>JGI24158J21664_10012603_pt1 | contig 11203 bp, 6 predicted proteins | sample Ectturendosymbi3_FD_21664 | JGI IMG/M metagenome (IMG submission 21664)
ATACATTTGATTAGGCAAGAAAAATGAATGGAAATGGAGAAGATCTACAAGAGCAGAAAAAGTCATGCAGCAAGCATGATGACTGACATCATATGAGAACTTCAAAGTTTAGAAGTGCATAAGAGAAGCAAAAAGCAGTTTTCCACAACACAGAAGCAAAACAGTTAAGCACTGAAGAACATGATGAAAACCACTGTTGATGTTACACAGCAGGCCCGAACAAGTTGGGTGGAAATATCAGCCAGTCAGAAATTTCAAATATTACAAGAGATTGCAAGTCTGATAATAAAAAATAGGAAGTGACTACAGATACGCCTGGCCTGACGCAATTCAAATAAAAGGGTCAGTTTGTCATTCAAATGGCATCCATCTTAAAGCCTAGGGGCTATGCGTTACGGCTGCTATGTCAATGGTTTTTGGTTCGACTCTCACTTTGCCAACTTTCGTTGTTTTTTTCTTTACTTTTGGTTACGTTTTACCTTTAACTTAACCCTTGAAGTTTAAGGGTCAGTGTTAGGTTAGCATTAGGTTAGGTTAGTGTTAGCTTAGCATTATGTGGTGACTTGGGTTAGCTTAGGGCTAATGGTTAAGGTAAGGGTTAGGTTTAGGGTTCATCTTTTACATTTAGTTCGTTTCTACCAAGCCTTAGCCTACTGCACTCTCGTAGTGCATTACTGTTACGTTACAGGGGGCGTATGAATAAGTTTTCAAATTTCAAGATCCACAGGCATATCTAATCTACAACCACTGCCTAAAAAATATTCAGTAACTGAGATGGGTGGCCTACGTGAAAAACAGAGTATGGTTATTAATTAGGTTCGTCAAATAATTATTGTCAGGAAGATCTAAAAATAACATAACAAATTATCATTCATATGTCATGACATACATCCCACATGCACTGTTAACTGTACTAACTATATTTTATAGTTCTACATTACAATATTCACACAGGAATCAGCATACTCACTGTATGAAACAGTACAGAATGGTTTCTATTGCACATCATTTGTCGAACAACTATAATTTAAGGTTACAACTTGCCTAAACAATAGGCAATCATAAAACTCTAGCCTTTTAACCCACTGTATCTGATCTTAGCCTTCACAATGCAGTAATACGCTGTAAGTGTAATGCAGTGGCATGATGATGATACAGACAACAGAGCATAAGGAAGTAATCACTTACTTTGGTCGGTTTGAGTCCTATTTCCGTATATATATAAGCTGTAAGCAAATGTCATACCACAGTGACAGGCTCACAGCATACTATTCATTGTAGTGACATCAGTGTCATTGCCCTGCCCTGAGCCTATCTCAGTATCTGCATACGTATCAGGACCTGACGACCTGACACCAACAACCTACATCAGCAGAGTAAAGCCACAATACATTGTGGCCATTGTGGCTTTAAATTACTGGACCACCTCGCCAGCAGGGCCACTGAAAGCCACAATCTTAAGCGTGACTCGGCAAATAAAAAGCCACAATCGACCAAAAGCCACAATTTGGCCACAATGAAACGCGCCATGTAAACAGGCTAATTGACATATACAGCACGTAAAAACCAAAACCCGGACCTACACATGCAATGAAGTACTGAATTCAGTGCAGTGTTTATTCCAAGCATCCAACTCACTTTTACGCAGTTTTACTAGCAGCGGTGGCAGTGGCATAACTAGAGGTTTGAGCCATGGGGGCAAAGCTTTGCTGAAGGGGCTCACTGGTCACCGTAGGGGGGGACACTAGCCAAAACTCAGAAAATGGTTAAGAAATGATAGCGAATCACTGGATGTCGTGGATGTCCAGAATAGATAAAAAACGAGAACACCCCGCAAAACGCAAAAAAGAACAAATTAAAGAATACAAAATATCAAAATGTCAACTAAAGGGGGCCCAGTTTTTACATTTAGTTTGCCAGGGGGGGTGGTTCCCCCCTTGCCCCCCTGTCAGTTACGCCACTGTGCAGTGGCCTATATTTCCAAACCCGAACTGCTTTAAGATTGTTGATGATTTTGACGTTTTTCCGAACTAAAATGGAACCGATCAATCAGGTCAAAAGCAACCTGAGGTAAATCTTTCCTAATGCTGCTAGCTTACCCCAAACAAATTATCCAAAATCAGCACAAAATAGTGAGAAGAGTTGTTACTAATACTACCAAGGTGTGCTGACGGAAGAGCTTTTGCGAATTTTTCCTTTGGCCACCACTCATGCCAAAGCAGCGAATAGCGGTAAAATGGTGATAGCTCGCTACCGCTTCCGTTATTTGAAAAAAAGAACGGTGCTACCGTTACCGCTCCTGGAAAATTAGCTCGCTGCAGTAGCTCGTTATTTTAGTAGCTCACTACTGCCCACCTCTGTGCACAGATGAGGAGGTGAAGCATGCATATTAGGTGAATGAAGTGAGCAACAATAGAGGTTATGAGGCAGAGGGTGATGCATTGAAACACGACGCTTCATTACGAAAGCAAAAGCAAGTAGCAGGGATAGAAAAACATTGTTTATCCACACAAATCGTGAACGTTGGATTAAGCACAGCTAATTGATGAACCCACTGCTTTGATAAGTTTGACGAAAAACTGAAGTAGGGTAGGTTCCTGAGCAGTTTCGTTGATTTGCACTGAAGTAGTTCTTGTTGGTTTATGCATGTGGCTTATATAAAGGCTTACTTAAGTTGAAAACTTTTGCTGCAACTTTTTGGAATTGGGGTGGGGCAATATTGTCCCATTTCCCCTCTAGCTCAGTGGTTACACGCCTGTCATATGAAACCACAAACCATTATATGCAGACAGCCTGTTTTGTTTTACTTCGCCTCAACCTATTAGGCCAAAGGAAGTTTCTGATAGTGTTTCCACTATAAGGGATGTTATGCCTTTGACCGTTGAGCTCGCAGTGCGTGCGCTTCTCCTTACGCACTCAATGTAAGCGCTGCTCGACAGGTGCTTACACAACTCCCTTTCCCACGGAAGTTATTTGTGAGACGAAGCTCTCGTATCGAAGATCGTATGCTCCTGCACGTCATGGGTTCGAACACCTGCCCTCCACCATGGTGTGCCCCGCATCTCCACCATTTTTGTTTTGCTTCGTCTCAACCTGTTAGGCCAAACGAAGCTTCCGATAATGTTTCCACTATCAGGGATGTTATGCCTTTGACCGTTGAGCTCGCAGTGCGCGCGCTTCTTACGCACTCAATGTAAGCGCTGCTCGACAGGCGCTTACACCTGGGATGACCTACCTTGCAGAAACACTCTGAAAACTTTATTCAGGGCCTGTGGTTAGAGATGTGAAGCCCGCCGGGTACGCAGCGTACGTTTGCACCAGGTCGTAACGAGGGGGGAAAGGAGGGCACAATTCCTCGGGAGCCCAATCACTATGCGGGAGCCGAATCACTGTGGGCGGCGCCGAAAAGTCCCAACAATGTCACAATTACTTTCTTCAATGCAGTAGATTTGCTGCCGAAAGACCTCAGGTTCGAATTTGGGGACGTCAAACTTGCTTCTTGCCCCGGGCCACGTTACGTTCCTTGTTTGCACAATTTTGCTGCGTGCAAAGCGCGCCACATGTGTTGCTACAAATTGCTTCGTTATTGCCGCGTGCCACATAGAAAATAGAGTCTTATTTGGAGATTTTGCAATTTAGGAACCTACGTACTGTACGACTTGTATTCACAAGCATATTGCGTTGGATCCTACTTTCTGCTTTATGCACCATATGCGTTGTGTTCCTGTGTTTTCGCGCTGTCGGTGGTCGCAAATTTAGATGTACTGTATTAAAGGTCTCTCCGTGGTGGGTGACTGCGCCCGCATTCGGCGCTATACACTTAGAGTGCTGGGAAATGGGAAGTGGGAATATGCAGTATGAACTGATCTAGGCCAGGGGCGGGCAACCTTTTTCGGTTTGCGTGCCGAAATCCGCTAAATCAATGACAAAATTCTTCCGCGTGCCAACCAAAATTTGTGGTGAGGGGTCTGAATTTTGGGCCCCTGTGGCAGCGTTCCCCCCCAATTGGGGGTATGGAGTGCGGTTGATACGGCTCTGTTTTTAGCCATATGGCATCAAAAGCACATAAGGGTGAAATTAAATAACGGATTGTTAACAAACGAAATTGAAGAAACGGACACTTTGAAGGGGGAGGATCTCGTTTCCGAGGCCTCGCTCACGTGTCGGATAGAAGTGCTCGCGTGCCAAGTTCGGCACGCTTGCCAGGGGTTGCCCACCCCTGATCTAGGCTAAGCTAACTTGTTAGGCCATGCAAGCTGTACCTGTACAGTATTGGTAGTGGTGAAGTGTATCAGTCTCAGCTCAGGTGGTGACCACTGATACCAAATAAAAAACGTTTATATTTATAGGCTACTTTTTGTCTTTTGTACTTCACTTGCCTATATCTATCTATGCTAGACTTTAGACTTATACTGCTAAACGAAAGACATTAGCAGCACCCTGATCAATTCAAATTTCAAGGCTGTGAGGCTTATCCTATTCCTACATGCAATAGCTGAATAGGCTAGCCTATAATAAAAGTTTATTGTCTTGATGTTAGTAATTACACAGTAGTTGTGCAGTCTTTTCACAGCATGTTTGTTTATTTGATGGGGTGTTCTGCCTTCTTTTGCTTTTTTGTCTGGAAGGCTACAGTATGGACAAGCACAAGGTGGCTAAGGCCTAAGCATGTTTTACATATGAGTGAATGACGTTATGGTATCAGTATCAGTTTATTTGGGAACAACTATAAACAAACAACAATGTTTGGGGCGCTTCGAACCCTTTTGCGCTTTACATTACAACATGGAAAGTTTTTGAATTGGGGAAGTATTTCCTCTCATTTATTTTTTCAAGTAGACCTAAGGGGGCTCAAAACAAAAGACAGTTCCTCAAACCTAGGGAGGTGTGGTAGAGAAAAAGTCAAGAACCATTGGTCTTCTGCAGAGGTTCTGAATCATATGTCATACGACAACACACCATGACCATATATGATATGTCATACGATGTGTTGTTTCAAGCTTCAAATGGACCCATTGCCTTGCTCAATGAAGCGACATTCAATTCAAGTGAATACATTTTCTGTGAACGACATCACATATTTTACCGTGTTAATCATAGTATTAGTAGCTTGTGTTATGATTTAATAATGAGTTGTTATGTTAATTAACTTTTGCAGTAAGTTTCAAAGCTCCATTGAATGCAATTACTTGAGTAAGATGTTATTTTGAGTTTTAATTGTCACAGTTGGTATTGTGTGATTCACTTCAGTCTTGAGGTTGTTTACTTTCTTTGCCTATATATTAGCCTTTCAATGTTTCACCTGTTTGCATTGCTTGCAAATATTTAAGGACTGATGATAAGTAGTGTTATGTGAAATTGATTTCTTATTAAAAAATTTGCGATAGATTCCTTGGCGTGTTTCACCTGTGGAGTGAAGTTAGTTGAACCACTGGCTGGTCTCAAGCATTAGGACCAGTTGACATTTCTATCACCTGGTCTTGATTCTATAGTAGATGTCAATAAGATGTCATGCATGACATGATTTTCACTATGACATATCATGATCACTTTTAAGAGTGAAAAAGCGGGCACATAGCATGCAGATTGCAGACAACGGTGTGTGGTTTTGGAGTACCAGAAAACTCTGAATTTTTGGTGCAGAGAGTTTTTTTCCAAAATGAGCAAAATGAAGATTAAAAATGGTGTGTCAATAATCTGGAAATAAGATGATCAGATGAAAAGTGATGACTCTTTAAATTATTAATGTTGATCATTTCCATTGTAACTTGTTTTGCAGGAAAGTTTTATGCGGGTCCTTTGCACTCACTGTGCACTTCTACTTTGGACTACTTGCAAATGCAAAGCTCAAGAAGCATTGCTTCTTTAAGCATGATTATGACCCGGACATGTGATTCCTAGGGTGTTAATGCAAATACAAAAACCTTCAAATAATATTTTGTGTAAGCTTTGCACAACATCGTGTTCATCATGCTTTTGCTGTTTTTTTACTGTTTGTCTTCTGATAGTTTTAATACTTCACAAGGTGTTTTCAACTTGTGCAAAACCATCAAATATTTTTTAGTTCTAAAAGGTAATCTGGATCAAGCTTTTTTGCTCTATTTTAGTGAAGGTTTTATTTTTTGTTGATTGTTAATGACAGTGTTGCAGCATTTGTTATATAAAAGTTTGAAAGGCAATTTAGTGTTAAATTTTTTTCTTTTTATATGCACTCAGATTTTGAGCCTTTAGGCTTTTAAGTTTTTATGTCTTTAAGAAACACTGTAATGAAATACTCATACTGTAGTATGCTAAAGCAAATTTCATTTTTGTCATAGGAAGCTTGATAAATTGTTTTATAATTTGCATTGTGAGCGACAATTTTAACTGTTTTTTTTGCTGGTAGTGGCCTCAGTGTTGGGTATTATCACAATTTTTGCATGCATCTTTTTTTATTTCCTTAGTAAAGGAGAAGTCAATTTGCAACTTAATGCTAATGAATTATTTGGATCTTTCTTGGTGATACTTGTATGTTGTCATTATGGAGAAGAAGTTGAATGCTGATCACCTTGTAAAAAAATTGAAAGGAGTTTCTAACACTCAGGATAGCATTCCTATGTTGTCTTTGTGGATTATTCGTAACAAATCTCATCATAAACTGATAACTGAACAATGGTTTCAAGTCTTGAAACAATGTATGAAACAAGCTTGTTTTTATTATACTATATGCCTTCAACTCTTTCCTTATAACTGACTGTTGCTTGTGTGTTTTAATGATAAGTGACATGTGTGTATATCAGTGGTGGTCAAACTATAGCCTGCTGGCCAAATCTGGCCTACCAAATTATTTTAATACATTTATCAATGGCAGTGGTTATAGGCCTGCTAGCAGACCTTCATTTAAAAAAATTGTTCGTCTGCCACCTGTAACGTGACAAAAATGCATGAGTGTATGCTAGACTGCACTACACTTACTAGTAACATACTAAACCCAAACCCTCAATCAAAATTCTAAACTTAAGCCTAAACCCTAAACATAAACACAAAAGAATTGGAAATTTTATAAAAAGTAAACAAAAACTCATGAAAAGTGTAACCAATACTACCAAAGCAATAGGCACAATGGTGAAAGCTGAACCGAAAACCATTCGCACAGCAAACATAGATGCTTCTGCTCGACTACGATCATGGTGCCAGTTGAGTGAGAAACCCAATGTTTTATTCGAACCATGTCACATGACGACCTGTGGCTAGTGTACCTATAGCCACTTCCTCAATATCAAGAAATAAGAAGATTGGCGTGGTGGGTTTTCCCTTTGTTTTTCCAGGGTAGTGGTTCACAACTACAATATGACTTGCGTAACTTTCCTTTGAAACTTGTTTGGCCCTCAGTTTGGTAAAAAAATTAGTTTTTGGTGCCTTGTCTAAAAAGTTTGCCCACCACTGGTATATATATGCAAGATTCTTGCATTTCATGCTTGAAGCTGATAAGTTGTGTGTGACTGACATGTTCAATATTGTACTTTTCTTTTTTGTGGATATCTATATCGTGATGATTAAGAAACATTTTGATTTTGTTTAAATTGTAATTTTAAAGTCAAGGATTCAAAAATGAATGTATGCTACAGTATGTGTAGCTAATATAGCAGACATCCTTAACTGCAAATTTATAATTTGTTTGAGTTAATTTTGTTGGCACACGCTTTATCCTTTTGCAATGTGAACTAAAGACTCTGGGACTAATTTGTTTGAGTTAAGTTTGTTGGCACATGCTTTATCCTTATGCAATGTGAACTAAAGACTCTGGGATTCTGTAAAACTGATTGTCCAGATGTTCAAGTGTACTCTCTAAAACAGCATCAAACTGTTCATGCATTCCCAAATCGAAATATCAGGAAATTTTTAAAAAACTTGTGTAGTGTAGGTAAAAACTTACCTTATCACCTCAGTTTCATATGAAGGCCCCTTTATCCAGTTTTGTGAAAAGCTTTCTACAGGGTTCCTGCGGAGTCTGAAAAAATATGGAAAAAAAATTGGTTGTTTTCCAGCTTCGAAAAGTCTGAAAATATGTTTTTTGGTCTGTTAGTATGAAAAAGAAAATAGTTTTCCAGACTTGATCTTTTGACATGCATCTACTATTATAGTGCCTGTATTTGACATGGGTATGTAGTTCAGAAAAGTTTGTCTGGAAATTTACAAAATTCTGTAGCAACCAAGTTTCTGTCTGTATTTCATGCTCTGACTATGTTTGTAGCTACAGCTTCCTGTGGTACAATAATAAATAGTCTATATGGAAGTTACAAGTTAATTAGCAGCTACTAAATGATGGCGGCCACTGTGCAAGCAATACTATGGTGTGCTGAAAAGCTACACAGCTTTAATTGTGCAAAGTTAGAAGTGCTTTAATCTGCATTTTTTATTTATGCTGTTTTACAGCGAAGCATTCTCATCGACTCACTCTTCTGTATCTCTGCAATGACGTTATTCAAAACTGCACCAGGAAAAAGGCCCCAGTTTTCAAAGAATCATTCTGTGATGTTCTGCCTGAAGCTATCACTCTCCTAAGGTTTGTTGTTGACCATTGATTGTATTGGATGACGTAGTATTTGTGGTAAACTTTGGATTTCTAAGGGTTGCAATAGTAGTCTATCTTGTATTTGTGTGAAGAGCATTTTGTAATCCAATTTCTGTTATATGCGCTTGTTAGGGAGGTAGGAAGTGAACAAACGTGATACAACTTTGATTTCAGAAAGTTAGGGAAGTAGGAAGTGAACAACTGTGATACAACATTGATTTCAGAAGTGAACAACTGTGATACAACTTTGATTTGCTGAAAGCAGTATAATTTCCAAATTTTAATTAACACTTTGGCGTCTGGCTGCTTTCGGGGATTTTCGCGAAAAAACAACCGGATCGCACGTGGCTTTGCACGTGCGTAACTCGGGTGCTGAAAGTAGTAGAAAGCTGTTCAAAGGCTTAAAAGACGCGCCAAGTCTTCTAGTCCGCACTCAAAAAAAAATTTTTGGTTGGGGGTTGCAGATTTTTTGTGAGTGACATCATAAGTGGAGGGCTTTTAGGCCACCTTGGCCCACTTTACCTGGTCCTGGGTTCAAACCGTTAGATGGTAGTATTTCACTTAAGTTTTTATTGGAAACTAAGCTACAATCTGAGTCTTTTAATACTTAGGATGACCTGCTGGGGTTTTGGGTTCAAAAGTTATGATCTAAGAAATAAAAATATTTGACTACTTAGCTAATTAATTAATTTGTTTATTTTAGATCATAACTATTGAACCAGAAACGCTAGAAAGTCGATCAAAGGCTCAAAAGACTCAGATTCGAGCCTAGTTTCCAATAAAAACTTCAGCGAAATACTTTGGCCTAGTGGTTGGGCCCTAGGTCAGGTAACATGAACCAAAATGGCCCAAAAACTATTTCACTTATGATGTCACTCACAAAAAATCTGCAATCCCTAACCAAAAAATTTTTTTTCGAGTGCAGACAAGGAGACTTGCTGAATCTTTTGATGGTTTGAACAGCTCTCTAGTGTAATCAGCGAAGCAGCTATGGCATTGGTAAGGAAACCAAAAACTGCTGGTTTTAGGCCGATTTCCAGGTATGAATATATCATACACCGGCCGTCAAGGTGTTAACACCTTTGCTGCTGGTGTAGGATATACATGTACTTTGAAGTCCTGCTTGAGCCACTATTTTTGCGCCACTTTGCAACTCCATAACTCATCAACTGATTGTGCTAGAGAGCTGTTCAAACCCTCAAAAGATGTGGCAAGTCTTCTAGTTTGCATTTTGAAAAAATTGACTGTTTTTTGTGGGTGACGTCATAAGTGGGATAGGTTTTTGGCCATTTTTGCTGAGGTTACCAAGCCCTGGGCACCAACCGCTAGAGGAAATTTTGACTCATATTTTTATTGGAAACTAGGCCAAAATCGGAGTCCTTCAAGGCTTTGATTGGCTCTTTAGCGTTTCTCAATCCAAAGTTATGGCAAAATAACCAGAATTTGAGTAAAAAATCTTTTTGGGTAATTTTTACCCAAGTTTACAGTTTTTGGCTGCAACTTTTGAAGCCATAACTTTGTGTGCTACTTGTATCAAGATCAAAAATTGTATGAGAGTATTATATGTTGTTCGAGCATTTTGTAATTGTGTTGTAAATACAGTGGAAACCGCTTAATAGAGCACCCTCGGGAATAGCAAAACCTGCTCTAATAAACGGTTGCTCTTTTATCCGATGAGAACTTTTTGCACTAAAAATAAGGTGTCATTCATACCAGGGGTTCACCAATCAGGGTTTTTTGTAAAAAAACCCGACCCAAAAAAACCCACCTGGCTTTTTTTTAAAAAGCCCACTTAAAAAAAAACAATAAAACCCACCGAAAAACCCACTTTTTATTTTTTCTTTGAAAAAATCTACTAAGAAGTAAAAAATAAAATAGGCAGGACACTTGTACAGTTAACTTTAACTTTTTTTAATCAAACAAAACGAACACCAATGAAATTTGAAGGATTTGAAAAAAAATTTAGACAGTTTGTGATGGTTATCTTTCTCAGCTCTGCACAATCAGTATATTTTAACAAATATTTCTGCCTTATGTGCATCTATCAACTTTTTCTGATTTTGGACCATACCAAATTGTATGTTGAAAAAAACACTAAAAATCAGGGTCACCAATGTGGTGCCCAGGTCGCCTGCAAGGACCAAGCAGGTTGTCCACGTGCATAGGCGTAGCCAAATGGCATGGCCCCCAAATTTCTAGCATTTCTTGTTGTTTTGCGCTTTGAGAGGTGTTGTCCCAAACAAAATACTGTTGCTTGCTGAAAGTCAAAATATTTGGCCCAGAAAAAATTTTCAGGCTAGCTACGCTACTGCCCGCAGGCCTGCTCTAAAAATAACATTAACATGATCAGTATTTTCACATTGCGGAATATCTTAATTGTAAATACTAAAATAATTAAAGGTAAATTGAGCAACATTTTTATTTCAGTAGCGTGCATCAAACTGGTAGCTCTTTGCATTAATCGGCACGTAAGAGGTAGCTCTCAGCTTCAAGAAGGTTGGTGATCCCTGCAATAGATGCTGAACTAGCAGGGCATGCAGATAAACTTGACGTGAAACTGCAGAGTTTGTGTGGAAATGTTTTTTCTTTGTTTGCTGTGCGCATTCTTGCCAAGCCTTACCACTTTGGAGTGAATTGACCAAAAATTTG
>JGI24158J21664_10012605_pt1 | contig 11202 bp, 6 predicted proteins | sample Ectturendosymbi3_FD_21664 | JGI IMG/M metagenome (IMG submission 21664)
TTTCAATTGTGGCGATTTCGGTTGGTTTGCCTGTGGCAGTTAATAATCCTGTTCCCGCCAGCCAAGTAGGATTCCAACAATTTAACGCTTTTGCGTCGAAGGCAGCAACAAACGCAGTGATCGTGGGCACTTCAACAATGATTGAGAACATCTTAATGACCGTACTTATAGAGCATAATTTTCTGATTTTCGCGAATTGATTGACGCTTTCCTTTTTTTTCTCGCAACAATGGGTGAGGGGTCCTCACAAGTGGATTAGCCTACTGCCTCTAATCAGTTAAATCCGGTCCTGCATGTAGTACTAATTTGTATGACATCAATCGCAAACCTTTCACAAGAGCCCTCTTTAGCAAATACAGTATTAGCAAGTAGGCTATAGTATGTGTTAAATTTAGACTACTCAAGTTGCATTGCCTGAACCACTTTCGGAGATAGGCGAAAGGCTACGTACGGCAACTTGCAGTAACGCTTTTTGGTTGATTTTGAAACGGTGGTTTTCAGAATGTACCATACGTTTTTTGTATTTTTAAAATGTACAATACAGGGTGGGCGAAAAGTAGACGTGCTCTTGATTGCTTTTTTATATTTATGGCTGAAATTTTGGGGTATTAATACTGGATCGTTCCGGTAAGATAATTATTCTACTTTCACCACTGATTACCAGTGAAAAATTGGGTAACATTGATATACTTCAAATTGAAAAGGACCAGGCGAAAAACAGATTTAGATGATTTCGCTGATGAATTTGACGGTCGACATGATAATCGAAGGATTAAGTTACGTTGAGGTGATGATATAAAATTAGAACGTAGCCTGTGCAGGGATCTGTGTGAGAATTATGTTGCTCATGGTCTATTTGTCTGAATCTTTTTAGGTTAAGAGTTAGTGCGTGTTTCGCTTATGACAAGACAGTCATAAATAAATGCATGGTTGAATAAGAGGAAAATTCAGTGTGGATAATAAACTGAACGACTTTGTTGGGTATATTCTGCAAAATAAGTTTTACGCCTACTGTTACATCTTGCTATCACGTACACGCCGATGCACACCTGTCTGCGGCGCTGTTATGCTACTTAGGTGCAATTCGTGCCGAAACCTCGCTGCTGTTAACTGCATTGAATACTCCTCACCCTACCACGCTGCACACTCGTAATAGTAGTTGCATAACATTGTTGTGGTTACACCACAATCACAAAATGTCCATAAGATACCACAAAAACGGATTAGCCAGTAGTCACCAAACCGTTGAAAGATGGTTTATTTTTATGCGCTTTGTAATAAGAATATTTTGACAAAACTCGTTGGCTATCAACAGCCTACTTGTCTCTGTGTCAAGATGGAATTCGTGGTTGGAACCATTTCGTTTTCATGTGAATTGTGTTCACTTTGTAAAGTTGTTTTGGTTCATGTGGGGCCGGCACAATTGCGTACAGAAAATTGTGTTTCGATTTTCATGTGCAGTGCTGTGGAAGTTGCATGGTTAGCACAGAATTTTCGACACAGCAGTACACGTGTGTGATTGCATCAACAGTGGCGTTTAGGTGTCTCTAGTGAATAATAACGCTAATTCATCTTTAATGATATTTGCAAGCCTATGTTGGGTTTGATAGGGTTAATCTTAGCAACTTAATCTTCAAAACAATGAAAAATCACCATGCAAGATAGACATTTACGTTGCCCCCCATTTTTACCTTGGCCCGCAGTGTCCCCCCACTTTTATAATTCTAGAATCGCCACTGGATGTTGTACTGCACCTGTTGAATAGAATTTGTTTAAATGAAATATGCCGATGTGCATGGAAACGACTCTTTGTTCTAGAGTTGTGTGACCAATCACAAGAGCGCAGCAAAGCGGCCGTGGCGTTCAGCGGTTTATTCCCACACGAAACACGCATAACATCCACCGATTGATTCCGAGATGAGAGCCAAGTTCCGGAATAAATTTTCTGCTCCCCACCACACTCCGTATCACTGGAAAATTTCTTCATGTTTTCAGTTACCAACCCTCTTTTGGACCACCCGCCCAATGCGGTACCTGTGGAAGCAAACCGAATTAGAAGGCAGATACATGGCGATTGATTTCTGCGACGGGCGTATGGAACATTAGGCATGAATTATTGTGCTATGCTATAAAGGGCACTTTCTTTTTTCATGCCAATTGTTGCTATTGGTTTCATAAAACAAATATTGCTATTGAGTTTCTTCTTTCCAATCAAACAAAAAATGTCAGCAGTCTGAGTACGTGATTGGAGATTTTTTTGCACAGACAATATAGCGACATTACAAGCTTGAATCTATTGCAAGGGATTGAAAATCAAGTGATCAAACGGGTTGTACAGGAGCTATTTAGAGCTCACAAAACACAAGCAGATACACTGACATGATTTATTTCGAGATTGGCGAAGGACCCAAAAAATTGATCAAGTTTGCATACAATAAACTTGTGTATCTAACGAACGTCCCAGACCATATGCGCCTAAAACTTAACCTGCAGGTTATCACAAGCAATTTTTGAGCAAACATCTGATTTTGAGCAAATATAAGCTCGAGATACTTACAGCATCGTTTCGATCTCGTTCCTTGTTTAAACGTCGCTCGACGTTCGTCGCCAACATTTGGGTGCGCAGAGATAAACTTTTGGTTTTCTCAATTACCTGGACAGCCATAAAATGATATTTAACCTTAGTAATAAGCAATTCACTAAAACTTGACACGAACTACACAATTTTGGGTACAATCTTGCCGTTGAAGCGAAGCGGCAGTTAAATTTAAAATTAGTGACGTGTCACAACTCAACTCATCCAAAAGTGTTTTGATGCAGACGCCATACAGAGGTGGTGCGTCCCAACAGTATTACGTCCTTAACGTTATTAAATACGCTTCAGGCTTACGGTGCACGTCAAAGTATGACCGCTTTCGCATTACTTTCATCCCATCATGCAAGCTAAATCTAAATGCATTTGAGATTCAGTTCTGCAACGTAGGAATCATTCTTAAAATTTGTCCCAAGTCCGTTCTTAAAAGCGAGGTCAACGCACAAACCAACCGTCATTAGAGGCGTATCTGTGGGAGTGCAGGGACACTGGCGTTATTCCAGCCCACAGAAACCTGGTTTACAACACCGGTTGGTTTACCCAGTCAGACGGAAATCATTACTCAGTGAGCGGTTATAAATTTTTTTCCCTTTCCCACTAACCACAGGCCACCGTGTCTCCCCCGTACACAGGGGCGTACCGAGGTAAGATGGTGCCCGGGGCAAGAAACAATTAAGTTTGGCGCCCCCATGTTCCAACCTTCGTTAGTTCTTTTGGGAGCAAATGTACTGTATTGAAGGAAATACTTGCGACATTGTTGGGACTTTTCAGCGCCCGGAGCATTGTGCTCCCCTTGTCCCCCTTGCTACGCTGTCTGTATGTCAAATCCTCTGTATTGTATATACCAGAGCGCAATCTTAATCCATTGCTTGCCTGCTTTCGCAGTTTCACTTGTCAGTTTCAAGTAATTAAAACTCCTTTTTAGCAGCGAAACTTGCATAACTTCGTGAAAACAATCGTGTAAAACGCAAGGTGGCAACGGATCCGGAGTTGACTCAAAAACTACGGCAGAATTATGCGTTTTTCCTTCAGGCCCGGAGTCATAAATTTGTGAATAACCGGACCCGGAGTCACTTTTTGTTTTCGGCAGTAGCAGGAGTCTGCGTGGTCTTCATACACGTCATTTCTTAAGTAATATTGCCGAATTTCGATTGCATCGATGGTAGCCGGAGTCTGAACATGAGTCGGATTCTAAGATGAGAAATTTTCGGACCCGGAGTCTGAAAATTTGACTCCGGCCACCTCTGGAAAAACGCCACGAGTTTTCTATAAAACATAGCGTGTATCTGCGCATGCTTTGCAGGGCTAGGTTTGGATGTCGAGGATCTGAAGCATGTGCTTTGCCACACGCAATCTTTTTTTCCGAAACACTTCAGGTACGGCAAAGTAAATTTACGTGAAAAACTTGGTTATTTCATTTAGTTGCTGAGGTACACGTCCTTACCTTAGTAAGTGACCTGGCGCCATCAAGCTTTGCTACTGTTTATAAAAGTCCAGAGGTTATGCTGTTAAAACTTTCGGAAATGTTTCAAGGTGCACTTTCTATATTGACAGCATAGGCTGCGCTAACATTCGCGTGTACTTCAGGGTTTCTACTCGCATGACCTAAACTTTGAAATGAGTACATATGTAACGACTTTTAAAACTAATCTCTACTGGTTAAGTTCGGCATTCTTGACAAAACTGCTGTAAATTTAGAAACTCGTCATTGTCGCGAATTTTTCTGACGCGATAGGAAACCGCATTACCTAGAGCATTAAGCATTCCTTAGGATAGGGAGTGATTCAGCTGAGTGCAAAACCGAACAGAGTAAAACTCGGAAGTCTAGCAAAAAATGTCAAAGGAAAACATTGGTATGTTTTTCCTTCCAACAGTAAAACTTGCTCTGAAACGTATTTCGAAAAGACAGGAAAATACGTGCTCGTACTGTTTCCAGTGACTACGTTCACGTTCAGCACTGTTTCTCACATTATTGGAAACCTTGAAGTCAAAGCAGGCAATTTTTGGCGATTTACAGAATATAAAATATTTAACCACATCTGACAATTTTTTAAAGCACAACTTTTAACGAAGCATTTTAATACAAAAAAAAAAGAATTCCTGTCACACTTGTTCATAAGGTGAAATGGCCTGGGTTCCCATCATAACGTGACCCATCTTCGAGTCAATTTTGGCGTCAAGACGAGCGTTACGAATCAAATTTACTATCCATCTTTCCGCTTCAGCAACAGACATGTTCAATTTATCCGCCAGCATATCGATGCTGATGCACTGGAAACAGAAACAATGTTAGAGAGATACTGAACGGGTTCTATACGGAATGCAAACTATGATATAAGCTCTGAGAAGAAAAGTGCTCACGAGCAACTTAACATTAAAACATACTACAATCGGAACAAGCTAGCATGACTGTACCCGTCACATCTGAAAAGAACACACAGGCATTGCCCAATCACAACTGAACCGAAGTGACAGAAGAAAAACGGATCTTATAAAGGGAACTTGGCACATCACGGTCAATTACAAAGATAGGCAACACCAGCAGAGCTCATTTCAATAAACGACAGGGCAAACTCTACATACGATTTGTTACCTGGTGTATTCTGCAAAATGTCTCGAATATAAATAGCCTCGCATTTTCAATGAAGTCATCTAAACAAGCAACCAAGAAAAAGTCGTTCGAAAGAGCAACAGCACATTCTCGCAATTTTTCTTGGGCTTTGTCAAAATCGAAGTGAATATACAGACACTCAATAAATTCCGTGATCGGGTCGCGGTAAGTGTACGATTCTTGTTGAATGACACGAACCAAATCTTTCAAAACCTGAATAACACATACAGGTAGTTCAATGAATACCACTGTGGATGGTGCTAAGGGCGACACAGCAAGAAAACAATTGATTTCTCATCAAACTTCGTTGCAAGACATTGAATCACTTGCTTCAGTCATACAATATAGCAATATTTGCAGTGATATGTTGAATAAACCTAGAGAAACGGGCATGTAAACATGCTTCTCACCATACTGATAGAAAATTTGAACACAAGAAATTGCACATAAGCATGGGAAAAAGTGTTTTTGTACTATCAGTCGCTTCACAAATTATTGCTTTCGACACTCACCAAATTTCTTACGTTGCTTATCAATCGTTTCTGAGATGGGTTATACCTTAAGTTTAAACTCCAGATGTTACTGAGAGGAACCTTGATATATGGTAACATTAATAATGAAAATAATTTCTGACTAAGTTATGCGCATAAGTTTGTCCTGCTGAAGCCACTGTAACTTGCGGCAGATCCGTACTCTTGGAGAAACAACAGAAACGTACAAGAGTTTTGAATTTGAAGGACTTCATACGTTTGGCGTCCTTCAGAGAACCACAACACATAGAATTTAGTCCAAGCTCAGCTTGGAGTACAAATCAACACATTTGGTGAAACCTACTTGTCTCCGTCTTTTGTTGGTGATAACTGCAGTGGTAAGGTAACGCAGAACCCATGGACACATTGTTTGTATGGCATTAAGATACGGGGCTTGGTACAAAAACAGATCAATAATTTCATCTCTTCCCTTGGCATGGTTGAAGAAAACAAATAGCGACCAATGGATCAACCAAGTGCGCTGCTGAAGCAACTAAAAATATATCAACACAAGTCAAGTGTAGTAAGAAGTATAAATGTCAACATAAGAGCAAAAGCTGTTGGTGCAACAGTCAAAAATAAAATAATAAGAATAGACACGCAATTGCGTGTACCGTTAGGCAAGGATGTAGTGCCGTCGTAGGCCGGGAACGCGTTCCCACACGTTTTTCATAGTAACATGACTTCAACATGTGTATTTTTACTTAGATTTCTTGTGTGTAGCTCCAGACAATCGTAGCACCATGAAAAACTTCGAATGTTTTCTTTTGTAGTGTAATGTAAGTGAATACTTCATTAAATATTGATTTTTTAAATGAATTTGAAATCCTGTTGGCAATGGCTAGTTTATTTCACACACTTCTTTTTTTAGCACTAAACCATGGCCATTAGGATAAATTATAACGATAGCTAAAGCCAAAGGCACCACAAAGAATTAAACCCATCTACAAAAATGGCATGACGAACTAAATTGTATTTAGGCTTATAACATAGCTTAATAAGCTGTCATTACATCTCGTTCCTGCATGCTTTTGTTTGATGGCAAGTTATTTGAATAAATTGGCTTCATGTTCGAAATTGCCTGACAGAATGCCACTTAAGTATTGCTATGCTTGCGCAGTGAGCAATTAAAGACAGTTCTATTTTTTCAAGTATTTCAAACACTTTAAAAATATCTACTCCTCATTGCTGCTTTAAAATTAATGTATTTTCAGGGCCAACACACAAATTTCGAGTAACGACGTGATTTTGGGTGTAATCAATAATTTAAATCAGCACTAAGAAAATGAAGTCATTAAAGTCATGACTCATAATCAAGCTTTGTGCTAGTTTGAGTGAAAAATGGCCTAAATAAGACTTAACAGATATGCTCAGGTGGCTTACATATTTTCAGACAATAGGACTATTGTTTAAATGCTTAGTTACAAACTTGCGCCATTCCTACTGTTAACCACATAAAGCATTTCCAGTACAAGTTTGGCAACCACATGTGTGTGAAGTTAACATTAGATTCCAGTCCCAACAATGGCCGTATGGTACTGGCATAAACAAAGTACTTTAGGGCTGCAGATGTCATTTGGTTTTACACTAAGCTTGATAACTGATAAGTATAACAACCTTTGGCAAAGTTGAGACAACAAAAGCCAGTTCTAGACAATGAATGGAATATTAACATCAGTTCTACTAAACACAAGCAGCAGGTTTGTGTTGCTACAATATTGATGCAAGCAAAACACACAGAATTTTGGTAAATGGTCTATTTGGATCCATTCCAACCAGTAAAGAACTCTGCAAAAAGTGTTTCAACTCAATCTTTAACGGTATCACAAAACATTCTTAAAAAATCAAATCCTTGGCAAAATATAGTTGATTGCTAGCACCTGAAGAGGACTGGCATTCAAATTTGAATCAATATTTTCTCGCAGTCTGTGCAAGTCTTCCCACGCTGTGTCCCAATCTTGCATCAAAATCTCACTGGCTAATTTACCCCACAGTGAGTCAAGAGCATGTTTGTCATCTGGTTGCACTAAGACTCGATGAAAATACAAATACTCTGCTGCACCTACAGAAAAACATTAGAAAAATGTAAAAGGATTTTTGCTGGATCAAACAAACAGCATTGCTGGAAGCATAGCCATGTAAATACCTGAATAGTTCCCACATTCATATTGAAACTTTGCATAATTATACAAAGTATCCAAGTCTTCCATTTTGAAGTTGTGATTTTTCTCAAGATATTCAAACAGTTGCTTTCCTTCTCGGGTGGTTTCAATCTATGTTACAGTTTGGTACAACCAAACAGAAGCATTTCAACAAAGTTACAAAAGACTTAATCAAGCCATACTAGCTCAACTACACTGCACTTACAAGAGTTAATTGTAGCAGTTGCAGATGCACAGGAGTTACAAGGAAAAATTATCTTGAGTTAAGGTACTTGCCTGTTTGCGTACTTCCTCTTGCTCAAATGTGTGCACAATAGGCTCAGTTTTGATTGTATGGGATTTGAGCAAGCTCACAACCTCATTTCTTTTTTCTCGCAGATGACTGGGAATATCCTGATACAACAGACATATACTCACACACAGAGCAACTAAGACGCCAAATGGGAAAAAGTAAAATATGCAGTTTTCCTTACAGTATAACATTTTTTTGGTTTGTATGGTATAAAATGTGTTCACATGCAAAAGAGTAGAACTTAAGTATATGTGGCACTTAACATGGAACACACCGATACATGAAAGAACATCAACACAGACAGAATGGGATAGTTTGGCGCCTCCGTTTCAGCGATGAAATGTGAAATGTGTTTTCCTTTGGAATGTCATCAAAGTGCAAAAGTTCGCACTGCCGTCGTCTAGGAAGCGTGTAAGCGCAAGAGTCAGTTTAATACTTGTTCCAGATTTTTCCAGTTATGCTGTATTTATTGCGATTCATGATGCATATCATGGATTTGGAAGTGCCATTACTGCATATTCGTACACCGATAGGCAACCGAAGGCAAGAAATTAAGATATATTCTTAGATTAGCTGTGAAATGCAATCAAAATGATACCTACGTGAAAGATCAAGCAATAGATGCTGTCCAGGCTTAACTTTTGTGTAAACCCACAAACACCTCATGCCAGCAAAAACAATTGTCACAAGCCACATTTCTTTACACACGTGGTCACGGTCGCACTAAGTTCTTCCACGGTCACACTAAGCAGTTGGGGACACGTTTACATCTCACAGCTGCTGTGTACAAGGATTTGTAGAACTGCAGAATAGAGAAATGCCTCAAGAAGTTCTAAAAATCTCTTGGTTCTGATACAGCTGGGCGCTGTACCTAAAGGCTTAACTGGCTTGTGAAGGTATGGCATCAGGAAGATTTCATAATCCTATTAGCGTTTGTTATGTATCAATCGGTTGAGGCATTCACCATATGAATCTGATTAATGTGAAAAAACAAAAAGAATGAAGTCAAACAAGTAGCGAAGTTGAAACAGTGCAATGTACGGCATATATCTGCATTTCAAACTGTGAAGTGTACTGTGCTCAGTGCTTCAGAAAAAAAACTAAAATTTGAAGTTTGTGTACAGTACAGGTGCACATTTTTTTTGTTCTGCAGAGAATTTACCACACATCTGGTGCAAAGGTGTAACATAGTTGCATGCATCCGGTGGTTACCCATTGCCATAAAATTAACTTTAAAAGTGCTACTTTTGTGACAAAGCTTCGCACCCATATGGAAGAGACACGACTAGCTAATGCTGCACACAAAGTGCGGAAGTCTGGAAGTTGAACGTGCAGTGCTGATTTTGGAATGTCGGTGAAATGAGTCATTTTGGCTGCAGTTGCTGCGGATAAATGACACTCAGGTTTCACACCAACTGAGCAATGCACTTTACACTCCTTCAAACTTCACTATGCGATTTAAGTTCACAAATGAAAAGAATATTTCCATTCAAATATCCGTTTTATGCAAATTACCGTTATGCGATTAACCGTACTCTTTTCTTATATGGGTAGTTTCAATTTGGGATTCTGGAATCCTATGCGATAAAGCGGTTTAAGTGATTAACTGGTATGAAATTAGCCGAAGTCGTTTGTAGTTGCGCTAGGCCACTAGCCAAGTTTGATTGGGTCTAAGGACACCTATAGCCTAGAAAAATGAGTTTCATTCTAAAAAGTATTGTCACAATCTGGCTTTTCCTGGGATAACCATTTTCATCTAGCAAGAATGCACCACTGCATGGAAATTATAAGATTTGTTGTTCAAAATTGTGAAAATGTATTGTTAGTGTGACAAAACGATAAATTGATTTCCAGCGCCGGATTAAGGAAAGTGTGCTGTGTGGGCCTCGTTGGTTTTTAAGTGAACAACTTTTCTTTTTTTTTGTAATTTTCAGTTTTTTTTGTAGTAATGCTCAGGTGCAATGCATTATAGGAAAAAAACAGAATAGGATTCGGTATTCTGGGTTCGGTTTCGCTATTCTAGAATAGTAAACGGTTTTGAAATGCCCATCCCTTTATCTAACTAGTTCATTTATTTTACCAGATATCATTGCCATAAGTGAAACAAAACTCTTTGGTGGTAAACATACCATGGTTAACATCAAAGGCTATAGCTTTATTCATAAAATTCCCTCACTAACGCTGGTGGTGCTGGGTTGTACATAAAATTTGAGTTAGTGTTTCGAGAACGACCAGATGATTTAAATCTTAATCACGATGACGTTGAAGATCTGTGGGTTGAATTATTCTCGCCGTTTAAAGAGTCTATAATAGTAGGCAACATCTATTTCCATCCTAACAACAGTGTTAATGAGTTCAGTAGAAATTTAGAAAATACTATCATAAAATTCAATAATCAAAGGCAAACATTTTATATTCTAGGAGACTTTAATATTAACCTGTTGTCAGACAGTCATATGACTCATGCTTACGTAAATTCCCTCACATCCCTTGGAGTTCACTGCTTAATAAATAAGCCTACTAGATTTATGCATAATTGCACTCCTTCTCTTTTGGATCATATCTTTACTAATGATAATTATAATCTTCATTACTTATATCCTGGTCTTTTCCCTTTAGACATAAGTGCATCTTCCCAATTTCTTATTAATTGTATTTTCCAAAAACAAACAGCATGCTCCCATATGGAGAAGATGTTACAAAAATCTTAATGTGGACTCATTTTTATTTGATCTTGATGATAAACCTAGACACTATCTCTCTAATACCTCATTAGATATTCCAAATGCTTTTAAACTAGTCAATTATGTTCGATTTTGCAGATTACAGAAAAACTATTCAATTGACCATCCTCACATATTATAAAAACTTAATATTTCCGTTTGTCTGGTGTAATTGTGTTAGCGCGTCTTTTTTGTTCTTATGTCCTGTGGATATGTTTGCACCGTCTTTGCAGATATATGTAGGCCTATAGAATTCTGTAGATTTTGAGTCGTCTTCTGTGCAGTTTGACT
>JGI24158J21664_10012606_pt1 | contig 11201 bp, 7 predicted proteins | sample Ectturendosymbi3_FD_21664 | JGI IMG/M metagenome (IMG submission 21664)
TGGGGTACAGTCGACACTTTTTTGCATTTTTAACCACTGCTACTTTATTTCAAGTCCAAACAAGCTCAAAATTTGTCACACAATAAAGCAACTCTATGTATACAATATCATGCCAAAATATGAAAACAACGCCTTTCAAAAAAAAATTTACAATGAATTTAAAAAGGGTACTTTTTCTGTCGAGTGTGCCCCATGCATGGGGCACACTTGACATGAGCATGGGGTACACCTGACCTGTCAATAAAAAGTTGGGTTGCATGCATTGCATAATGTTCACGTGATATTCCATGTAAAATAGGCAGTTGCTGACTGCCTCTCCACTTTTTTCACATCCAAATTACCCACTATCATTGCATGGCAAAACAAATTTGTATGATTACCAAACACTCAGTGAAACCAATGCAGTAAGCTGAAATTCATGACTTACCACACAAATATAATGTGCCTCTAAGCACATAATAAAACTTCAAATGCTCATGGATCAGAATTATTTTGTATTGCATTCCAATATAACCCCTCAAGCTTTACCCTGTTTAGACTGACCTAGTGGCAATGTGTAGAGTGTGTCCCATTTTTTTGTTAGATGTGCCCATGCATATCTAAAAAACAAAACGAAGAATTAGCAACTCAACTTAAAAAGAATTTAAAATCTGGCATATCAAATAATGTAGCACTGCCCTGACTACAACGTCACAAAAACTCAAAACAGAAGATGTTCATTAACGTGGGCAAAACCCAAATCTAAATGTGATTTTATAAATTACTTTTGGGTAGCAAAAACACAACTTGGTCTGTAACTCGTAATAACGGCTGCCTATCCAGGAAAAATTCACTTTAGTACTACGGCTGGTATGAGACTAAATCAACATGAAAAGTTTAAAGTTCAACTTTTTGAACAAATCAAAAAAGACGACTCTGCCCCTAGTCCCACTGTGCCCCACCTTCCCTTACATAATTCCCTTTTTTCTAATCTGACGACTTTAGTCTTATGAAAAAAATATCTTCTTTGAGAACCGTGAATGACATTGTTATTACTCCACCTCAGTAATAGCATTGTCTGTTTTCTTTAGCATTTGCATTTTCTTAGATTCTTACAACGTTCACAAGCCCAGCACCAGAAATTTTGCACCTGTGAACAGTGGCGTACGAGGCGGGGGTGCGGCCGCACCCCCAGCTTGAAAAATTCAGGGCAAACTCTGTTTTCAGGGCAAGCTCAAGTTCCTCAAAAATCCTGAAAGATGAAAAATATTTCAATGCAGTGAAAATTTTCAGGGCAAACTCTGTTTTTCAAGGCAAGCAAGTTGTTTAAAAATCTGAATGATAAAAATCAGTGACGGGCCGGCCGTCAGGGGAGGAAAGGAAATGAGTTCCTCCCCTACCAAATCATGAAATGTGCAAAACAAATTAGGGATCCAAAATAACAAATTGAATAAACGTTTGTCCTTTCATGTTGAAAAGGTGCAAATATTGTATGATTCTAATCATTTTCATAGTCAATACATTTGAATTTGCGTATTTCTTCTTCAAATCAGGGGAAAGTGACGAAGGGAGGCAGCGACTGCTTGTGCCTCCTCTCACCGGGTGGCTTTCGCATTAAGCAGTTTTACTTTGTCACAAACTGGCGGTGAGCGCTTGCCGTGCAGTTACCTTTATGTCAGCTCTGTAACCTTCATGTCAGTAACAGTGTAATGTTTGTATACACTTGCGCGAGCTATCAACTCCTCGCGCAGGAATCAACTCCTCGCGCAAATGTTTGTATACACCTGCGCGAGCAATCAACTCCTCGCGCAGGACAACGCGACCGTGGGTGTTTCTTATTGCCACAAAAGAAACTTTCTTCGGTCAAAGTAGCGGCGTAGTCGCTACTAATCAGCGCAGTATGTGCACAAGACGCATGATTTCAAACAGTAATTTTCATTACATTGTGTAGTAGTAATATAGCTGTGATTTCATACTCTTTAGGTTTTCATATTTTCCGTTTGTTTCATGTAATGAATTTCCTATTTTGCATCCTGCCAAATTTTAATGTTTCAATTTAATGCTGTGAAGTGAAGCTTTCATGAACAGTAGCAACTGTACTACGTATTGCACTGCATAATTCACTAATGCTAATGCAGTCCAGTAGAGCACTGCTAGTTTTAAAAATGTTCTTATTGAGGTAAAAGCCATTTGTCAGTGGCAATGTGCATTTGTACACAATCCATGGTAGTTGATCATATAGGCTGCAGTATTTGTCTGTATCAGTCCCATATTGCCATTTTTACTTAGCATGCTGTGTTTAGTGCTCATTTAACCTTCTACACTGGAGTGGATTTTTGGTTTTCATAATGTGACGTTAGAAGCTGAAAACCAGGGGTCACCAACCTTTTTGAAGCTGAGAGCTACTTCTTGTGTGTAGATTAATGCGAAGAGCTACTAGTTTGATACAAACTTCAGAAATGAAAATATTGCTCAATTTATCTCTAAATTATTTCACTAGTAACAATTAAGATATTCTTTCAGTGTAAAGACACTGTTCACGCTGTTAATTTTAGAACAGGCCAGCGTGTGGTAGCATAGCCAGCGCGAAATTTTTTGGAGGCCCAAAAAGTTTGACTTTCAGCGAGCTGCAGTGTTTTGTTTGGGACAACACCTCTCAAAGCAGAAAACGACAAAAAATGCCAGAAATTTGACGCGAGTGGCACCCCCCGGTTACGCCTATGCCCGCCAGGCAACCTACTTGGCCCTTGCGGGCGACCTGGCGCCCGAGGACACCACGTTGGTGACCCCTGCTGTAAACGTTTAAGTAAGTTGTAGCATTTTAAGTACAACACATTGCAGTGAAGATTGCCTAATGTGGAAGGCTAAGCTATACGCAATGTATTAAATTGCCTCCTTTCCCTCTCCTTACTTGAGACTTTACCTATTTGCAGCAATGTAATATTTTAGAGCGCAACTTGATATTTTACTCCTTTTCCAGATTGAATGCGATTGTGGCTAACACAACTGCACACATCTATACTAGATAAGAACAGATCTTAACTATTAGGATGATCGTGTTGGAAGAACAAGTTTAGAACGTATATAAAAACTTGAAAATGATGCTGCTGAACACCTACCACACGTGGTGGCATGAACAGCAATTTTTTGAGCGATTTTATTTTAATTAACTAACATAGTTCAACACAGTAAATATTGCCATTGTTCACATGTGGCAATGCAGAATATTGATTGCTAGTTTAGGACGTACGGCTTCGAACCCCGGTAATTAGGCATGCAGACACCTTGATTTGTTTACAATGGTACGTTTTAGTTAGACTAAACATGAAGACTTGCTGTTTGTATGTTACTTGGGAAATACAAGATCAAATTTGGGCAAAAATTTTTTTCATCCCCAAAATATGCACTCCCGTACACTTATGGCTTACATTACCAATTTCTGTAACATGATAAAACTGTTGCACTAGCTCAAAAACAGCAGTTGTTAAAATAGAAGCATTCAGACATTTGACAATGTCTCAGGAGGGAAAAAGGAAAACTACTCTAAAAGTTTGCTGGATTTCTATAAATAACAAAAAATCGAACATTTACTTGCGTACTTTATGCGCATTCTCAAGTCTTGTGTAGTTTAGCAAGATTCGACCTTGCAAACCGGGGTGTGCGTCAGACAGTCCAGCCGCACATTTTCTGTGCTCCACTACTCGCATTCGACAAGGCATTAGCGCAGCTTCATTTTTCAGCTGTAGATTGCTCGGAGGCAGTGATGAATGTGTTTTACCCCACTGTTTTAACGCGCAGCCTGATATTTTTGCAGTTATGAACTGCTGTGTCGTATGGTTGAGTGTATTTTCCTTCGACCTAACCTCGAGCTATGATAGTTTGCATTCAGTGCAATGATACATAAAATACGGGGGGTGCGTGCAGACGAATATGCATATTATGCCAACAAACATTGCCAAAACGTTGGTTTGGAAACATGAATATAACGTCAAATTGTGACGTCACAAACACCACACATCAAACAAAAATGACCACCATATTGCAACTGAATGAAACCCCCCCCCGTGAAAATTTTCTGCGTACGCCACTGCTGCTTGTAAGCAAACCTACTGAATGATTGCGGTCATTTTTTGTACCGAAACATCTCGTCATGTTAATTATAGTGTATCAAACCAACACTGGACATCGAGCATCAAGCCTTTACAATGAATCCAATGCGCAGAACAAATTTACATTCAAATGTTGAACTTGTCAGTGGAACGAATGAATGAAAAGTTTAGCCTTATTTCTCGTATGAAATATATATACATTTAGCCTTATTTCCTGTACATTTAGCCTTATTTCTCGTATGTCACGACAATGGTGACCCACCAATTCAAAAGATATTATTCCCACAATGCAGTAATGTTTTCACCCAAGTGCGAAACATTTGCTTTACAGGTAGCCTACGTAACACCTAATTTTGCTGGACATTCTTTTCGTGTTACTGTATTTCAGGTGAAACTTGGTACTTTTTTGCCAATCGCCGTTGTGCATTTTGATTTCTGTTTTAATCTCAAATATATTTTCATGTCGTTATGCAAGTATAACTCTTAGAGTGAAACTTTTGACATTAGCGTCATCTATCGAATTTTGATGTTAAACCTGAAAATTTTCATTGTGAAAAGACTGAGCTAAGTGGCATCACTGACAGAAGTCACGCGGGAACAGTCACTAGACGAATAGGTATGCAGAAATTGCACTGTAGGTATAGATACGTGGGTATGTATACAGGGGCTGACAAGCGAGATTGAAAGGATACATCCTCCATCCACCAGCAGTAAAAATATGTTGAAAATCATTTTGTGAAGTAGGCTGCACTAATTTTTGGCCAAACTTTTTTTGCTACTGGTAAGAGGATATCAATGGAGATTGGGTAGAGGTGGGGCTGCATGTATGATGCCTAGTAGCAACAGCATTGCACAGCTTTTTTAAAGAGCGGAAATGTGCAAAAAACTAATTATTGTATTTGTAACGCTGAGCAACCTAAACAAGACATCAAATCGCGCTGCAGCCTAACCCACACTTCTTATAAAATGCATGAAAATTGATGTGTTCTCCTTAAGAGTTATATGCACGTGCGACCAATGCGATTCACTGTTGTTTGCACTCCAACTGACAGCTCTGATAAAACCCTCTTGATGTGTTCTACTATCTTGCTGTGTTTGTTTGTATCCGAAGCTGATATTAGTACAAGCAAGCTGAACTACAACACTATGTCCAACAACAAATTTAAGTATGTTAATTTGCAAATCATCTGTAAGGATAAAGCGTTATTAGTGTTGCTATGAAAACACCTCTAAAAAACAAGACTGCGAATCTGTATTTGCAAAACTTCACTTTTGCATCTGCCCGATGGCTATATTGGTTTCACACCAAGCTGTCCCCCCACATTTCACAACAAAATTTCGCCCATGCTTATATGACCACATACATTTTTGTGTGGGTATCGGCACATGGTTCTTAGAGCGAAAGCCTCAGTTTGCTTGACAAGCATGGACAATACGTGGTTGTAAATTCATGCGCATGTTGTTTGATTGCCTTTTATTTGTGCTGTAAAGCTGTTAGTCGTGCAAAATTATGCGAAGGATGTAGGAATTGTAAACACAACCTATTTGCCTACTATTTATCATTCGCTGTCATCAACGCAACTATCTTATCGTGCGTGTCTGATTCTAGTAAGCTCGTGTCAGGGGCGGATCCAGTCAGTGAGTTTAGGGGGGGGGTGATTTCAATAATATTTGGCAGCCAAGTTTCATAACGGCTTCGCTGTGGTAAGAGAGATGAAGTATACTTCACAACACTTGTGTGATAACACAAGTGACGAAAAAATGGCCTTCAATCGCGAATATTGTTTTCTGAATTGTACAAAATTATGGTGAAAAAGATTACTTTCGTAGGTTTTAGGGGAGCAGTCGCCCCAATCGCCTCCCCCTGGATCCGCCCCTGGTTCGTGTAACCATTTGTGCAGCAAACATCCTTTGGTGTTGCTGCGATAACTGATTGGCAAAAGATTGGTAGTCTATGGCATGCAGAAAGTTAAGCAAACTCTGTTTAGAGTGCTGTTGCTCGCTGAATTTCAGAAAGGTGGAGCACATGACAGTGCTCCCATTCGTTGAGTTTAAGACGTGATAGAGTGTATAAATGCAAGCTGTGAGCATTGGACGCATGCAGACGAGAATCAAGCAGTTTGATCTGTTTATGGCAATAGGGCAGTGTGGGCAAACTTGTTCAGTGAAAGAGTCATTTTACAGAAAACTAAAAACACCAGCGAGCCACAAAATTAGTTTGTAGTGTCAATGCAAATACGGTAAAGAATGCAAGTTTTACATAAAATAACCTATAGAAACACAGCAAACGCATTATTTATCAATAGTAAACTTTTGTTTGATTTGCTAGTCTTCGACAATCCGTACAATATGTTGTTGAATCTGTGCGAAGAAATTCTTCCAAGTTTTCAATTGTTAGGGTTGCAGCTGCAGTTGTTTTGATTCTACGAACTAACTTAAGGTTTAAGTTCAGCCTTTGTCATCAAATCGCGTAGACTCCGGGGTGACGTCCCTTCCTAACTCGTGAAACTAACATTAAATATGAGGCGACAACACGCAATCAATTAGAGATATTGCTATTCAGCTAGAAGAACTATACAAAACATGCCGGGAGCCGTATGCGGCTCGCGAACCGCAGTTTGCCCACTATTGCAATAGGGCAACAGACCATACCTTCAACCTAGGGATGAAATGACAATTTACAAATAAAAAAGAAAAAAGGCTATCAAAAATTGTTCTTCTTTTTAGTGGATTTTATAGTTGCTTGTCCTTTACCTTCACAACTAGATTTCGAAACGCTGTTAACCGCTTAGTTAACGTTTTCTTTTTGAGATAGCAGTGCTCTTGCAATATCTTTTCATTTTTCCTTCGATTTTTCTTACAGTTTCTGTGTGAGTTTCTATTAAACCGTGTGACTTTGCTTGTCATCATACGCCGCTAAGATTTTATATTTCAAAAAAATGAAAGCACTTATCTTTCTATCAACGGTGGTATATGTTTTTACCTTCTTACCATTATGCAAATGTAAGTGTTAGTGATTTTTTAAGTTTGGTTTCATATTTTTTCAGCCATATCACATAAAGAAACTGTAGTACACGATAAATACAAAACCTTTTACTTACTATGCAGCGCAGTGAAGGCGTTGGTGTATGAAAATGCAGATATTTTTTAAATGACGCGCAATTAACCGCTGTGCAATCTATCATGATCCTACAGAAGTGTTACATATAGTGGTAGAAATGAATACTTGTAAAAAACAGCCCGACATTCGAAGTGAGCGGATAAAAATGTTAGACAAAGATCCAAACCGCCGAACAATTGTGTATAAATTGTTTGAAATCAAGACATCAGTTGTCCTGAGCAAAGAGTAACCTGATGCTGACAAAGTCTTAGATGTTTGGAAATATATATCTAAAATTACACAGGCGAATTTTTAAAACTATCACGAATGAATACGCACTTCCCGTAGTTCGTAAAACAATGCAGCTTTTTTCACAGGCAGTGCGGAGGACTTATGGCAGAACAAGCTGGCTACACTGCGAGAACTCATGGTTGAAAACGGAATCGAGCCAAATGTTGGTCCTGATGGGCATTGGCGTAGCACTAGCAAGCCACTCGATAACTTCAATGCGAAGCTCCTTGAATTTTTTTTTTGCAGAAATACTCATTCAACACAAGAATGACGGGAAAGGATGACTTTGATGTAGATCTTGAGTGCGATCCGGAGCCTACTACTGGTAAAAATTATCTATTTCACGTACTGTAACTCAACGCATCCATATGAGTGAATTTTCGAATGTCATACTTTGCTGTTTGTTTTTTTGCAGGTCGTATTCAGTCGATTGCCATGTTTAGAGCTGCAATGCGACATTTGTTGCTCAAACCTGGGTGTGGTGTTTACGTTTGGGGCAGTATTTTTCAACTTTTTTTGAGCCACGAAACACTTTTTGCAATGGTCTCATGGGATTAGGAGATTCTGCATGAAATCACGGGCTTAAGGATGTTGCACACCTGAAAGGAAAATGCACCATTTTAGTGTAATTTAACTGTAGCCTACACTAGCTTTGGTTTTACTGATGTTAAACAGAACAGGAGCTGGTGAGGCACCATCGTATATCCTGGCTGCAAATTCATGTCTTTAGGTACACGTTGTGTAAAGACATGGGTGCGGACAAAAACACAGTATTTGCTGAACCTTGATCAGAGGGAATGCTGAATTCGGCAAAGTATAACAGGTAGAATGGACAACAAAACATTAACGACTATTATTGTCCAAGATTGCTTGCAGCTTCGGCAATTTCTTGAAAAACGAGAGACAGGCAAACGGTACATCAAATGATAGGAGGCTTGAATGCCAGCACATTTCTGATTGTTGCATTCAAAATTTGCAAAGTTGTTTGTTTCAGCTGTCAATGTTTTGCTTGTAAGCTTTGTCAACGCTCAAACATCTGCTTTTTTTCTTGTAATCAAAATGAATTAACAATGAGCATGAGAATGAAAGGCGAAACAATGCAATTACTTCCGATAAATTTGCTTTACATTTCATGAAACAACGTGACAGCATGTCAATAGAGTTCTAACCCCGAATGACAGAGTTTCACTTTCCCATTTTCGCAGGGTTCTTTGGAGTTAGACTTGAGAGTTCTAAGAGAGAACCTCTCCATTGACACATTGAGCCGTTAGGGCGAAGAAAATGCCACAAATACGGGGCTTTATAATTTAAGTGTAGCTGTACAGAATGCTCTCGAAGGATGTCACTTTCTTTCTTTGCAACTGACAAGATTTCGACATGCAAGACTTGAAACGAGTGTCTCACATGCTATATAAAGAATACTGAAGCAAAGACACCAAAGCGAAGGTTCACTTACCTAAAAATAACTTTGTCCAAGCTCGTGATTGGTGGAAATGCCAACGTTGCTTTGCTCGCGTCATCATTGAACGGAAGCGCAAGTCTTTCAAAGCATGAAACGACAAGACATGCTAGAAATTTGGGGGCATGGATCCCTTGCCCCCACCCTGTCTACGCCTATGTGTGTTTCAAGCCGTGAAACTACGCCTCAAGAACGGTGTCCCGTGGGGATCTGTCCTGGCGCCCCTTCTCTTCAACTTCTACATCTCTGACCTGCCAACCATCTCCAGAAAGTATGCATATGTGACGACCTTGCAATCATGCATGCTGATGGGGATTGGCAGGCAGTAGAAGGGGCGATGAGCAAGGACATGGCAACGCTAGGTGAATACCTCCAGACTTGGAAGCTAAAGCTCAGCACTACAAAAAACGGTGTCGGCAGTCTTCCATCTCAACAACAAGGAAACTAAACGTGAGCTGAAAGTCAACTTCAACAATGAAACACTGCCCTTCTGCTCCGAACCCAAATACCTCGGAGTAACGTTGGGCAGGTCGTTCACGTATCGCCGACACCTTGAGTCACTTCGCAAGAAGCTAACACCACGCGTCGCACTCCTGAGGCGGCTTGCTGGATCCGGCTGGGGTGCTGGAGCAACAACGTTGCGAACAGCCATCCTGACCCTGGTGCATATAACTGCAGAGTACTGCGCTCATGTTTGGTGCCGCAGTGCTCATACCCGCCTCATTGACCCCGCCATCAACGACGCCTTGCGAATTGCGACTGGATGCCTGCATCCTACATCAGCGGACAACCTTCCAATTCTCGCAGGCATCCAACCTGCTGAGCTTCGTCGCAGTAGAGCCACGCTATCTCTAGGACGCCGTGCCATGGAGCCTGGACACCTTCTCCACTCAGCGCTCACCCGTCCATCGAGTGCAGATGCACGGCGCCTCAAATCAAGACACCCATTTGTACCCGCCGCACAACATCTCATCAGCTTCTCTGACAACAACAACATACGTGCGGCGCAGTGGGCGGATCATCAATGGAATGCGGGGTGGACGGACAACCCAACAAGACTCCGCATTTTAATTCCAAACACCGGTACCCACCCTCCCGGAATGACCCTCCGTAAGAAGAGCCTGGGTCCGGCTTAACCGCCTCCCCACCGGCGTCCGACGTTTTTGCTCCTGCTTGTACAAATGGGGTATGGCCTCGTCTGCGGCCTGTGAGTGTGGCGCAGAAGAACAAACCGTCGACCATGTTGTCCTCCAATGTCTAATCCGCCGACCTCCCCATGGACTGCACGGCCTGACGGTTCTGGACGATGAGACAACCGAATGGCTGCTCAACACCTGCCCCGAAATCTAGCGCGTCCAAGCAGTGGATGAAAGAACTCGCTCAAAAGAAGAAGCCGTGAAAAAAGCAGGCGAGGCCGAGCAATCCATATACTGTACTGCTGTGCACAAAAGTGGTAACAACACGCCTGAACTCAAGAGGTCGCGATGGGAAGTTTGTCAATCGACCACCATCAAAGGGCAAGCAATGATGGTGTCGGTTTAAGTCTGATAAGTTAACCGCTGCCAGCTTCGCTTTAGCCAAAAAAGTGTTCACTTCGGTGAAACTGGTTTCAGCCGGTTTTTCTTGTCTTGTGCAATGTTGGCGTTGGTCGTGAACAGCAAATTGCTCCAACAATATGAGTGTATGAATAAGCCTGACTTTATCATTGCATGCATTGTGCTCTATATGATATCACTATCACCACACATTGTCTTATACTTTGTTTGCTATTCGATAAAATGAAAAAACTGAGTAAGCAAAAATTGCTTAATATAGCGCTTTTTTTTTGTTTCCCCAACGCTTCTTCGTGAAACCTACAGTAATACTTAAAACTTTTAATTTTTGTGCAGTTCATCGACTCCGACCACAAGACATTGACGTCATCGGAGCGCTTGGGGATTCGATAACGGTATTTGCGGAAATCCTGACGATTTAAAAAAAATGCATGACATGACCGTTGAAAACAACAGTAATCATTTGTTTAGAAGAAAATTTTAGTGAAAAAAATCAGTGAATGGTCATACAGGGTGACACAAAAAAAACAGTCATCACCAAAAATCGAATAACTTCCAAAATTTTATTTAGATTGACACAAAACTTCAGCTACATTAGGTCAAGCCTGTGTAGCAGACGGTGTCCGTTCAAAACAGACCCGTTCAAAACAGACCATTCATAACAGACCACTCAAAACAGACCACGTTCATAACAGACCCATTCATAACAG
>JGI24158J21664_10012608_pt1 | contig 11200 bp, 5 predicted proteins | sample Ectturendosymbi3_FD_21664 | JGI IMG/M metagenome (IMG submission 21664)
ATGTGGCCACGCTCTCGTAATGCGTTTGCGTTTCGCCGACGTACGTATTGGAGCGGACTGGCGGCTGGAGCAACTGGCGGCTGAGTTGACCTAGGTGGTGAAAACCTAGGCTTTACAACTACTGATTAGGCCGTTTTATTCTGGGCAAACATTTGTTGTGGCTGAGAGATTAAAATTATTGATTCTACATGCATTTGAAGAAGATGCACAAATAGGACTTTGACGTCTACATTACTTTAGATATGGTTAGTGCCTAAAGTATGATTATTAATCTACTCTAGGAAATTAATAGCCAATGAAATCCACAAATCATATTGATCTATCAAATCTGACTGATTTGCTAGGCCACACAGTAGTGGCTTCACCAGCATGATGGTAACCCTACATCGTAAAGTACATAAGCATTAACAAAGTCAATTGCATTCCACAGTTGGTTCAACTTGCTGTGCTAGGCGTTGCAAGCAAGCAATATACTGTACATATATATAATCAATCAGTGCATTGATTGAATAACATGGGGATGCCCAAAGGCTATCACAAATAATTTTGACCAGTTCAATAATACAAACTAAAGTTCACCCATTAAATTTGACTAAATTTGCAGTCTGCAAAAAGATGTTTGTAAACCCCATCATCAGAATTAGGCTCATCAAAGCTCAAGTGGTGAAGCCAGCACCAAGATTAAAACATTCCTGTCTAGAAAAGCAAGATATTTCTATATGATGTCAGAAAAACATGACACCATAGTTTTCAAATGCTTAGACCATAGTTTATAAATTATTTTGGTATTCGTATTTTTGATTAAAATATTGTTTTTTAATTATTTCCAGATGTTTGGTGCTTTATGTTTTAAAACTCTGCCTCGCTAATATTTTTATGCATTTAAATTTCAATGCTAAAAGTTACTTTTTGTGGTTATTTTGTTAGGATGCTGAGGTTGTCACAGGACAGCTCGCCTGCTCATAGTAGTTTGTTTTTTTCAATTTTTCCTTTTATTGTTTCTCCGAAAGAGCCTCATTAAACATTTTCAAACTTCCATTCTTATTATTGAAACCTTTATTTCTTCACACTTTTATAAAAGTTTTTATTTCCAAGTAATATACATTTTTGAATTGTTTTTGATATCTACACCACCTTATTTACACATTTTATAATGTGGAATGTATTACCTGTACTTTGTTTCTGATATTGTGTAAACTTTTTTAATAAAAACAATGTTTTATATTTATCTCTTTTCATTTGTTACTATAATAAATTTTCAATTTTGCTTTTTGTCAAATTTATTGTTTGTCTTGTTTTCTAACTTTGCTTAGTTTTGTTTGTTTTTCAATCTTTAATTTTTGCACTTATTTCAAAAATTATTTACAATGTTTATTTCTTCTAATTTTGGTATAGATTTGTCTTTCAAATAGTTGGATTGAAATGATTGATTTTTGCCTTGTCGTATGAAAATCAATAAATATAAAAATGCAATATGTTTAGAGGAATCAGAAAAGTTATGGAGTACTTCTTGCCAGCCAAAGTTTTGTTATGGCGAATGCATAACACTCAGAACTTTTAGATCTAACTTGTTTTCATTGTATATATTTAAAATGCTACACACATCAATTTTAGCATGTTTTTACTTTTCAACCAGAAAGTAGAGGGTTAAAATGCCTATGTATATATTTTTGTCTCTGGAACCAACTTACATCAATTGACTTAAATGAGATATAGTGACATTAACATTCTGCAATTTGACCAGGAAATGACATCCAACCCCATCATGCTGTGTAAAAAGATAAGCTTGCTATTGTTAAACTTCTGTTCATGCTTTGTGTGTTGAAGCTGTATATGATTCACCTTTGAAAAGCTTGAAATTTGTGGAATAAACCTGAAATTTGTCTCAGCATTCTTGCTGAAATCTATCTGGAATATGCATAGTTCCGCATGCATGCTGATCAGATATGTTTTTAGATGCAAGCTGATGTTTCGATTGAAGTTTTAGTGTTTTTTTTTGGTGTACCAGTGGTAGAGGTGCTCTAAACTATCCTGCAGTTGTCTGGTGATAGAGGGTTGAGACAACATTTCCTTTTCAACTTTGAATAGTTTGAAAGAAAAGCAATGGCGACAAGATTGCAAAATTTAGCTGGAGCTTTGTTGCGGGTATGTTTCACTTGTACTGACAATAAGCTAGGCTGATTTTTTTGTTTTAAGTGCATTTTTTGCGTTGCTATTTCTAAGGTGAAAGGACAGTTTTGGTAAATCATACTTTACAATATGTAGCAGTTCTAATCGTGTGTTTGCACACTGTGGTCCAGCAATAAAGTTTTACATGCACAATAAACATGAAACAACCTAACTGTAATCCCAGTAGGTTAACCCCAACGTAATTTAAATTGATGGATGTTGTACGTTCAGCCAACAACATTTGCCATTTTTACCTACGAAAATTTTTGTAGTAAAACGCAAGACGTTAAAGCATGCCGGCGGCGCGACACAAGCAAAATATGTGGCAATGTGTAATGAAAAGAGCGTTTTCGAAACGACAAACGCGATTTTGTTTTTAATACGATGCGATATCTGTGGTTTTTATGCACAAGCAACTCTTGTATCAATTCATGCGTTTTCTCATTTTCGCAGAAAACCGGGCAGGTCATACTTTTAAGGATTTTTTCTTGTCTTGCATCAAACTTTATTATGTACTTCACATTCTCAGACATTGCTGTTGTCGGACGCAGAAGTGCAAATGCAGTACTATTTTTGAACGAAATCATGCTGGACATTTCGACTGCTTTCACCATTAACAAAATTAAATGCACGAAGTAGGATAGGTTATTATAAAACGCGGGTGGCGTGCATATAAAAAAGGTGAAGAATCAATTCATGTTCATCGTAATTGGGGAAAGTAACTGGCTACACCAGAAGTCTCACACGACTGCTACATAACTGAAAATTGCATTTACTGAACACCATATATTAATTGACTCAAGATCCAGCATTGCAGACAACTTGGTGATAATTGTCCATAGCAACTTATTTAAAACTGCGCTGTTCCGTGATTACAGGTTATGTTTATTAATGTCTAACAATTTCTATTTTGGTTTGCGCAATTTTATTCCTGAAGTAATGATACAAGTACAGTAGGTCTAATTTTTTATGTTTATCTTGTGCACAGTCGATTGATACCAACCGTTCTCAGTTTTGCATAGCTTTGAAAACAAGCAATATCTGTCCGAGTTGATGACGGGAATAGGCCACATATATAACGTGCATGTCCTCAGGCGCCGAGTTTAAAATTTGTACGGCTGTGCGAAATCCATGACGTCATAAAATATGACATCAAAACCTGTTAAAATTGGTGAAATAATTGCGGCTTTGACACTATAATGTCACACTCATATTTTTTCAAAAATTTTAGAACGTTCACAACAGATTAAACTGGAATCCTGAAAAATTGAAAACACACAATTACTAAAATTAGTTATGCGAACTGCAGCCAGGCCCGTAGCTGGTTTTTAAGGTTTGGAGGGGAAAAAAAATTTAGATGGAAAATTTTTGTTTTTATTATGTTTAAAACAAATTTTTGTGGACTCAACAAAATGTGGGGGGTCACTGTCCTCGAATTCCCCCAGTGGTTACGGGCCTGATTGCAGGCTTATCGATCCAAACATCCATCAAACTTTCAACTTTAATTTAATCTGTCACAGTGGAATGAATATTTAGCAAACAACAAAATATCAACCTACGTTCGGTCATGGTCGATCGGGGATTTGTAATACGGCAAAGTGCACTAAAGTACGCTCTGCCTCACAGGTAGTAGAGGGCAATGCGAAATGCATTTGCAGCAAACCAGAGTTGTGAACGGGCTTCATTTTGAAGCCTGAACCCAGCCCGACTTTTATTCTTGAAGCTTGATTTAGACCCGAAAGCCAAAAGTACTGAGTGAGTCCAAGATATGCGCAACTGCGGGGTATTGGTGGCGTAGCAAAGTAAGCAAAACATGACTAAAAAATTCACAATTAATATTTTCATTGAAGATCTCATAAACTCGATTGCTTTAAACAGTGAATGGCGACAGAAGTGTCCATTGCTGCGAAAAAAATTTGTATGCAGGCCTGAAACATCTTGACAAACTTGGCTCCTAAGTACATGTTGACAATAAGTTCATCTGACAACAAATTTTGGCAAAAATATAAGTACTGTTTTTATGTTTTTAATTGAAAAAAAAAATTTAAGATTGCTTCATACCCATATTTCTGTGCTTGTGCTGTGACCCTTCAATAGGTATGTTTGTCAAATGAGATTTTTGAATTTTGTTGTCTGTCAACAATGACCCATTTGCACACAGTAACATAGGCTACATCGGTGGTCCTTAAATGGGGATATGCGTACCCCAAGTGGTATGCAAAGGTACTCTAAGGGGTATACGAATTTTTTGAAGTGTCTTCATAATTAAATTTTAACGCAAAAATACAATAATTACAGGTACATTAGTGCACTTGTGATTACCGTCAAGGGGTACTTGATAGACAAAATATTGCCCAAAGGGCACATAACCAAACAAAAGTTGAGAACCACTGGGTACACGGTCTGAGGTTACGAAGTCGGGTTCCTGTTGTACCGCTATGCAAAAAGGACCGTTAAACATCAAATTTTTGATTCGATGTTTCTTCTTTGAAAGTTAACAAATCATCTCGTTTGACATGTTTTGAAGAAGAAACATCAACACGTGTCTAAGGAATCGATAAACACTGGTGGAAGAGTTATGCAATGTTTTGTTTCTGTTCAGCCAGATCCGAGTAAACATGACATTGCTTCTCGTAACCTGGGTCAACAGTTGAATATGGCCAAACGCTTGAAGAATTTTTAAGTAACGTCGCCATCATATTCGCGTAGATCACAACAATTTCATTTACGTGATATTGAATTGGCCGTCATTTTATGTTTCGCGCACCGGCCTGGTTGTTTTTGTTATTACCACAAATGGTTGAAAAAAACTAATTTGGAAGTATACCTAAATCTTTGAAAATTGTTAAATAATAATTTAATTTGGGATGAGGTATAAGAGTCTGTGTTATGCTCTGATGTTTCAAACGGGATCGGTTGGGGACCTGCTGAATAAATCTTTAAGAAAGTATGGTTTTCTGGTTGTGTGTTTCCTTAACATTGTTGAGCTTGCATTGATGGTTCATTAGTAAAAGTCTATAATGTAAGCTGTCGAAGAAAAAGTAGAAAGTGTTGTCATTATAAGACTTCTTTCCACCCCACATCATACATATGTATAAAGCCCAAGTTTGTTTCACAGGGTTTGCATCACCACCGACCAGTGGTTTGTCGAAATAAGATTTTGTCTTCATCATGCAAAGTAAGGATTAATTTAGTTTTCATCTTGTTGTTATATTGTGTTTGCTTTTTTGAAGTTTTTATTGTGGTCAATTTAGCAATACGCTTGATCCAATAGTTTGATCATGGATGACTGGATGCTATTGGTGCAGTTAACCTAATTAGCCAAACATCTCTTATCTCCCAGAAATGCCATTCAAAGTTAACTGGCTGTTTCTTTAGATACATTCTCATTTCGATGAAGGTCAGAGAAAAATCTATTTTCCTTGTGATGTAAATTGCTTCCAGGTCTAACAACTTGGTATTAAACTTTGTCACAGACAGCTTAATCACTTGAATGAAAGTTTAGGGGAAAGGGGAAACTGCACTATGAAAAATCTCGTAGATTTTTTATAGAAGGTGCTAAATGCCCTTTGTTGTGGTTCATCTACAAGGTTATAATTTGTCGGTGAGTCATATGTATTCGGCTTGTATTTGTATTAATAGTCTGTACACAGGTTTCAAATTGTAGGTGGCTTGTGTTAAACCAGGCTTGGAAAGTGCAAGATTATTCTGACAAAGAACGCTGAAATTTTTCAACAACCACTATCTATTTACATAGGAATTTTCTACAGTAACTAACGAAGAAAGCGAAAAGTTTCGTGTCACTATGATTCCTGGTGATGGAATAGGCCCAGAACTGATGTATTCTGTTAAGGTTAGTAAAGGTCTCTGGTGCGTTGTTCCATGTTTAGTTTAATATCCTGCATAATACATGAATTGCATAACTGACGCTAGTTACTTTTTTGACAAACGGTATTGCTGGCATTGGCTTTTTTGTTACTTGCAAATGAGCTTAGCCATATGCAGTGGACTAAAGTCGTTCTGAATGAAACATGTGCATTCCGAATTGAACGTGGATTAAAATAAAAGCAATTAGTAAATGATGATATGCTGTCTTTTGTTTGATTTTCTTAGTGCCTGGCTTGTGCCTATTTTGGCAGCTATGAAAACTGTGTCTTATTTATACCGCTTTGTTGGTTCTTCCAAATTGTTGATTGGTATTATGTTCTAATTCTGTGAAATACAGTTTTATGGCATTGGAAACACTTGAAAAATTAATTGGGACATTTTTCTTCAATGACACTTAATTTTTAGAAAAATCAAAACTTGCCAAAGGTTAACTGGTGCAGAACTTTGTTGATGCACCCCACGCATTTGATAACGACGAATCACTGAATTTTTCCCGAGAAGTACGTGGGTGTGGAAGGAGTCACAATTTGTGAATAGCAGCTGAACATGTTTATGTTGAACGTTTTATTGTGTTTAACATTACATAGCATTACAAATAGCTTGTGTCACAGATTTAGCCACGTATCGCAATACTGTTGTGGCCGGGTGAGTTTTCGTTCTTAATGTTTTTGATTGTATAGAAGAAAGCAATTTCTATCCGTGGTGCTTATGTTCATGACTATGGATGCTGAACACTTTTCTATGACATATATAAACTGCATCATAGCGTGCGTGAAAACTGTAGCAAATGAGACAGCAATGTGCGCTTGCAGTGAGTTACCCCTAGTAAGGCTACATTGTGTTTATTGTTCAGGATGTTTTTAAAGCAGCAGATGTTCCGATCCAGTTTGAGGAGTTTTGGATCAGTGAAGTGCAAGATCGCTGTACTGAAGAAAACATTCAAGAAGCTATTGATTCTGTGACTAGAAACAAAGTTGCCATTAAAGGTGTTTGCGAAACGTTTTTTATTGGTACTGCAGTTTGTTTCGTTGCACCTTCGATCATTACTGCATATTTTTCCGCATCTAATGTTGCCACTGCAAGTGTTAGGACAGCCTGTCAAACAGTAAAGTGCGCTGGAACAAAGTTACAAAGTTTCAGCAGGATGGGGAAGTCAGTTTCGATTCCCGATTTCTATCCAGTGTTTCGAAAGTCAGTTTCTATTCTATCCAGTTTATGATTATACAGTATTAAGTTTTTATTTAGTATTTATCTCAAGAAGTTTCTGAAACTTTACCATTCCCAGAGGAAATCGGAAATTCAGTTAATATTTGTATCCATTCACCACCGACAAGCACAAAAGGCAAAAAGTATCAAACGCCTTCAATCTCCACCAGTGTTGCCACTCGTAGGGAAAAATCCCTAGGGTAGGTATTTTTAGGCTTTTGTAGGGAGTAGGGAATCCTTACGGGAAAAATTGCCATTTTGTAGGGATCCGTAGGGATTTTTGTGATTAGAATTTTTATTGCTTTGTTTCTACGTTTGTGATACTTCACGGACGTGTTTGGTCAACAATTTATTAATAATACGCTTGCAAAACGCTACTGGAAAATGCGTTTTTACCAATTTAGAAGGCAATAAATCCTAGTGGTGCTGGGTTATTTTGACGCAAGGACTGCAGTGTGACCCAGCTTTCTGGTGGCTAGAATTGCATTTCTAAGTGAAAGACAAGGCTTTCCCTGTTTTGTGTAGCCCAGTCTATACCAATTTGTGAAGAGTGCAGTACAAGTACATACGGTACAGTGAAAAGTAGCCTACAGTTGTTGTGCAATGTGTTTATAACTGCATTACAGTAGGTTACCTCAAAGCACTGCTGAGGTTGAAAGAACTTTCTCCTGCTTGAATAACAACAAAAACAAGCTGAGGGATTGTCTGGCTGTGTGCACTTTGGAAGCAATGAATAAGTCTAGTGAGAATTTTCCAGGTGACTTAGAAGTCAACCAAACACTTGCATTTACATGGGAAAGCAAGGAAAATATAATTTGAAAATTCTGAAGCTGTTGGTGCTAGTACTGATGAGACCTTTTCCTTGCGAATTGCAACCACCTGGAGAGTTGCAAGGGATTTTGCTTAAGATTTATTGTGAAAGGTGCTGGCTTATCATAGAAGATATTGAGATAAATTTTTTGAAAAAACCTGGCATGTGGTTATGCAGTGGTGCTTTCTGTACATGTAATGATGTTTGTACTACACATTTAATTTTGATTTTGCACTCTTAATTATACAATGTAGCCTGTATAGTATGCCATGTTTCAGGGCCAGATGTTGTAGCTAAAGATGATTGCACATTGCGTTTTTTGTTTCAGATTGTGTAGGGAAATGCAGGGATTTTTCATTCTTATTGTAGGGGAAACTTGTTAATGTAGAGTGGCAACACTGATCACCACACAACAGTGTCCTCATTCTTTGCCGACACTATTATATATTCTCTATGGACACGATGAAAAGGGCCACGTGCACAGTTAAAGCTTAAAATGCGGTAAAGGTTCCACTTCAATCCAGAGAGACGCAGTCATGCCTCGTTGCGGACGTTTCTGTGAAAACCTAAGTACCTTTGCATATCATTTAATTCCACATGTACCCAGCAATGCAAAAAGCTTTGTTTGGTTGACATCACAATTTTTTGAAGATGTGATGCCGCGTCACACAGCGCCAGTAGAGAAGTCATCTAGCTATAAAATGCTACAGCACTTTGTAAGTCGTAATCTATTAACAGTAAGTACTGCAATTCACCAAATTGTAATTATAACCTATTTTACAAACTTTTATGACACATTTTATGCTACTCCATGTGTTCCACATATGAACTGAGGAAATCATAGCCACATAACTGGGATACAAAGTTCAAAGTGTAGCATATACTGAAGTTAACACTTCCAATAATGCATATTTTGCACAGAGGTTAAATCATTCTATTATACCAAGGTGTAATGAAAACCTGTTAATCAGTATTGGGGTAATAGTCCTTCAGTCCAATATCTGATGTCTTATAACCTACCGAATCAATTTTGGTGACTTGTTTCCCTAACTAAGTGTAGTTAGCCTACAGCAACGGTGGACAACCTGTGGCTGTACGGCCGCATGCGGCCTTCGACAATAAAATTTGCGGCCGTCCACATGTAATTTAAAATATAAGATTTGGCGGCCGTGCTGGCATGTATTGAAGCAAAACAATCACAAGGCAAGAAAATCAGTCAACACGATGCATAGCAATCTCGATGGTGATGTTTCTTTTAATAAATTAGTTAAAATATTTGACATTTTATTATACTTTTAGACACAAGTAAATGACATATACCGGATAAATCTATTTAATGAAATGTATCTCATAAATATAACCCCGAACTCATTGGCGGCCGTACTTCGTATAAATAAAAGTAATGCGGCCGGCAATAGCAAAAGGTTGTACACCCTTGGCCTACAGGCAAAACTATTAAATAAATTAATCTGTCGTTTTTGCTAAAGATAGCTTGAATAGGCTAATCTGTTCCACAGCAGTGGTTTTAGTATCAAACAAGTACAGAAAAGGTTGTCCAAGTCTTAATACAAACCACCCAACCTCTTTTTGGCTCGAATCTCTTATTATCGGATTCCCAATCTACCTCTGCTGGTTGGATTCGCTGAATCGCATATGGTTGAAAAAATGCGTGCTCAAGCAGCTCGGTGAGACACTCACGGTCGTGCTTGAGTGATTTGTGGGATTCCCAATTCAACACGAATCTGATAACATTTCAATGTAAAGTAGGGTGGAGTGAATTTTCAAATTTGTGCAATACAAACTTTGGGGTGGTCTAAAAAGTTGGAAACATGGTGGAAGCTAACTTTAAAATTGATACTAGGTGGTTGACCCCAAAAACCTGCTTGCTACCTCACCCTCGGGGTCATGTGGGGGTCAAATTTCATAAATTCATCATAACTCAACTTCTAGGTGAGATAGAGAACTGATTTTGGGCTCAAAAGATGCAGAAGACAAAAGTTTCTATTAGTGATAAGAGGAAAATTTTGCCTTACTTCATTCTTAAAAAAGTTATTACTGAAAAACTTTTTTACACCATTTTCTCATAAATCGCAAAGATAATGAATAAACTAGTTCATTTTAAAGTTACATTCAAATGTCGATTTCAAAGTTTTGACTTTTTTCAAAGGAACATTCTTCTAATCAATAAAGTTTCACCACTAGATATTTTATTGCATACAACTATGCTCTGCTGGATGAGAATAGTAGAGAGGCCATCCTGTCGTAAAAGGCAACTAATGGGCCACTTTCCTGATCTGTGATACAGGTTGGTGTTAGGAAGGGCAATCGGCTTTAAAAATTTCTACCTCAAAAAATTCTCATGAAAGTGGGGTACATCCTGCCACCCTCATTGACAGGGGCAGGATAGGATAAAAAATTGGATTATTACTACTACATTGTAGAAACAGAAATATTAAAAATAATTTTGACAGTTAGTAAATATCAAGCATGTTATTGTTAGAGTTGCCACGCATAATGAATGTGACCTTGAACGTGTTGGATTGAGTATGTAGATTGCTGGGGCCCACTACTTATTCTTTAAGCAGAGCTTGTTGTGTGTTTCGGTTGAAAAGGTAACGGCCGTCAATTTGCAAAATTGTTATCCCGTGACTCGGGTCGTATGACGACGACGTCTAAATATTGATTCGTTGAAAATTTCGCGCGTGCGCGTTCAGTGCAAGACATCTGTCTGATTGGGCCCAATCGCCAACAGAGCAGTTCTCGAACTAATCCGGAAGCAACGTACGGCATAAGTTGATGATGAAACTTCCAAACTGTAAAACTCTTCCCGCTGCAGGCTCAGCTTCTGGTAACAGTGCAATTCGCCGCACGATAAATTTTTCGAATCTATTTGCCGGAATGTGGCAGATTGTTATCGCTGAACCGGCAACACTTCAGTTGGTAGCGGACAGGAATAAAAGCAAGAAACTTCGATTGTGCTTTGACTTCGGTAGTAACTGATATTTTCCTTACGTCACAAATTTTGTTCATATACAGGGTGTTTCACAATTGTTGAAACAAAGCGATTGGGCACAAATCCAGGATTTTAAATGATACCACAATGATGATTACATTTATTGAAAGGTG
>JGI24158J21664_10012610_pt1 | contig 11199 bp, 6 predicted proteins | sample Ectturendosymbi3_FD_21664 | JGI IMG/M metagenome (IMG submission 21664)
CTGCAAGGACTCAAAGATTTGCTTCGTGCGCTTGGCCTATGGTATTGCGAAAGCTGGGGAATAGGTGAAAATGAAAAGGTGAAAACTGATTCCACTAAAGAAAGGTGCTTTTTGTAGGTGTTGTTGGAATCGCCGAGATGTGATTTTATTTAGTGTAGTCCGAAACATAACAGCCAGCAGAGAAAATCGTGGAGAACTGCTGGGCGATGAGGCCATGAAAACCGCGTCGCAGCGTAATTGCAGTCATCAAGTGACTTTTATGGAATTTGAACAGTTTCTACAGGGCAGGAAATCGGAGTTAGTTTTTACATTGCAAAGCCACCACTTTGTTGATTTCAGTCACGATCATTAACCACTCGGTTCTCTGCAGACTGCAGTACAATACCACAGAGTGTGAAATATGAGGATTCACAGCACTTTGTAAGTAGTAATCTATGAACAGTAGGTAGGCTACTGCAATTCACCAAATCGCAACTGCGACCTGTTCCACAAACTTTTATGCCACATTTAATGCTACTCTATGTGTTCCTGTGTTCCATTATGAACTGAGGAAATCAAAGTCACATAACTGGGATACAAAGTTCAGAGTGTAACCTATACTGAAGTCATCCACTTCCAATATTAGGCTGCATATTTTGCACAGAGGTTGAATCACTCTACTATACCAAGGTGTAATGAAAACCTATTAGTCAGTAATGGGGTAATAGTCCTTCAGCCCAGTATCTGATGTCTTGTAACCTACCGAATACAATCTTCCAGTTTGCTCAACCGAATGTGTAGTTAGCCTACAGGCAAAACTATTAAATAAATTAATCCGCCATTTTTGCTACAGATTAGCTTGAATAGGCTAATCTGTTCCACGGTAGTGGTTTTAGCATCAAACAAGCACAGAAAAGGTTGCATACAAACCACCCAACCTCTTTTCCGCTCGAATCCCTTATTATCGGATTCCTAACCAACCTCTGCTGGTTAGATTCGCTGAATCGGGTATGGTTGAAATCATGCGCGCTCAAGCAGCTCGGTGAGACACTCACGGTCGTGCTTGAGTGGTTTATGGGAATACCAATCCAACGCGAATCCGATAACAGTGCAGTGTAAAGAGGGTAAATAGAGTTCACATGCCGTGATCACTCTCCGCGTACGCTGATCGTTACGTTCAATCGTTCACAAGTTAATATCGGCAGAGCTTCCACGCCACGGTCACTCTATTATTGTTTGTTTGCGCCACGTATATCTGGTGTTGTTCTTCGTGCACATCCCGTTCGTGGTGAATCACACATTCAACGCAACGCCACCGAGAGGTTGCTACGCTATCAATCCCCAGCATGTCGACGATGTGTGCAAGCCAAACATGCAAAAAAATGAATATATATAACTAGTACAACACCAACCGCCAAGTCTTGATTTAAAGTTAGTGAAAACAATCGGTTGTCAGCCTCAAGTTAAATTGAAACCTTGATCAAAACAATTTACATGCTTTTGTGCGTCGCTGAGCACCCCCGTCTGACTTTGTAGCTGTTTATTTCAAAATCTGATGTTAAAAGTAGAAGTGCTGAATAGCCTAATAATGAAAATTACGGCCAAAGCAATAGATGTAAACGACATTTTCGTACATGTTTCGGTAACTGCTGTTACCATCATCAGTACATGCTAAAACGCAGAAGTTACCGAAACGTCTACGAAAATGTCGTTTACATCTATTGCTTTGGCCTCTATTTTCAATTCTGATATTAAAATGTCTTCATTTCTCTTCCACTGCTGGATTCCTATTTGGCGATGAGTGAATGCAGGAACGGCTGGTGCGCTGTTGCAGTGTTTTACTCCTCTCTCAGTGTTGATATTGTGTATATCAACTAACACCTACTCTATGCTGCGCAATGACTAACCATTTTCTGCTCTTTTTTAATCGATCAGCCTTGTGATATGGACCACGGGTCTGAAGACAAACAAATAAAATAACATGACCTTCTTCATGCACCAATTAACTCATGAGGGACCAGACATTTTGGGAAGCATCGTCTGACAAAAGCAACTTTTGCTTAATTCGATTTTAAACAAGAAAGCGAAACTAATCCATTCTCTGCGGGATGGATAGTAAACACGCTTCGGGTCTGGAATTCGACTCTAGGTCGGGTTATACCAACACCTTATAAACACTAAACAGTGTCGGGTTAAGGCGACGCGGGGCCTGTAGCATATAAACAGCGCAGGTCCTATAAGTTGAAAAACACTTGAACAAGTGAACCGCTGTTACTGTAAATCGTAAATTATCTGGACATCCATGTGAGTACGATTATGCATATTGAGTTTCATAAATACGAAAAACCTGGTCCTAAATAGCAACTGGTGGAGATTTAGGACTATGGACCAATATCTCTGCCATTTGAACTCATTGCACCTAGCTAATATTTACAGATTATACGGTGTCAGCTGCTTGTTCATCAGTTATGCTGAAGACTAAGGTACCTTGATAAAACAAGATGGAGAAAGATGAGACTAGAAATAAAGTTTAATCAATAATGCCTTATCGTAAGTCACCGCTATACGCAGTTAAATTCCTTAAAACCCCAAATCCTCAGAAGAAAAACCCAGAAAAGCAGTGAAAACGCCAGGTTTGGCGTCACTCGCCAAATCATTTTGAAAGTACGAAAAAAGTAACGGAGCTTATGAAACAGGTCGATGTGATGTAATAATATTTTCTAAAAATGCTATTCAAAACAATGCAACCAAGCAATATCTGCAAATTGATTCAAATTTGGCTTCATTGCTTGAGTGGTCCCATAATGCTGCAAATAAATGTAAAATACTTCAATTTTCAAATCACAGTAGTCTAATGTTAAAGCATTCAATTGAAAACATTGCTTACCATATATATTCGATTGCTAGTCGCTCTTGATTGTAAGCCGCACTTACATATAGGCTACCTAAGCCTCTGGGCTACTTTCGCGTACTAGCACGTTTCGCTTTTAATTGGTTACGCTGAAGAGAATAGATTGCGAAAGTGAGTTTGGTCGACAAAACGTAGCAAAAGAAAGACTGAGTGTCATCTATGCCTTTCGATAAGGTGAAGAAACATAAAACATAAACCGCCCTTGATTGTAAGCCGCACGAAATGATGCAAAAAATCTTTGTAAGCCGCGGTTTACAATCGAATAAATACGGCAACTGCTTATGACAAATTTTGCAAAACATTGACTTCTTGGACTGAAAAAATTCTATACAAATAATCAGGGGTGGATGTTAGGGGAGGCGGTCGTATCGTGCTCCTTCCTTTCAGAGATGCCGTGAGGGCCCCCTTTTGAGAGTTCCGTACTTAGTTTTTGCAATGTTTTGTAAAAAGCGTAATTAATGACTCTAGAGCCATATGTAAGCTCTGAAGCAAGCCATGTGTTTGACAGAATAAAGCAAAAATTCCACGCAAACAAAAGGGGCTCCTCAACACCTGTGCAGACAAAAAACAATTTGAAATCAAATGACTTCAAACAACTTACAACGTGAAATTGAGTTTCACGCACAAGCAAATTTCCAGACAAAACGAAAATTTTAACTTGCTTTCGCCAAATAACGTTTTTGTATAGCATGTGTAAAATCTAGGGCCTCCTTTCTGAGAGTTTGCTTAAATCCTAATATCCACCCTTGCATATAATAAAGTTAAATTTCACAAAGGACCGCGGGGCCCCCAAACGCGCGGGGCCCGTAGCGATTGCTACATATGCTACTATTGTTAATCCGGCACTGCTTATAAATTGGTAGTGCGGCCAACTTGCCTGGTGCACGGCGTGACGGAAGTTTTCAAGTCGTCTAGACTTTTTTAGAACATGAATCGCAGTTCACTGTGGAGTTTGGTGGTCATGGTCTGCCGTGCCATCAGAATTTTTTCATGGAGAGCGAAGTGCGTGTGGCTGAGACAGAGTTGTAAACGGGCCTGATTTTGAAGCCCGAACCCGGCTCGACATTTGTTTTTGAAGCCCAATTTAGGCCCGAAAGCCAAATTTACAGAGTGAGTCAAGATATGCGCAACTGCGGTGTATTAGGGGAATAGGAAAGTAAACATGACTAAATGATTCACAATTAATCACTTTTTATTGAAGATTTAATCAACTCGATTGCTTCAACAGCAACTGCCAACAAAAGTGTCACGAATTGTTACAGTAGATTGATGAAGTCATTTTCCAGAGCGTGGAAAGCATGATAACCTCGCACGCAGAACTCGAATTCCGCATTTTTAATGTCCAGCTTTTCCGAGTCATTTATCTTTAAAATTTTACAATTAAAATGCAAAGTTTGTAGTTGTTGCTTTTTATTTACATCCGGGGATGGCTTACAGTGTTCAGTATGGCATTTTATGTGGGAAGATCCTATCTTTTTCCAATCGTATTTCAACACTGATTTACAAAACTTACAAACTACAACCTCAGATAAAGTTCTACTAGACTGTGCATCTGTCGCATCAGTATTTTCCAAATTAGAGCACCAAGCGACAACGCTCATACTTTTCCAAAACTCTGCATGTCCAGGTGCAGGTAAGAAACTAAACCTTTCAGGATGTCGTTACAGTTCGCTGGTCAATTTCTGTTCATTTTCCTTCGGAATTTTGCTATATTGCAACAAATACAAGTTCTGTTCAAACAAAGTTAAAGAACATTCTATTCAAAAACCGTAGTGTACGGGTATAGCTGCAGGTACACTGTTTTATCACACCCAAAATAGCAACCACCATGACGAAAACATTGGCTTAAACAAGCACAAACTCAGCTTGTTAGTGAACGATAATATTGCGAATTTTTATTTTTCTCAAGAAAAAAAGAAACTGTCCACGTTGGCGCTATAGGCATAAAAGAAACTATCTAGGATAGCGCTATAGGCATGAAAAGCCGGATTGTAGGCCATCGTTTCTTAAAACAAGCCAAGAATCGTGTGAGTGATTGATGTTTTCGAAGCAACGTCATCGCGTGCTAATTTCCTCACCCCGTCTCCTTCTCAAAATGAGTGTGAGACTAATCCGAGCAGAGAACAAAAGAACGCAGTTGTGTTTGCAAATTGAATTAGCTGAAGAAAAATCACAACCACTTCACTCACAGAAGTCACCGCGGTTAGCACAACAAATGTACGTCACGAAAGAAAAAAATCGTTACTCTAGATCAGGGGTCTCCAAACTTTTTTGCCAGAGGGCCACATAACCTATCACACAACAGTCCGAGGGCCAGACATCTTACGTAATGTGATTGTTTCGGTTTATGTTACACTTTACCAAAAAGCAAGTTTTTTGTAGATATATTATTTTTTCATTATTGACAAAATGCCTTCGCGGGCCGGATTTGATCCGCGGGCCGTAGTTTGGAAACCCTGCTCTAGATGTTATGAAAAAGTTTTGTATGCAGGCCCGAAATCGGCCCGAAACATTTTGGCAAACTTAAGCCCGAATCCGACCAGAAAAGCCCGGCCCGACTTACAACTCCGGGCTGAAGCGTATGAAACCTCTGCATCACTTTTACACAAATCTCCGCGGAGTTGTTGCCTGCATACCCTTCTCGTGAGTTGCAGGTATGAACATCGTACGTCCTTCTGACTACTTTGCTAACGTTCACACTCAACTGCGCAGCGACTCTCATCTAACTTATAACTTGACGGCACCGACCACTCATGTTCTAGAAATGTTTATGTTTCTTGTGCACGCTTCCCCGGGCCCGTGTCGTATGGAACTCAGTCAAGTTCAACAAGTACATGAAGTATGAACATTAGTACACAGCTCAGGTTTGACACACCAAATATTGCGACACAGCGTTTCTGAGTTTGGAAAATTAGGAGGCAATTAGTTGTCGTAAACCATTGGGAATGCAAGTGTTAATTTGGCATGATGAGGTGTTAAAACACTGCAAAAAGATGTTATGAAAACAATCGTGAAGGAATACCTAACATTGCAAGCATTGGATGGTTTAATGCCAAGTTCACCAGTGCTGATGCTAGCTGACCATGTTTTTTTTGCAGAAGTGAAGCTGAAAGAATATGGTTTAGAGCAAGTGGAAGTAACTGATAATGGAACTGGAATTGAAGAAAGTAATTTTGGTTCACTCGGTAAATGTTTTAATACAATAGAATGATGCTTTACATTCTAATAACTGAGACATATTTTTGTCTTTTCGTAACTTGCAGCTGTTGTATGTCATTTTGAGGTAAAAAAAAAGATTATATCTTAAGTCGTGGAAGCGTTGTAACGTTTTATTTTGAACGTAAAAGTTGTGTGTCTGGTTCTTTCACAGCATTGTTCTGATTCATTACTGCCTTTCAACAGACAACTATCTGAGCGAGGAATAGAACATCTTGCACCGTCTCAAACTAGATAACGTAGTTTTGCAACAATCATGAATATGTTGATGATGTGCAAGCATCTCTAATGTAAAAAGTTTTCGATACTTGCTCTGGATGTGTGTTACTGCCATTTCCCGTCTCACTCCCGGTTTCGGATATTGCTAAGAACAATCGCGTATTATGGTTCACTGGTCTGCAAAGCATTTTTCAACTTTCGTTGAACAGTCCGCAAGGATAAGTTAGAAACCACTGAGGTAAACGTCTTTTGTAACGCATCGCATCTGCTGTGGTTTCATTAGCGATTGACCGCATTCACCAGGACATCAGTCCATGCCTAGCAATGCTCTGCTACCGCCTGGGCAAGTTACATTATCTCAATTTTTGAAAGCGCAGTACGGCAAAAAACGTTATTAAATTATGATCCTCTGCAGTGAAAGCAAGTGTAACTAAGTTTACTTCTGCTGTTTGCTGGAGTCATTTCTCTGATAAGTCGCCATCACTCTTAATCAAGTGTTCTTTTACTGAATAATGAAAATTATCTTTAATTTAGAAAAAACGCCTGCAAACCTGAAACATAACTTTGTGTTCCTGGCAGGTGGGGCAGTCTTATAAGTCAGTTACCATCGCCCTGAGCAGATGAGACTCCTTTTTCGGCCACCGCTGCATATATTGGCACAGAGTCGGTTGATCGGGTGTGAGGAGCACTTGCCAGCAGGGTTGCGAAGTCGCAAGGAGTCGGAGGTTTTTGGGTGGAGTCGGAGTCGGATTCCTAAGAACACTAGGGGGCGGAGTTGTTTTATTCTACTCCGACTCCGGANGTTCAATTGAATCAGTTTTTACATCGCCTTCCTAAGTTATGAGCCCTAACTCGTGCCTGTTTAAATGGTACAATTTCTTTTGAAAGATTTACTGAAACAGATAATTCTTGCTGTGCATCACAATTTCCATTGATCGCTTGTTGCTACAAAAGCTACCTTCACATCAAAGAACCCAACCAGCATCATGGGAAGAACGCTTTTTCTTAAGCAACAGTGCGCGTTGCTTCGTGCTTACACAGTTACCCGTAATCACAACCGCTTTACGCGTCATTGCTCAATCGACATTGCCCAGATGGTTCTGAGGGATAATGGATAACCGTGAAAGAGCACGCAAATCCAAGCGAGCATGCGTCGCGCAGCTCTATTTTGCTACAGTTAGCTACTCGCTCTCGCTATAAGCCACTTACAAAGATTTCTTGAATGTAGGTCATATTTTAATGTTGTTATTGTTTAATTCATTCACGTTTCAGTAGCTAGTGATAATAAACAGATTGAATTTTTTATGTTTAGTAAATATTCTTCAAACAAATAGAGTAATTTAAAGCCTGAACTCATGTATCTAGCGACAATAACAAAATGCTTATTTCTAAAATAAGTTTTGCTTCTTTGTCGTTGTTGACAGTCAAACTTCATTCACGTTATGTTGCGGGGGCGGAGTCGGAAATTTTGGAAGCTAGGCGTTGGAGTCGGACATTTCACCTCCGACTCCACAACTCTTAATTGCATGCAACAACCAGCATCATTGTAGTGTATTCAGCTTTAGCCACCAGCATAAAACATCATAAATACACAGGAACATCAACAAAAAAATTAACGTGGGGCTGGAACACCGAGAAACCCGAAGGTTATCTTGTCAAGGTGTTCCTAAAGTGGCGTAAAATACTATAACCAGAGTATGTGGCTATTATTTATAACCAAATGTTCAAAACAATAGAAAAAAAAGAATAATCTATATATATATACCAAATAACAATAAACTGCAACAGCAAATTCAACCTCATATACAGTTCATTTAGACACATTGCGGGCCAAGGACACTGTGGTACAGGCAGTGGCGTACGCAGAAAATTTCCGAGGGGAGGGCCAAGTTTCGTCACAATCGTGTGACGCCACAAATCAATTTTGGGGGAAGTGTCGAAGGCACGACCATTCTAGGGGGTCCGGGGGCAACCCCCCAGGAAAATTTTGCAAAATTGCACCTACATATACAAAATTGCACCTACATATACAAAATTGCACCTACATATACAAAATTACACCTACATATACAAAATTGCACCTACATATACAAAATTACACCTACATATACAAAATTGCACCTACATATACAAAATTGCACCTACATATACAAAATTACACCTACATATACAAAATTACACCTACATATACAAAATTGCACCTACATATACAAAATTGCACCTACATATACAAAATTGCACCTAAAAATACAATACTGTTTTTACATTTTTTTATTTTTAGGGTCTGAGGGGAGGCATGGCACAGTGGCCTCCCCCCTCCGTACGCTAGAGGGTACAGGTAATATATTCATTATTCATTGGTAGAGGTGGCGGAGCGGAGCTACGGCAGTACTACACTGCTTACTACTCAACATCTTGAAATGCAAAAGCAACAGATACAGCACCTGCAACTCTGGGCACGTCGTCCTGCGCAGCGATGTTTGAAAAGTGAAACAATTACTTACCCTGATTATTTCACCCACGTGGAAGGTCTCGTTGTCGAAGTTGCATCCTTCCTTGACGCATCTGACGCAGCACTGGTGCGGGCTGCGTTCCACCGCTATGCAACTGTCAGGAATCAAAGGGCAAAGTATCACCGAGCACTGGACTCCGCGTTTAGTGCACACGCACTGCCGGCATGGGTCGTAGTGAAGCTTGAAAGTTTCGCCAATCGAATAGCGATAATCCCCATCGTAGCAAGAACCATTTTTCAGAACAGATTCCAGGCTCAGTCCTTGCGTGGCGTCAAAGGTACCGAAAAGTCCCTCATCCTGATCGAAGTCAGTCGTTAGACGGGCTGAGGTCCTATTATAGAGTCGGCGATCGTGCAGATTAGATCGCATTGGACCGGAAACAACCATATAACTTGAGATTAACACGAGCAAAGCTGACACTATCAGCTGCATATCAGCCAGGTTTAAAAACAGCATATCAGTAGCGCAGCCTGCAACCAATGGATTTTTCATCGTAATTTTGTCAAAGCATAACGGCGAGCTTGAACAGTTTGCGAAAGCTGCGTTCCTAGGATGCCAAGTTATTTCATGATGATCTTGCTACGCAATAAATGTGCAGGAAGTTTAAAGTAAACGCCCCAATTGAAATATCTCGAACCAGCGGCGCAAGATTGAGGTTTAATAAACAACCTAACCGGGGGGACCGCCCCCTCAGGGACGCGTCAATAAATTTCCAGGGGGCACGAGCCCTGACGCGCCCCACAACGTGGAAAGTTTGATCATAAAGGCTTCAACGGAGTACAGCCTGGGCTAGCACAGCTCAAACTCGTCGGAATCAACAGATTTTTTCCAGGTTTGCAGGCACGGTCTGGGCGCCACGTTTATATCGGTCCTAACAAGCGACAGAAATATTATTTAGTCGCATCAGACCCAAGCTTTCTTGCTTGTTCCTTAGAATCGGTGAAGTGATTAGATATCGCGAAAAGATAACTGTCATCTGTAAGAAATTGACGGTCACTAAACAACAAACAACCGCTACTGCAAGGAACTAAAACCTATTTCTTTAGCTAAAGCGTTTCATTCTTCTTAGCAAAGTCCGACCACCACAAATTTTCGTAGTCGTTAGCTACGTCTCCTGCAAAGATTGTTCTGGAACTTGCAAAGACAACATTGGCCTAAACGTAGGGCAAAGATTACGGTCAACTTATCCTACACTTCGACAAACCAGTGTCTTCTTGGCTGGAACAGCAAATCTCTTATCCACTCTGCGGATTGTTACTAAAGTTGCTCCCGCAAATTTCACAACGCTTCGTACCACCCTCATAGTCTAACCATCAAATCCCGGAAAGCACAACAGACAAATACACCGTGCTTTAGAACATTTGCTGATTTCACAATAGCGCATTGTTCGCTATGAATGTTAAAATAGGTGTTACAGCCGGTCACATTTTGCGGGTTCTGGTTACGCCTGACTGCACATGTCGGGGTTGCCCTCTTGCCACAGCAACCAGCACCTGCTCATAACACCCATAAGTCAAGATCGCTCAAGATAAAGCAAGCCAGCCGAGGCAAACGCAAACAGGAAGGCAAATATCAGGTAAAACGCCTTTCTATACGCACATCAAAGATTAAACGATAAAGCCGCCACGCTGCCTTGCGCCATTAGCTAAAGCAACGTGAGTGCACAACGTCTGGTGCGACCACCTTTCTTCGACTGCGCAGCCTTTCTGTTGCTTGGAGCAGGGTTCTGCACGGGAAAAGCGTTTGTCGAGGAACGAATTGCACATGAAAAACGCTAGACGGACCGGCAAGTCAACGGACAGGAAAATGCTTGCATGCTTGAGCTCCTACGAAAAGCTATTCACGTCAAAGGAGAAAATGCGTTGAATTCCCGGAAAATCAGGCCATTAAATGTAAACCTTGCGACTGCAGGCTTATTATTTTCAACTGACTGCCGCAGTTTTGAAAAAACAACAATTACCCGCTGCAAGCTTTCCTATCCGGGTGTCCTTAGTTATATTTACTGTATACAAGTGCACGGACGATTGCAGTGGCGATTCTAGAATGAAAAAAGTGGGGGGTCCACTGCGGGGCCAAGTAAAAAGTGGGGGGGCAACATAAATATGTACCTTGCATGGTGATTTTTCATTGTTTTGAAGATTAAGTTGCTATGATTAACCCTATCAAATCCAACATAGGCTTGTGAATATCATGAAAAAGATGAACTGGCGTTATTATTCACTAGAGACACCTAAGCGCCATTGTAGATGCAATCACACATGTGTACTACTATGTCGAAAATTCTGTGCTAACCATGCAACTTCCACAGCACTGCACATGTAAATCGAAATACCGTTTTCCGTACACAATTGTGCCGGCCTC
>JGI24158J21664_10012616_pt1 | contig 11194 bp, 7 predicted proteins | sample Ectturendosymbi3_FD_21664 | JGI IMG/M metagenome (IMG submission 21664)
AGATTTCTCAAAGATGCAGAAGACAAAGGGATCATAGAAAAGGGAGAAACCGTATGTCAAAGTTCGTCTTTCATGGTAGCAAGAGCTGATCCAAATGCACCCCAGAGAATGGTGGTGGACTTTCGGACATTAAATAAGAAAACAATTCCTAAAGACGCGAATCTTCCACGAACAGATTAGCTGCCCAACCATGCTAGTAGAGGTGGAATCATGTCTAAGTTAGATTTGACCAAAGGTTTTTACCACGTAGATGTAGATGAAGAATCTAGACCTTTGTTGGGAATAGCCACTGACCCAGGGGGGTACAGATTCAGAAAGCTCCCCATGGGTTGGATAAATTCACCGGGGGTGTTTTCCATGTCCAGTAGCTTCGTTGTGGGGTTAGCAAACTATTGGTACAATAAAGACAGAGAAGCTAGAGGACTACCTGAGGTGACACAAAACTTTTTGGTCTATATAGACGACATTTTGTTAGTAAATGATGATGAAGAGGAACACAAGAGAGCCTTGTATTACCTAGCCTATTACATGGCCCGATTTCACCTGACCACGAATCTAAAGAAGTGTGAATTAGGAAAAGACAGCATGAAATTCTTAGGAAAATGGATAAGCAAGCAAGAGGTGCATTGTGCGCATAAGCACATAGAAGCCATACAAAAAATGCCTTTACCAATGACCATTCGAGAAATGCGAAAGTTTTTAGGAATCGTAAATTTCACAAGACCTTTCCTGACAGGAATTGCAGAATATCAAAGAAGACTTAATCAGATAGGAGCAGGGGTACCACGAAGATTAAGTAATAAAACAAAAGTAAAATGGACCAAAGCTTTAATACAAGACTTTGTCAAGGTGCGTGACATGGTAATGAAGGCAGTAGCTGTAAGCACCTATGATGGGAAAAAACCTCTGTATTTAGCCACCGATGGCTCTGACTTTGCCATAGGGGGGATACTTTACCAACTGACTGACAAAAAGGAAGTAAAACCTTTAGGATTCTTTAGTAAGTCCCTAAATGATGCACAACAATCTTATGGAGCAATACATAAAGAGTTGCTGGCCTTGGAGGGATGTGTGAAACATTTCCATTATCTGCTGGAAGGAAATCATTGCACAGTCTATGTCGACCACAAACCATTGGTCAACATCATTAACTCGAAAAACTGCAAGTTGCGATTCCGAAAACTAAGGCTACTATATTTGTCGGAGTTCGATTTAGACATACAACATGTAGATGGGATTGAGAACAAGATTGCAGATTATTTAAGCAGGATAAAACTTCGACAACTTGAAAAGATAGAAGCCAATTAACTAGAAGAGACTAATGCTGAAGAAGAGAATGAAAAAAAAAAAAATAAAATAGTATATGGGTAATGAACACAAATCCCAAACAGCGAGCACTCATTTGGATACCTGATGAAAATATTTTGGAAACCCTAATCAAAATGGACCATGATTGGGGACATTTCAGTTGGAAACAAACCTATCAGCGGTTATGCAGATTGGTATATTGGCCCAAACTAAGAAAGAAGACGAAATTGATGCTAGATAATTGTGATGCGTGCCAAAGAGTAAAGGCTTTTAAAAGAACTAAACTAGCTCCGGCGGAATTCCAGGCACCTAACGAGCCTTTTGCTGTGGTTCATGTGGATCATCTACACATCGGAAGTAACGATATAATACCCAACGTTACTGAACTATTGACGATCATAGACAGATTTACAGGACTCTTGATAGCAGTGCCAGTGACTTATGCTAACTCACAACAGTCAGTGTTAGGCTTCTTTAATCACTTTATAAGTCGCTTTGGGGTACCAAGGATACTCGTGAGTAATAATGGGACCCCATTCAAATCAAGATTGTGGGAAAAATGTCTGGAAATTTTAGGCATAGAACACCGAACTACCCTACCGTATAATCCACAGTGTAATGGCAAAGTAGAAAGAGCACACCGCACGCTGTTAACTATATTGCGGGCACAAGAACATATTGATAAATGGCCAGTTTACTTACCATTTGCGGTGTTAGCAATAAACACGTATTTCAACCTGGAGAATAACTCATCTCCAAGCATGAGGGCATATGGCATACAGGTGCGAACGCCTGGAATACCCATCTTTGATGAGGCACAACCTCTCAAACCTCCTCAGTACATACCCATGGGGCCAGTCAGTATGTTTGGCGCAAATTGGGAAGATGCAACTTGGGCCTATGTCAAGGATATGCAGAGAAGCCACAAATTAGCACCTTTACTAAGAGGACCTTTTCCTATTGTTGAGAAAGGGTCGAGATTCATGGTACTGCAAGTGGGATCACAACAGAGGAAAGTCGTATATCATCAGTTATTACCGGCAAAACCACAGGTCAAGCCACTGAAAGTAAAAAGAAATCGTATAAAAATAAGAAATTATGCATATGGAATAACAAACTAAAAGGAGGGAGTAAAACAAAAAAAAGAAAATAAGGAAAAAATCCCAAAAGGAGGGAGTATAGTTTGGTAAACCAAACTAGAACATAAAATAGTAAAATAAGAGTATATTATGTAGTATGTTATGAATAATGTACATTATCTTACGCCTTAATTTTTAAAATTTTCAAAAAATAGCCAGTATAATGTATACTTTATTGCTTATGTTATAGGAAAATAAAAGATAAGTAAAGTAAATTAAGTAACATGGCAACACCTGTAGAAGTAGCGACAAAAATGTTGCAGCAAATGGAGGTGAAACCAGTTTGGATATTAGGGTCCAATAGCGAAAAAGCTGCAGAAATTTGGAAACCTTTTGAAGATGACAACTCACAGTTGAAAGATTTAGCGGAATTAATTCCATCGTTGTACCCGTTAACGGTAACACAGTGGTTAACGATCGTCCGAGGAGCTTTCAAAGATAATCCAAAAATATCGGACTCTAATAAACTGCGCATCATTTTGAGAAGAGCCGCAAGTGATGGTTATGAAAACATACGCAATAAGTGCGGAATATTGCTAAAACAGATAGAGAAATATGAGGATGAACATGCGGCCATGATTGAATTTTGGGAATGGGCAGAGCGAACCTGTCCGTCCACATGGGATGCCAGGGTGAAACAATTCGAACATTATCTAAGGATTCATAAGATAGTAGAAAATATGAGTCCTTTGGATGCCTTAGGCTACGCATTGTATGGATCTGAGTTAGAGTGGGAAGATGTCGAACATAATGAAAAAGTACGTAACATGGTCGTGTACGTACTACGACGAGACATAAGTTACTTATCCATAGAAGAACTGCTAGAAAGAAGTGTGAGGGCATGGCGTCGTTTCCTTATAGGGGAATGGACAAAACATGCGAAACCGGAATATCATAGCGTTCTTGGGGAATTACGATTTTGGGAAGAATTACCCAAGCAAAAAAATCAGGAAAGACGGCGACACCGTTAAGGTAATTCAGGAATAAAACTGATGGTTGTAAAAAAGATAGTTAATAAAATGATGTAATAAAGGAAAAGAATACGGGAAGTTAAAGGGATTGTTTAAAAAGGCGGAGAAATTAATTGAAACCGTAATATATAAAACAGTTATTGATTAAAGCCTTATACATATGAAACAACCCAGGAAAGGAAAAGAAATCCTTAGGAGGTATGGTTGTTTGGGATAACCTTAAGAAGGGACTGAAACCTTAAGAAGGGAACCTGTCAAGAAACTAGCTAGGAGGAAGGAAAAGTTAATAATTGTAAGATTAATTATAAATGAAATAAAAAGTTAATTTCGCGCGAAGAAGATTAGGGATTAGTACTGATGGTGGGATGACGAAACAGGAGTACTCAAATTTTAGTGGAATCAAGGGGAATTAGCTACTCGTCTTGAGGAAACAGAGAGCGTAAAGTTGCTGGACAACCGTTCTCAAAGTGAAGGCGAGTCTCCTGCAAAAGGTCACCCACCATGAGTAAAAACACTTTCTGAATGGCCACAGAAGTGTTGGATGTTTAAAACGTTTATTTGTTTTTAGAATCGAAGACCAATTGACAAGGAAGAAAGGTTCTTTGAAGAACCGAAGATACACAAAGAAGTCAAAAGCAAGACGTTCTTTGAACTTTGGCGATTCCCGATGGGGAACAATACCTGAAGAAGCCACAGACAATTATAATCAAAAAGAAGCCCGAACGATAACTACGCGTTCAGGCAGACTGGTTCGGCCAGTAACCAAAGACAATATGATATATTACAAATGAACATTGTCTGAAGTGATATTACATTGGTGTTACGTATCACATATAATCGATATATATTCACATAATATTTTCTTGAAAGCCATGTTTGTTATGAAAACCACGTAAGTGGGCAAAAATGTATATAAGCTATTAACAACAATAATGTATGACAATATATGTGTACTTCATGAGCGATATGATATATGTTTTATATGATGTATCAATGCATAAGTATATTTAACGCTTAATGAGTGAATCGTTGCATTATGTAGATAAATGTGTAGGAACATGATATCAATAATATTCTTGTTAATTTTTGTAATAACAATGGTTATGGGAGACATAGCCAGCACTTCGCCAAGCGAAGCAGTTTATGCCCAAACGATAAATGCGTTCTATGGCACTAACCACACGGGTAGACCAAGAGAGTGTGGTCGCGATTGGACTTATTTTCATTATATAGCCACCGAGACAGCAATAGTGTTAATATTGCAATTAATAAATGGTATTTTCTCGGTGGTAGCATTCATGAAATTATGGAAAAAAGGAAAAAGTGCGTTGACTGTATAAAAAATAAAATGATTACACAAAGTAATTACATAATATTAAATAAAGCATTAGAATAGTGAGTAATGTGTAAAAATTGTATTTACAGGAACTAGAGTTAAGTATCGGTAAAATAAAACTAAATAAAATGTCAATTGTCGTGGAAACTATTCCCGAAGAACTAAAAGATCGGGGAAGTAAACTTAGAGAAGAACCAGAAGATGCAGAAACCAAGCAAATGCTGCAAAGAATGATCAAGAATATAGTATATGAACAAACCAGTAAATCTCTAATAGACACCTTAATCATGGCGGATTTAAATACCACTGAATTTTTTGATATATTGAGAAGCAGTTGGGTAAAAGGAGGTGATAGGTTATTGACGCTTCTGGATACCAACCTGCACCACCATTTCCGTAGAGAATCCTGGAAATTAGAAAGAGCAGGGTTTGTTGGAATACAAGAGAAGTTGTGGTGTCAAGGATGTGGGGGAGTGGTGACAGACATACCGGAATTTTGCACCCTGACTTTAGTGCATACCTGGATGANTCCACTCTGCCCGGCACTTTTAGGGATCAGAGATCCTCAGCGTTGTGTAAGGGGGACTGAAGTCGCTGTACAACCCAAAATGGATCAACCTCAAGTGAAGGAAAGAATTAGGGCACTAATAGAAAGCAACTTCCACATGTATGAAAGAGAAATGATCAGTGAGGCCGCACGTGCTGCCTCATGGGGAAGATATCCAAACGGAAATCCAGTAGAGAAACAGAATAGAATGGTAACAGCGGGATGGTATGCGCAAGAACATCCCTCAGGAAAAAAGGCAAGATGTTTCTGTTGCGGGATGGAAAAAATATCCTGGAGACCTGATGACTGTCCACTATTGACTCATCTAAAAGAAAGTCCGGGATGTCCATACCTTCACGCAATTATGGAAGAAGAAGATATAATCAGTCTGTTGTCAGGACACAAGGAAGAGATAAAGAAGTATCCCCAGAAGAAAACAAATGCGTTTGACTATTTCAAAAAGATAATATTTCCATCCCAGGTAGTAAATCATGAAAGAATAAGCTGGAACCAACGGTCAACGCAGCTCCAAAAGAAAAGCGACGCAGTGAAAGAAAAACTAATTAGTGAATGGATAATATATCAAAGGATACACGATAACCCACCAACTGAGCCAGAGGCAAAGCGCAGACGACAAGCGATCAGCAGAGAAAAATTGATGCGAAATTATCAATGGGCTACCCGCAGGGTCGACAGGAATAGGGTTAAGAGGCCAGGAATCATTCCAGTATACACCAAACTGGGAAAGGGACGAGAAGTTCCTTCAAGGATGGGGATTGATGTTCCCATACAACAGAAGCGTCACGCTGAAGAATGATCATTTAATATTGGAATAATCATGAGAATTTTAATGTGTTACAGAATTAGAATTGTAAATATGTCTGACACTGAAAGTATTGAAGTAATATATGAGACTGAATCAGTAACTTGGGAATCAGAAGATGAAGAACCCATGAAGACCGAAGAGCCTGAAAAAGAAAAGAAAGAAGAAAAAGAGACAGAAGCAGAAACTCGGTGTCCTGATTCACCAGAAAGAGAACCTATAAAACTGCCACGGGTAAAATCACTGATTATACCCGGACCCAAAATTATATCTCCACAATATCCTGTGGGGATACGTGCTCCATATAGACATCAAATTGAATTACGAGCACGAAACCGTGAAATGTTATTATGTGAATNATATAATGNTCAATGCTGTGTGTGGCAAGCTAGTAAGGGGCGTTTATTGTTGTATATACCACGTACTACTGATCATGAACGAAGTAAGAATTGGTATGTGTACCCCGCCCTGAGGATTTTCCCAGGGAGGACGAGTTTAAATTTCAATTTGGAATTGGCACCAAAAGTGAAGCCTGTGTTCGACAGTAAAAGTTTAATGTTTGTGGAAGCTTTGCTACATGTGAAATATCGCCCTAATCGTCGCAAAGGGGTGAGATTGACCAAAGGCATGTTGTTTGGCTATTTGTACATACATGAAATGTGGGAACAATATCCCACTAACATGGATATGGGAGCTTCCATGTATTGCCCCAAGTGTGAAAAAGTAGGACATATGGCAACGTATTGCATTGAAAGTAGACAAAATAATCGCATAGCAAAATGAAAGTTTACTTATGAAAAGTGAGACAAGATAACGAGCGTTTTGTGACATAAATAACATATTAACCATATGCGCATATTATTAAACCCATAAATGTAATACGAATATCTTTTGTGTTAAAGGAATAGGTAAAGAATTTTAAAATGTGGCTAATATGTGTGTTACTAATAACATTACCAATTGGACAAGCCCAGTTCCCAGATGATGTATACGTGACAGAAGATAAAGAAATAATCTCTGATCTGCTCAAAAGACATCAGTTTGAAGAAAGTGAAGCAAATGACACTGAAGAAACACGGGTAACGTTGGAAAAATTGATGCCCTATCCGTGTGACGACCTGTATAATATGAAAAAACATTATCTAAGAGATTTTGGTCAAGTAGCTACTCATATGCGAACTTTCACGGAGGTGTTAACAACTCAAGGAAGGTACTATCCCAATGTAGGGGAGTACGATAAAAATTGTGCATGCCCACCTGTATACCAAGTTTTGTGGAACCCGGCCAGAGGAAAACACAAAATACTATCTGCAGAACAAAGGCAAGGTTATGTGCCACAAGAAACGACACAAATAAGGGCAGAAGAAAGGCAGATGTATGTAATATTCTATGAAAACAATAACGTAGTGGAATATAGGAGTAACATTATGACAGTAATTGGGAATGAAGATCCGCGAATAGTTAGCCAAAGGATCACCAACTTTACGCAACGATTTTTATATGGAATGCGATATCATCAACAGCCTAAAACTATAGAATACAAGGTACTGGCCCAGCATAATTTGCAAAGCGTAATAAAACGCACGGTCGCCAACTATACGGATAACCAAGGGTATGTAAGGACTTACAGATATTTACAGGTGACCGACTTAGACATAATAACACAACTAAGAATGATTGATCATGTGATAGCAATATTATATGAAACATATGAATGGGTAGAATGGAAGGTAACTGCGATAAATGCCCACGAGGTAGACCCTAACTGGAGAACGTTAAATAGGCACGAGCCCTGTCAGATTGCAGCAGACGAAGCCTGGGGAATAAAATATACAAGGGGAACCCGAGGAACATTAAGAGTATGCGATTTCCATGAATACTCGTATATGTTAAACGCGAGCGATTACAGTTTCGAATTAATTATGCCCATAGGAAGTTTTGAACCCGCCAACTTATCACAAGACTTCAGATATGATTTAAGGGAAAGAAATAGTATAGTAATATGGAATTTCGTAGAATCTTCCATAGGAGACAATGCAATGATAAAGGTAAAGTTTTGGCATGGAATGGTACGAAGTAGACCCACAAGCATTTATAGTCTAGTGACCAATAATATACATAGTAGATTTCATAGAAATTTCCTGTTGTCACCTTGGTGGAAATTGGCCAGGACACAATTAATGATAAACGAACAGGATGAAATGTGTGAAAGAACGGAGTACACCAATTTCGTTCGGCGATTAGAGGAAAACGAAAGGCCCACTACACCTACAGACAAATATAGAACACTGAGAGTAATGCATAATCGGCACCCTGATAGCTGTCAAATAGTATATACTAATACTTATCGCTGTAGGAAACCAAGAAACGAAGGGCAATGTCGATATGCTGTAGGGGCAAGTAGCACAACTTATTTTAGAAGTGAAATGAGAACGGACCCTTGGCAAAACGAACCAAAAATCTCGCAAGCACAAATTTGTTTCTTAGAGAATGTAACTTTAAATCAAATAAGAGCAGAACCAATAGTAAGTGCCACTAAGGAAATAATAGGAATAAAGGTAGAACCAGAATTAAGATATGAAATAAATCAACAATTGCGAACCTTTTCCCAAATATGGCGAGATCAAGGGCGGAATCAGGCAGACGCCATGAATAGGGTCCTAGCCCTATTAGAAGAAAGGATGAGTGAAATAAGGACCATAGGAATAATAGGATCTCATGAGGAAAATTTGCGCGCACGGTATGCGGCAAGAAGAGCCGTAACAAGGACAGGCGAAAGTTCAATAAACTGGGAACAAAAATTCGAAAACGCACAGGATAACATAAACCGGACATTGGCGAGGATGCGAGAAATCGAATTAGAAATAAGTAACCTGGAGGATGAAGCGAAAAGAAAAATAGGAAGTTATTACTTGTATAAGCGAATTAGACTGATGTTACCACATTTAATACCGGCCTCCAATTTAGAAAGAGGTAAAGTCTATAAAATAAGCTTAAAAAAAGGCGAATTGATAATACAACACCTGTCATGGTTCAGAAGAAAAATTAGGGGAAATACGGTAGGATCAGTTAGAACCAGTACTAAGGCATCGTCAACGACTTCACAAGCCACAAGACAAATCGTGACGACGACTAGTAATAATGATACATATCAAACAAAAGATACAACTTCACCAGAAATAACAGAAAAACCCATAATTACGTCGAGAGGAATAACAGAAAGCAATGAGAATACCTCACCGGAAACGACTGAAGAACCAGCAATGCTGTCCAAAGGAGTAACAGAGAGCAAGGAAGCAACTCTTAAAATTACCACAGAATCGCAGGGATTTACACTGGATATTAAAACCACGAGGAAAAGCGAACACCAAACCCAGGACGAATACCATCAAATAATAAATTTGATAGAAAACGAACTTGAAGACCATAAAATGTCCCACGATAAGTGGAAACAAATGAAACCTGAAAACGAAGGGAATCTAGAAGAAATACTAAATGGCAAGAGAAAACAATCTGAACCCTTCCTATTAGTTCTAATAACTATAGCAACTGTTATTGGAACCGTGGCTATCTTAAGCTTATGTTACAAACTAGTAGATAGAAAAAGGAAGAACCATATGATAAGCCTAAACAAGGCAAAATCGTTAATAGATAAAACAAAAGATCTTCCTTTCACAGATGAAAGATAAAGAAGAAGAAACCGTGAATGAGATGCTCCCCTTACATGTTGCAAACCAAAGTTTGAATTTGGACCCAGAAAATTACGAAGAGAAGAGGAGCAAACGAAGTGCAGAAGAAACAAGCGACAATGATTTAATAAATGTTAATATTGTCATGAGTGCTGTGAATATTGCGTTATTGTGCATATTTACGGTCATTTTGGGGGGGTTGTTAAAATATATAGATAGAGAAAATGTACGAAATAAGACAGAAAAACATGAAGCCGTAATGGAGCAAATAAATAAGAAACACACATATATCACTGGGCGTGTGAATGAATTTCACGCTCAACATAAGGAGATATATGTACAATTACAAAACGAAATCAAAGGAAGATTTGATATGATGATAACCATGTTTCAAGAAATATGCAAGAATACTAGACTAAATACTCCATATCCAATGAGGTTAACAAGGGGACACACCAATGAAGATTTTGCGAATATGGTGAGAATAACTCATTGGAACGGACAATGGAGAGATAATAATAACACTAGTTTATCTCCATCCGCATTTTTACAATGTCCCCAAGATTTACCCAAGCCGCAGCACCATAAGGAATGGCAACGGCTAGCTAGACTCTTCTATGAAGAATCCGGAGTTAATATACTTATGCCTCGATATTCGGATATAGAAGACATGGAAAACCTCACCTATACCCCTACTATGGATATAGATCACTTGGATACACAACAATTATGCAGAACACCCGTATGTTTCAATCCTAACGTGAAATATGAAGGAAAAGAAAGTAAATGCCAATACTGTACGCAAGTGTGTTGCAATTGTCTCAACTGCACGCGATTCAGAGGGTTTTTCAAAATACGAACCGCCTTAATCAACACTGGCAAGATAGACAGTTGGGACCATTATAATCAACAATTAATAAAAAGTATAAATCATCATAATCTGGAGAAAAGAGAAAAGAAAACTTTGGAAGATATCATAAAGGTATTATATCAACAAGCCAGGGAACAACAACCTAGTTTGCCGTTGAGACTGACCTACATGGACGATGAAGACCCTCTGAAAGAAAAATTGAAAAACATGGCATTGAGGATGATGGACGGGCCTGTGGACAAAATAATAACCGCAGACGAACGCACAAATCGATTGGCTGATGATCTTTCTGAGGAAATCCTACTACATTTTCTGAAGACAAAAGAGCTGCAAAAACAGAAAACACAAGACATCATGAAATGGTTACTGGATCAATATCACGATGAGGAAGAATTGACCAAAGGAGGGAGTGATGTTGTAGTCAAGTTTGACTACAACATGGATAAGCAAGAATCATCACAAGAAGCAAAGCAAGGATCAACAGTGGAACTGAACTGGCTTGGATCAGCC
>JGI24158J21664_10012617_pt1 | contig 11194 bp, 7 predicted proteins | sample Ectturendosymbi3_FD_21664 | JGI IMG/M metagenome (IMG submission 21664)
GATGAAGACAGTTGTATCAACCGTCGAAACGTTGGCAAGTTTTTAACGTGTTTTTATGTTTTTAGCGCCAGTAGAGCCTGATTAAATTTGTTTGGCGTTCATGTTAGTTTCCCCCCCAGAGTGCATTGTTTGTCAAGATGCGTTTATTCTGCAGACCTCAAACCCCATCACTTGCGCTGCGTGCAAGTTCATCGTGCACGAAGCCGACAAGTTGCTGGAAGGGAACAAGACTGCGGCAAGTTTAATGATGTTTACCTTCTATTGTCTGAATTAAATTCTCCAGCTTCAGAGCCCTCCTGCTCTGCGCTTGGTTCGGCTCGCGATTTCCATTGCATGCGTCATAGGTTTAGTTCTTTCTATGTGGCTCCAGCTTTGACGTTTTGCAGCGACTTTTCTATCTTCTTAGCGTACACGTGTGACGATTGCTCTTGTTTGAATGAAAACTCCGTCGAAAATCCCCTCCAGCCGAGCTCAGCAACAGCACTAGCGAGCTGACGGGAATGGATAGCAAGCTGCCGTTTGTGCACTAGACTAAGTTGAACTGGTGTGCCAGTGGTACCCAACCAGTGTTATGCTTGCGACGTCCTTGTTAGATCATCAGAAGCTCACAAAGCCTTTGCCAGCAAATCGGGAGTTGTTGACAACCTTGCAAGACCTTTTTTATGGTACTTAGCGTATTCCTCCATTCTGAAGGCGCCCCAGTGGGAGAGCGATGTTTTATATTTATTTCATGTTTAATGTCTGTGGTAACTTGCACTGTTTCGCTAATATGGTGCTGTTTCTTCCAGGATTTTATCGTTTCTGAGCTCGGCAAGCTTTGTGATTTGTATTCGGAAGACATACGCAATGAATGCCAGCGTCTGGTTAATACCTACGGCAAGGAAATCATCGATCTGTTGATAAACGAAGTCGAGTCCGGCGTGATTTGCGACCAACTCATGCTCTGCGTTTCCTCCCCAAAACTAACCAAGGTAACTTAATGCCAAGCTCGATGTACAGTGTCGTCAAGAAGCAGTAACTTAATTCGGTGAAATTGTCTTCATTGCTACGATACTTGATGAAACAAGCAGAAGCTTGATACGGGTTGCGAGTTGGGACTACATTTCAACTCACCTATCAAAATTGATTCTTTGGCAACTCAGAAATGTTTCCCACCGAAGTTTACTTAAACTTGCCAAAATGCCTGCGCAAAATTTGGACAACTTGAAAACTAATCAATCTTGCAAGTTAAATATGACATCAACTGACACAATACAATGAGTTTTTGTCACAGTTAGCCTGGTGCAGATGTGCTGGCGAGTGCAGCAACCTATTAAATAGGCCATAATCCGTTTCAGCTACGTACGCTATTCATAGTTGTCGAACAACAGACTCCAGTTTTCTTGGGCGTAACTCCATGCAGGAAGCGCCGCGGAAGAAAAGTTAATCGTGAGCTGTTGTGTAAGAAAGCGTTTAATGACGTGCGTGTCACGTCACCACTCAGAAGTAAGTTTCGCTGCGCGAAGTAATTCTCTCGCGCTCAGCGCATCCGGCGGACAATTTCACGCCGTCTCCCCCTTTTTCAGGTGTCAGACGACACTGCCTGCGAGCTTTGCGAAGCGGTTGCGCAGAAACTCGACCAGCTGCTTACCCAAAAGAGCACTGAGGTAAAGCTTTGCCAATTTGTGGCTTGTGGAAGTTTTCCGAGAAGAAATGGCATGTCCTGTGGGTGTTGGTTGTACATTTTTGTCTGGTACTCAGTTTTTGAGTGTGTATTACAGGATGACATCATCAAGGCCGTTGAGAAAGTGTGCTCTTTGCTGCAAGGCAATGACCAGAGCGAATGCAAGACGCTCGTTGACTCGTTTGGACCACAAATCATCAAGCTCTTGGTGCAGCAACTGAGCCCTCAGATGATTTGCCCTAAGCTAAACTTATGTCCGAAAAATCCAACCGTTAAGGTAAACATTTTGTCTGGAAAGTAAAGTGGCCACTTCAGCAACAACAAGCTGCTCCGCCGAAAAACGTGCAATCGTTTTTCCTTAATTCTCAAGTAAAAACATCACTTTGTTTTGTCTACAGTTTCTTTGCATTGGTGTCGTCGCTCTTAGTTTAGAGTTCGAAGATCTTGTAGCGAGTAATCTGTGTTCACGGATTGCCTGCTGCAATTCCTGTGCTTGTTTCAGCCAGTGGCTTGAAGTGAAACGCTAGAACTGTTGTCATACTTGAAGTGTTAGATTGGGGTGTTTACGACGATCTTGGCAGTTGAAAAAAAGGGGACAGTGCAGTTTCAACATTTCTCTATTTTTTTCAAATGTTTGCTGTGAATATTCGCTGAGATATTGCTGCGAAAGTTCAAATTGAATATCTTTGATCACCTGTGTATTTACGCGCAGGTAAAAGTGTCAACAACTTGCGAAATTTGCGAAGAACTGGCTACGGCGTTGGATCGGTTGATCACGGAAAACAGCACGGAGGTTAACTGCCTGTTTTTTTTTAACTCGTGTTCTTTAATGAAAAAATTCCTTCATGCTCTGTTGTCTGTTTCATCAGCAAGAAATCATTGATGCCGTCAAACAAGTGTGCACTATACTGCCCTCTAGTATTAAAGGCGAGTGCGACAGTTTGATTGACATGTACGGCCCGACCATCGTCAACATGCTGGTTCATGATGTGAAGCCCAAGGAACTCTGCACCACGCTCACACTCTGCTCCAAAGTAAGGGATGTTTCATATTGCTCAGCTTCGCGTTTTACGTTGAGATATGTGGTTGTTAGCTTTTCAGGTATGCTACAATTTGGATATTTGCTTCGGTGTGATCAATGATCGTTAGCCCCCTATTGTTTTGTTTTTTTGTTAGCAAACTTGCGTAAAAGCATTAGTCAGTTGCCAGCAAATCTGCAAACCTCATCCAGCCCGCCTTCAAAAATTACTTTAAATCGCATTTGATGGTTGCGATAACGCAGCCTACGTCTGACTTAAACCATTCATGCGATAAGTATGAAGCAAACGATACAAAAACTTTTGTCTAGCGTCCGTGGAAATATTCGGCCGACCGATTGGGGACTGGATGTTATTTTGATGTTTACTGCTTAGTTTATTGCGTGTTGCATTGAGAACGCTCGTGCATTTATCTTATTCTGGTCTATTCTTACTCCTTACGCGTGCGCTGTTGTCCGAAGTCTGGCTGTTTGTCGTTGTTATTTTGTTGTTATACCTTACATTTCGTCTGTTTCTATTCGTGAAGAATGCTTTACTTTTACACCACAAAATATCTGAGGACAACGTAGTTTTTACGCTGCATGTTTTGCCCTCACATTGCAGCGCATGTGGAATTAACGGCGCGACCTTTTCCACCAAGTCGTTTTTAGCCGCCGCAATACGCTTCCTTGTGTTGCGGCTATTTTTGGTTTCGTACCGTTCGGTTGCTGAAGGTGACTAAGCCGGAAATGCAGGAAATGCACCGGCCGTGTCTTAGCCTTAGCCGGAAATGCACCGGCTAGCAGATGACTGCGATGACCATGCGTCCGAATCTCGCGCTCCATGCCCTGTCTTTATTTACAGTCGCTGCAGCAAGTGTCTGATGCTTGCGAACTTTGTACTCTGGTCGCGCAGGAGTTGGATCATTTGCTCGATGCACAAAGCACTGAGGTTTGTTCACTTAAAACTGTATGTCGTGCTTCGTTACCGCTTAATATTTTCACGTGATTCAAAGATTCGATGCAATCGGGAGATCTCTTGATCTGTCAGGATTGCATTCCTTCAAGCCCGTAGCCAGATTTTAAGGTTTGGTGGAACAAGATGCATTTTAGGGGCAAGATTTTTGTTTTTATTATTTGCTTGAAACAAATTTTCTTGGGCACAACACAATTTGGGGGGAACTGCTCCCGAATGCCCCCTGTGGCTTAATGATATGCTGCTTTATATTTTCGGCTAAAAACCACTTGTACCTGGGTTTTGTGAATTCTTTTTGTGATGCTTGTAGGAGGAAATTATCCAAGCCGTTGAAAAGGTTTGCAGCCTCCTGGGGAGCGAGTATGAGAGCGAGTGCAAGACACTAATCGAGCAGTACGGTGACACGATCATCCAGCTTCTCGCCAACGCCGTCACACCTGAGAAACTCTGCCATGTTCTCTCGCTTTGCTCCGGACAAGAGGCGTGGAAACGTCATGTGCGTTCTATGTTCTATGACGTGTTGCCGTTGCGTGATGGCGAACTTCTTAAGAAACGGCATACGAAACGTAAAATGTCCAAAAAGACTGAAAATATAGCGTTGACGGAAAGAAAAATTGACATCGTTTGAGATTTTGGTAAACGCTATTAGAAATTCGCCACAATGCAGACGAGACTGAAGTGTCCAAACGAAGAAAAATATTCTCCTGTTGCATTTTCTCGAATCGCGTTGCTGAGCGCGCCTCGTTTCTTTCTTAGTTTGCAAAGCAACAACTTCTTGTAAGTAGGAATCTTTGTGAAAAAGCGCATCCAGTCCATCGTTTGCATGAATTGTTGGTCTGGTTAACAGGATGTGAATGACAGTCACAACTAACAGCTGCTACCAACAGCTTCATTCTGCGAGTTATGAGTCATACAGTAGTATATCGTTAAATCGTCTGGACAAGCTGCTTTTGTAGAGACCTTATGCAAACCTTATCCAAGAAAGCTTGGTCGTAACTCCGATCGTTTTTGTTCAGATGCTGAAGTCATCGATAGGATGTGAGATATGCGAAGCGGTCATGCGTGAACTCGACACTATCCTGGGATCGAAGAGAACTGAGGTAAATGGATGGGATGCGACTTCGCCTTTAACTCGGAGTGCTCTGTTCAGTGTTTCTTACTATCCTTTTGAGACAAAACTTGATATCCAAAACGCCTGCACCAGGCCCGAAACTTGTCACGACAAGCCTCGATTTCATCCTTCTACCTGAATCAAGCATATGAAAAATTATTTTCCAAATATGAAAGGACGCGCTACTAGGTTTTACTGTGGATAGGTAGTTGTTTGTGTGCATATATTTACTTGTCTTTTGTTCGACTGTCACAGACACACATCATTTGCTTGCGTATGGCTTCGAACACTGTTTTGACGAGAATGTTGCAGGGAAATAAAAATCCTGGTAGTTGTCTGTTGTGGAAAAAACATGAAATCGCCGGCCGTGTCCTGAATCGAGTTTGCCGGGGTCTGAATGCGTGTGAAGATTCGTTGCGTCGCAAAGAAGCAGAGAAGTGCAAAGCGTTGAAAGATCTCTTGCTTTTGCATGACGAAAAATAAATATTGTCTCTCGTGCGCCAAACTCGTTTTTCTTCATTTGCTACAGGATGAAATCGCGCGAGCTCTTGACATGGTTTGCAGTCTCCTTCCTACTAAGTACGAGACCGAGTGCAAGACCCTCATTAGCGAGTACGAGCCGATGATCGTCAAGCTTCTTATAAACTTGGTCAACCCCAACCAGGTTTGCTCTCTGCTGCGCCTCTGCCCCAAAAAAGTTCCCAAGGTAAGAAGATCAAGTGACAAAGTCTTACTTGATGTTCTGCGAAAACTGCATTTGCGCGGAAGAGTCGAAAATATAAAGTTGTCATCGTTGTACATAAACATCTTGGTGCGTTGATTAAGCTTGATTGTCAAAATCTAGAGATGACTAAATAAAACCAGTTCTGCGTCCTCCTCGTTACACGCCATCCTTGCTTATGAATGTTTTGTGCACTCTTGCTCAACTTTCACTCCCACAAATCTTACAAACTATTCCGTTTCGAATTCACAAAATGGGCATTTTAACCCATTCCGGACTGTGAATGTCTCAACTCATCCCTAATTGCCTTCCCCCACCTGCCGAGATTGACCAAGTTATTGAATAATGTTTGTCTAACTATGTTGCCCAACAAACCGGCGTTTTTATGTTGCTATAACTTCTTAACACATAGCATTGGCTGAAACTTTGATCATTTTACAATTCAAACATAGTTTCAGAAGCGATTCGAATCAGATTTGCGCAGAAGAGCACCGTGAGACCAGAGATACTCTAACTGGTCAACAGTATTTCTCGTTCTACCTCATTGTGATGCTCAGATTTCTCAAAACACACCCTGCGCCCAACACCAACAACGCCTAACCTAATTTCACTTCCATAACGCCAAAACTTCCTTTTTGTAAGTAACTAGTATTGTAACTAGTACCCAAACATATCCCTCGTTATCTCGCTGGCAACTGCAGCTAATCACAAACGGTGACATACGCAGGCAGAGAATATTTGGTGAAGTGTGAATCATTTTGATTGACTCATCGAGAAAGTTTTCTGCTTTCATTGTTGCTTGAATGTAAACGCTTGCACGTAGTTGTGAATTTAAAGTTAAGCGTCTTACTTAATTTCTGCCATATTTTCATTGTTAATGCACAGGGTGGTCTACAAAATTTCTCTGAATTACGATGCATATATCTGAGAAACTATACGAATTCTAAGCGTATGAAAGAAAACAGGCTTAATGTTTAATAGAATAAGATTTATCGTAAAAATTATATCAAGGAATTCAATGGTAAGTGGATTTTATAAAGATTTTCACAAGTTTCCAGTATCCTCACAGCCTGTGATGCTGCACACATCAAATCGGTTGTATACCTCCTGCCAAACTTTCTCGGCTGCATCTTCCCATACTAATGGTCGTTCGGATCGTTTCTGTCTACGCAAATGACCTCACCCTTCAAACGTTTTGTGCCATTTTCAAATCTGTACTGCAGCTGCTGCTTTACAGCATTATCTTCAATTTGAAAAGTCTTAGCAGATGTTTCTGTATTTTATTTTGGTTATCCTGAATAGTACAGCAAATATACCGGCAATTTATCTTGATTCCGTTCAGCGAACAGTTAGCCCGTAACTGTGATTGGGCACAGTTGGCCTGTTTGTGAACGTTAGCTTGAAGTGTCCATTGTTTTTATAGCCTTTCGAACAGGCAGTTTTATTTCTTCTTGCTTAGAGTCAGCCAACCATCTCGATGCATTAGTCTTCACCACAATACGTTTATGCTTAATGCAGGTATTTTAAAGGTGTTTTAGGGACCCGGCGGGTCCCAAGAATTGAAAATCGGGTCCCTAGAATCAGAGAAAATAATCATCGGGTACCTAGAAACAGAAAATTGGGTCCCTAGAATCAGAGAAATCGGGTCCCTACATGTCCATACCGGGTACCTAACATTTTCCTTAAAAAAAACCTGCTTAATAGGTAATTTGAATAAGAGTTCAGCAATTCGGTTAGTATGGGTCGGTAGCCTAAAAACCGAATAGGCTCAATGTCAGGAATGATCAGGACCCCTACCTCAGTCGGGATTGCATGTTGTCGTGGTCTGGGATATCTCATAAGAAACAGCGCCGAGGTATAGGGTTTGTTCGTCTTGCATTATTGTTTCCATGTGACTCGTCTTCAGGACTCTTTCTCAGTAGTCAATTTTCAGTACTTTCAAGGCGGTTGCATTGATAGCAGGCAGCACCATTACTGAACCTAGCCTAAACCTGTACACAGGCTTTGTTGCTTTATGCTGAGCGTAGTCCGCGATATTTCGTTTTTCTGTTTGGAAAATTTTTATTTCAAGTTATGTCAAGTTGACCGTTAATTAAAAGTCAATTTCTAAATAGGCGTAACTGCACTACACAAAGGAGCAGTGCCTGGCTGTAAAACAAAGCAAGTTAACCTGAACATTCTGTAACACTCCTTTTCTTCTGAATCAGTTACAAAGAAATCTACATTTCAATATTTCGTGATGTAAGAAAAACACAAACACTTCCACCCAATTTAGGTTATGATGTGGTTTGACCATACTTCTAAAGGTCTAGTAGAACTCAAACGCTGTGCAGAATTTTAACTTCAAAACGTGCTTCGACTTGACAATTAGCGTTTACAGTTAAATGCTCTGAAAATCAATGCGCCAACAATTCGTTGACCGCGTACGTGATGTATTGCTTCACGCTATTTGACGATCTAACCTCGGGGCGTGCGGTTTCACTCACGTAGGGCTCTTGTGATTCTGACGCCCTGCTCGGTCGCTTGTCTGATGTCCAGTGCTGACACGGACTGCTTTCACGTCTGGCAAACAACAGATGCATCTTGTCTGATGTCATGCGATTTTGAAAGATTGTTTAATGTTGTTAAAATTATGACAAAAGTCGTCGTAACATTAGCAGGATTTTTCCATTTTTCGTTTTAACAGTCCATTTTTCGTTTTGATGATGTGTCACCTGGCATTGGTCAACCCAAATCCTAAAAATGTATTTCGAATCTCTTGCCCAAACTAGCATTGGAGTAACGAGATACCGAAAGAGTTCAATTTTGAAATGCCTTTGTCGGTACAAAATATCAGTACCGGCGAAAATAATTGCATCAATACATTTCTGTTGAAAGGTATGGAACGCTAACCATCAGTGTAAAGGCTTTTTGCATTTTTCTTGATAAATACGTTGCGTAAGTTGTAATTTGATGTTTTGACAGGTTCCTTCTCAATCTGGGGAGTTCTGTGAGCTGTGTGACTTGGTGGCGGCAGAACTTGACAACATGCTAGAACAGAATGCAACGCAAGTGAGTGATGTTCTCTCGTGTACNATAAGAATNGCGCCTGGCCAGTGGACAAAATGGACCGCACCTTGTACTTATTTTTGCACGTTTGAAAAGTAACTGAATTCTTTAATTTTTTNCGAAATTCGGGTGGTTTTCACACACTTGCAATTTTAAAATGTCAATTCCACTGATGCCAGCTTTGCTAAACAAGGACTGCTGTGTGAGCAAATGTTTCTTTCGCATCACGATAACATAAACAGGTCGCATGTTGTGGAAATTCGGTGTCGCATGTTGTTGAATGCATAGCAGATATTATAGCTATGCTGCAAATATGGTAACGCGTTACCATGACACAGCGCCATTAATCCGGCACACCGCATAGCCATGAAATGTTATGAGGCAGTTTGAAATGATTATTTGGGAGACTACATTATGCGCGGTAACTGTCCCACGTCTTCGTCACAGACACAAATAATCGCCGCTCTGGACAAAGTGTGCAACATCCTTCCGTCTACTTTTAAAAGTCAATGCATCGACTTCCTCAATTCCAACGGTGCCGCCATTCTCGATCTTCTGGCAAATGAACTGTCGCCGAAGAAAATCTGCGCGGCCTTAGGTGTCTGCCCACCTTCAAAAGTACGTGCTAACGGAGACTGGTTTTTGCAGCTCGGGCTGCAGTTGTTAAAACGAATGTTCGGTTGTTCTTATCGCTCAGAGAAGGGAAGCAAGATTCTCACGTGGTTGTTGATCGTGAAACTGTGATGTTACGAAATTTGAGGGATTCTCTCATGGTTAATATTTTTTACATTACTAACAGATTCTTAGCCGGCATGGTGGCATAGTACTGAAACGCGAATAGTATTGGTTAAGGTTAGTGCCTGCCAAAAGTTACGAATAAATTCCAGTCCATCGGGTGTGAAACAAAATAAAACGTGGGATGTCTCGAACCTGCCGTTGTACTCGCTTGTAGTGAAGATAATTTTTGGTACAGTCGTATTCTTGAAAGAAGCATGCTATTAAATTGGTGCGGGCTGTTCATGGTGAGGTCATAATCCACTGATCGTCGCGACCGTAAAACACTCGCCTGGGTTTTGCATCATTCAAACACGTCGTATTCATGCTTCGTGCTTGCAGGAAACACCAACGGTGCCAAAGGCCTTCACTTGAGGCCTGGAGCTTTGGGAAGGTTTGATTGATGCTTTTCACATCGCGAACGCATCCCTGCTAATCTGCGGTCCTGTAACTATTTTGAGAAAACATTACAGCAAACAGACCTGCTTGACTTACCAACTCGGAGCTGGCAGCACGCATTGAGGTCGAACCTCTTTAATCATACATGAACGCGGCAACCCTACTGTATTTACAACAATGTCTCAAAACAATGTACGGAATAAAACACAGACGATGAAAAAAGCACAAAACACTGGGGAAATCGGTAGAAACTGTTGAAAACCGTCACCAAAAATATGCCTTCTCCAGCCCTTAACAGGACTAACTTAACACAACCGCCTATAAACACTAGTTTCGACCGCTTTTCCGCCACATCTAGTTCTCTAACCAGGAAGTACAAAACGGCCACAAGTGGGCCTACGATATAAAGCGAGCTAAGGCCGCGCTCAGGTTCGTAACAATGCTATTGCGCGCGAAGGGACGTCGAATGTGAAATCTGTATTCTTTCGTGCATCAACGCTTTACAGGTTCGTGAAAAAGATTGTAAGCCTACATGCGTACTTGGCGATTCAGCCGTACAAGCTATGTCGTTATCATTGACAATCCCTACTCGTTCTGTCATCTCTCGTGCTAGTACAAATTCTTTGTAATTACGACAGCAATGAAGCAATGCTCTCCAAGGATGGGCTTGTTAAAGTCGCATGTAGTTAACTTCTTGCACCAATTTTTATTTACACTTAAGTTTGATGACACTTATCTTTTACTGTTTGTTTGCTGATGAGTTGTCTTTTTTCGAAGACATTAAGCGCCAACGGAGAACTGTGTGACCTTTGCAAAATGGTAATCACGTTCCTCGATCAAGAGCTGGGCGCCAACGCTACCAGGAGGGACGTTGAAAGAGCACTTGACACTCTTTGCGACAAACTGCCTGCAGAATTTAAACAATCGGTGAGCGGTGTTCGTTTTTCGACGTAACCCTTCAGAAAGAGTTTTGTTTATTTGTTTCCAACTTTTTGTTGGTGCTGTTAATTTTCTTGTCTCGTACCTAAGAAAACCAAAGTGATTTGTGGGATATGGCGGTCAGCTATCGTTACTGCCTGCTGTTCATCATTATGATGTATTATGTAAGGCGTGTGAAGACGCTGCGGGGTCAGGAGCTCTTCTCAATTGTCTGCATGTGGACACATGCATTTCAAAGACGAGGCAGGCGGCAACTCACTGAAAACCAAGCAGCTGTACAGCAAATACCAGAAAAGCTAATAGGAAAACGTAGCTGTGCTTGCTCGCATTTCATTTCGCACGCTCTCAGCCAGGACTAATGGTAGTTATAAAATTGAGACCGATTTTTTTCGAAATTTCAACGTCGGACATCATAATCGAGAATAAGCTATTATGACAAGCAATTTCTGGCGTATTTACCTCCGTTTCTATGTCGCTGTTTTTCTTACCACGTGCTTTCCTTGTTTCTTTGTTCTTTCATTGCCTGTTGTTGACGATGAAATATTTTT
>JGI24158J21664_10012620_pt1 | contig 11191 bp, 8 predicted proteins | sample Ectturendosymbi3_FD_21664 | JGI IMG/M metagenome (IMG submission 21664)
GCAAATGCTTTACGACAATTGTTGGGCAATCAGATTGATCGCGGCACTGCTATTGACTTTCATGTCTCACATACGGCCAGTCCCGTCGCCACAGGGGGATTCGGTGGGCTAAGCCCCCAAACAATGCTCCAAGCCCCCCCAAATCGAAATATGAAAACTATAAATTAATGGAGTTTTGTCAATTTTTGCCATGTCAAGGCATCAACAGGAAAACGAAAAACTCACTCCAACCACAATGTGGGGTGCTTTTCACCTAGGCACCACGTGGCCACCACTCCTGTCCGGGTGGAAATCACCGGGGATTAGTATTCCAGGGGTGTGAGTAATCTTTGCAGAAAACTTGAAAGTGATCAATGCAAACAAGTGCTCCCCATCGTTGGTACGTGAACCTCGTTTTGTTCTGTTTCGATTGTGGACAGATTGCACAGCGTTGTCTGGTCTCAAAGTTCATGTCCTCAATAAAATGCTGTGGCCTTTTACCACAAGTGCACGCACAACAAGGAGCAAGTCTTTTTTGGCTAGGCCAGAGTTCTACAAACTTCAATTAGGAAAAGAGAAGCACAAGGTTCATCATGTCCTCAATATAATGCTTTGACCTTGCACCAAAAGTGCACAAACAACAAGGAGCATGCCCTTTCCAGTTCCAATCTCTTTCCCCTGATGGGGAAGGCGTCATACATTCTCCTGCCTGTTTCTCAATGAAAACCACGAGCTGAGCAGGAGCCATTTGCGCCAAATTGATTTGCGTCGTCAGGGCTTGCACTCGCGTGATCTACTCCCGTGCTGGCTTCGGTCAAAAGTTGCTGACGTGGCTTACTAGTGAACCTGCATGCACCAACTCCTTGTGCCCATATTGGTCAAGGTTACCTTAGGAGGGATCTTTGTGTATGAATTTTGTTACACCTCAGGTAACCGTGGGTCAATTTGGGTAAATTTTTGTTTCCCATCGAAAACTACAAAACTTGTGCAGATTTCGATAAGACTGCCCGAAAGAGCGCCTAAAAAATGCAGCTACTGAAAGAACCAGCTTTCTACGTGAACGTTAACTAATTTTTAATTTAAGTGGAAGAACCGTTTGCCCAAATTGGACAGAGGTAACCTGAGCAGGGTTAAGACATTATGAAAGACCTCAAGTATATCATCTGAATATTGAGATAGTCACAAAGCGAGGTTTTCGTGTGTTTTGATGGTGCTTATGCAGTGAGGTTCTACTATTTTTTGAGAGACCGTTGGAAAAAACGAGAGACGTTTCAGTCCATCAAAACACCTTAAAAACACTGACCACCCACGTAGGTTGGTTACCAATGTTGGTACCTTCCTTCACAACTCTTACCATTTAATTTTGAAGGCACTATCTGGAGTTTGTCTGCCAGCTTCACTAAAGCAATTCTGCTTGCGCCTTCTACTAATCCTCTGTTTTGAGTCACCGTGGCGTGATTCCGTCAATAATGTAGATTTGTTGCTCGGTATTGGCGTCAGATACTTTTTCACTTTTAGTGAAAGCAGTTATGTGAGAACGACGTATTTTTCCGTTTTTACTTGCTCCAGCTTGTGTTTTGATTTGTTCATTTTAGTCTTAAGTTTGCTTGCTCCTATACTCTTAGCTCTTCAACATTTGAGGATGCATAGTGTTGCGTGAAATCAGTTTCCTATTGCAAAATTTTGCTGGTTGATTCGACTGCACCACTTCTGTGGTGATAAGTTACTTGAAAAAAGGAGTTTACAGCTGAAAAAATATCTGAGTCTTCGCGATGGTATCATCGAACCGAGTTCATCGACCTGACGAGCGAAAGTCGTGATTGTACAAATAGAGAATCATACAATGAGACTTTGCATCGACTACAGCCAAACTGTTCACAAGTTTACTCTTTTAGAAACCATTGTCAAATGCCCAAGATGTGAATAACGTCGCGCAGTACAAATGTTTTCCAAATATTGGACTCAAGAAGAAGTTCTTACCACCAAGTTCCTATTCTTCCTGAAGAGCAACATTATACTGCATTCGAAGCTAACGGGCAGCTTTATCCATTCAGGAGCATAACTTTTGATTTGAAAAACGCGGTTTCTTGCTTTCAACGTACAATTAATGGCATTGCCATTAAGTACGGTTACATAGCCACCTATGCGTACAGATGTCATCGCGGTGTGTGGTAGAACTCGACGAGCATGACCAGAATCTCAATACGTTTCTTTACGAAGCTAAGATTGTAAACTTTATCTTTAAGGATGCTAAGTGAAAATTCGCCAAAAAATCCTTACATTTACTAGGATTCAGCATTTCTGATAATATCCTGAAGCCGGATCCGTAAGCGAATCAAACCATCGCGAGAAATGCCAATTCTAACTTCACAAAAAAACTTCAAAGAGTCGTTGAAATATTTGCATGTTACGCTCAATGGATTTCACACATCTTCGAAAAAATTAAATCGCTGACTTCTGCTACTGAAGTTCCCTTTGGATTGAAAGCCTTTGCAGACGTTGTAGGAAGGTTTGTCAGCGGTAGCTCTACTAGTTATCGATGAAAAGGTGCCTTTTTTGTAGAAACCAACGCTTCTGCAAACGCTACTTCTGCTCTCCTAAACCAAGGGAAGGGCATGATTTGCCTGTGCATTAGAAGCGTTCATCGAAATATGACCCCATAGTTGAGGAGGTGGAACTTGCGCATGCGACTCCGCAGTACCTTGCGTATGGAAGGCAGAGGTGGACGGAGTCAAATTTTCAGACTCCGACTTCGCTCCTGTTCCAAAATTTTTCAATCCGGGTCCGAAATTTTTTCTAATTTGAGAATCCGAATCCTGTTCAAACTCCGGCAACCGTCGACGTAACCAAAATTCAGGAATGTTTGATCTTAGCGATGATATTTATAGAGAACACGCATACTCCTGCTCCTGCCGAAAATAAAAAGTGACTCCGGGTTTGATTTTTCATACACTTTTGACTCCGGCTCTGTGTCTGAAAAAAAACGCACAATCCTTCCAGAGTCGACTCCGACACTCCGGATCCGTGGCCAACTCTGATGGAATGGAAGCAACCGCGTCCCTGAGGGACGTCGCGCCTGATAGTGGAGATACTGCTGGGGCATCCACTGCAGCTAAGCCGGAGGCTGCTTTGGACACACAGAATGCCCACAGTCGATGTTCCTTGGAGTGTCCGTCTGCTCCACTTTCAGAACAAGGCAACCAACTGACGAAACGGTTTTGTTTTGCGGTTTTGCTAGTTTCAATCAAAATGCTTCCAACGTTAGAGCGAATAATGTAATTGAAAAAAACAATATAGCAGATTGAAGTGTTGCAGTACAACAACGCGCAATAGATTTTATGGAAACCCAAATCACCTCCTCGTGGGTTCACTGAAAATAAAACATAGTTTGCATACTTTTCTAAGTGTCTGCTCGACTTCCCGATGCTCCTGAAGATTTTTGCTGAGCTGATCTTGCAGCTGTTCTATTTCGGAAAGTTGTTTCGCTTGCTTTCCTTCGCTGCTTCGGTTGTCAGCGGCCTTTAAAAATTGTGCACCCGTCGTAATTGTTATGTCCAGTGGCGTATGCAGAAAATTTCCCAGGGGGGGCAAGTTTCTTCACAATCGTGTGACGTCACAAATCAACTTTAGGCCGACCATTCTAGGGGGTCCGAGGGCATGCCCCCGGGAAAATTTTGCAAAATTACACCTAAAAATACGCAAATTACACCTAAAAATACACATTTACCCCTAAAAATACGCATACTGTTTATACATTTTTTTATTTTTAGGGTCTGAGGGGGGGCCATGGCACAGTGGCCCACCCCTCCGTACGCTAGTGGTTATGTCATATACCTGCGTTTATACAAACAATGTTTTGTCAGGCCCAACGCGTTTGCACAGCATACGTAAATACAGTGCAAGATCGTTTACATTTGTGCGTGTAACATAATAACATATCTTTGCCGTGCGTTTTCTTGAGCACTTTGAACAGCTTCTATGTTTCCGAGAAACAGACTTGAACCAATATTTTGTGCGGGTGTTCTGTTCTACAATATACAACACACACAAGATGGTGAACTTTTGTTATGGACGGCGAAACAAAGGGGTCGGGACATGGGCGTCGGAACGATTTTTTCCAAGGGGGGCCAAAATGGTAAAATTTCATTTTTCCCTTTCGAAACTAAAAAAGCAACCCTTTTTGCTAAAATTGTAATATGAAAATGTCAACTTTCAAAATCCAGGGTTCTGAGGACCCCCTGCAATCCCTTCCTACGCCCATGGGTCGGGAATCCAGACCCCTACTACTTTTTCTTGAAGGTCCTGAAATAAAAGAGTCCTCTTATTTTATTGCATATTAAGTTTTTCGTTATAAGGTACATCATCTTCAAAATTTTGCCGAGTGCCTGATCATGTCAATAAGGAAAGCTTATTTTAGATTCAACCTTGTTGTATCGTTATACCGTAAACTCGTCGCTCCGTCTTTCACTGATGGCCTGATGCAAAACAGCTCTGACAAATTAACGAATCATCTGTTTACAGCAAAGAAATTCGGGATGGGTCGCATGGGCAGAAAAAACTTTAAAATGTTGCGTGGTTCCAAGCACATTGATTGCACCCATAGTCTAACGATACAGAAAATTTCTAGCGGATAGGATGAGAATGTTTTTGGAATGTTGTTTGGTTTAATTAGCGGCGTTACTTCAAAAGTACTGCCAATGATACTATCTGTCAGAGCTACTGGTACTGACAAACTTTGAAAATACTGCCATGAAAGTGTAGGCGCGTTTATTTCAGAAATTGTGCAAAAAAGGCATTACAAGGTTGAATGATCGCCGCAATGACATCACACAATCAATCAACCACGATGATGTAGATAGTACGCATAGATCAGACCCCTGACTTCACACTATGCAATTCGCTCCGTTGATAGTTAAGAGAGTGCCTTGCAGTTAATTTCAAACAAATACGAGCATGTTTATAAATTGATAAAACTTTGAGCACATCTGCAATCGGTCAGTGCCGTAGCTGCGGAGCCTACCTGCTGTTTGTCGGCTTCTGTCTTGGTCCTCCGAACGTGCTCTTCAGAAAACTGCTCGATCTGATGCAAATCATTTTTCAAACGTCGAATAGTTTCATTTCTTTTACTTAATTCCTGTTCCTTGTCCTAAAAGTATGCCAAGTTATAAACGGTTAGATTTCAGTTATTGTTTGCACATTTTAACTGAGATTTGCCGTAAAATCTAGTGAAGAGTTAATGGCATGAAATGGAAGTTCAGGAAGGATTGACATACGTTTTTATTTCGTTCTGCTCCACACAAAGCACATCAAATATTATCGTTTTTTTTGCAGCTTGACAAATAAAAATAATTTCTTAGTTACGACATCTACCCAGTTACAAAACTTTTAAGGCAAAGCGTCCATGGATTAGAGGAAAGAGGTTTCACACCATACCTAAGAAGCTGTGCTATACCTCAAAGCGGTTTTCGAGTAGTATTTCACTGATAGTTTCCAACATTTAAACTATTTCGATTGCGCCGATGTACTTACCAATCTCACATCTATTTAATCCCGTCAATAGCTTCCCTATGTGTTAAAACATAGCTTACAATGTGAGATACAATACTCGTATACTTGAAAAGGAGGTCTAATACTGGTTATTGCATCCTGCAACCGTCTAATAATTGTAAAAGTTCAACTGTGCTCTGTGCAGCTTAGAACGTTAATGTTGTCAGATATTATTAGAAACCTATAGAATTTTCGTTCCATGGCCGGTCACCAGAAGCAATAACCTAAGCTTCTGAGAAATTAACGACTGAAACTGCGAAGACTATACGTCGATCACCCTGTTTGCGATGTTCAAAGCAACCCGAATTGACAATCTCTACAAATGACGTTTCGAACAACGATGCTGCGAAAACATACTTCGCAACAAAACATAGCAACTGAATTTCAGAAAACGAACTGAAAATCTATTCTACACAATTTCAACAGATACAAAGCAGATAAACGAGCACTGATATGTGATCTAAACTAAAACGATTTTTATACCATGACAGTACTGAGCAACAGGCGTTTAAAACTGAGGTCAAAGCGCCAGATTTAGGACAAATGAGACCCTGAGCTAAGCACGTTACGTGGCTCCCTCCAATGACATCATCGATGCGACCTTCAATTGTCCCCCAATTGTGTTTCGAAAATGCTTTGCTTCTGCACATCTACAAAAGGCTGAGTTGATTTAAAAGTATTGCAATGCATACACCCTAGACTTATCTATTGGAGAAATTTCATCCAGACTTCGGTTGAACTACCATCACTGTGTTGTCCTCTTCGCACTTTGCGCCTTCCTGGAAGGGTTTGTGGAGGTACTATTCACTACAGACTTCGTGAAATTGCTCAAGTAAACCTATGCAGAGAGGAAGCAGGAACACCAATCTAAATTCATTCATTACATTTTAAAGACCTGTAAGTCTTGAACTTGTCGCCTAGTATCACTCTTTTCAGATTAATCGTCATTGGATGTGACTGAACAGTTGAACAATGTGTGCATAACTTTCGCAGATGGTTTTCGTAGCTCTGGAATCGTTCCAGTCTGAACCCACTTGAGGGTAGCATTGGAGAACCCAACCATAAGACCCAGTCTACCAGCTTGTGACGGCATAGTGTGCCACTTTACCTATTCTGCCAGTTTCGCCAACATTAAAACAATGTACCCACGTAGCCTCATACGAATAGGCTTCAAGAAAATTTCCTCTCATTTCACTCAACCCTCAAAACCTTAAAAACTTCGTTATTTTGTCTCACACCAGCTTCAGCCTGTAATTACCGGAAATCTTGTTTAAATGCAATACTGTAAGTCCTACACTTGTCGCAGCCAAAGATATATACTTTGGCAACTCGTGCAACGCTGTCAAGCCGACGAGGCCAAAGTGTGGCGCAGTCACTGCGAATGGTCGGTCGGGAAGGGAGCGAATTTGTACAAACGGAACAGCAACAACAACTAACGCAGGACGCCTAGAACTGCAGCGGTGCGTCAACATCGGTGGTCACCGTTTCCCAAAACCCCAATCTCAACAGACAACAATACCAATAACTCGTGCCCTTTTTATGGATATCGCATTTCCACAATGAAGCTGAAATCTACACCACAGATTTGGGCATGAAGTCTCAGCAAAATGTTTTCCGTCAGTAGTGTTTAATATTTTTTTGTAGCAGCGGTATCTTTAAGTGTATACACTTAATCTGTAGTGTCCTGAAGAAATTACTTTTCCAATGCTTGGGAGTTTTTTGGTTGTTCCCAGCAAAAGGGATTTAAACTATCTACGTCAGTGTTTTTCAACCTTTCTGCTGCAGAAGAACCTTCCGCAAATGTTTGAGTTGCTCATGGAACCCTATGCAATGATCCAAGTGTCTATATTGCAAGAACTGCACAGAACTGTGGTTGCGATTTTCGTCCCAGGCAATTTCGGCCTATTTCCCGAACCCCTGGCAGCCACTCGCGGAAACCCGGTTGAAAAACACTAATCTACGTCGTGTTTTTATCCCAACTTCTCACACACTTCACACGACCCAATGAACCAGACATACCTTTGAGAATCACTGCTTTATCCAATTTTACTGGAGTCCGATTTATTGCATTAAATTAAGCCATGTATTAATGCACAACCTTCAGAAACGGGCAAAGAAATTATTACCGAAAAACTATTTTATAGTCACGTCAAAAGTCACGAAGTCAACATAACATTTGCTTAAATTGCTTTTAGACGGAATAACCGAAGATTGTTCGGTCATGTTCTGTTTCAAATTACAACTCAGTTTTAACTAAACCACAAAAAAAACGATCAAATGAACATGGTACCTCGATTGCAGCATCAAGTTGAGCTTGAAGCTTGTCTATGACTGCAGCATTATTTTTTCCTCGTTCTGATACTTGCAACAAATATTTGCTTCGATCTGTTTCTTCAATTGGTGTTGTTAGTAACCTCTCAAACATTATGGCACGAAGATCTGTAATGTTATACGTAAAAATGAAAAAACTGGAACAAATTGATATTATTAACTCAAAGGCAAGTTTGACATTTCTAAATCAAGCACAGCGGCGTGCCGAGGTAAGACCAGGAAGTAGTTAAACAGTACGTATTTGCAATAGACTCTATTTGAATAAGCTTGTAGGACTGAGAATGCTCAGTGTTGCGTGAAATCGATTTCTTTAATAAAAAATTAGCCGATAGATTCGCTTGTTTGTCACCTTTGTGTAGGCAAGTTACTTGAATTCAGTAAGTAGTTATTTGCATAGAAATCAATTAAAGTCTGTATTTCATTCAGCTCTAACAGTTCCACGCTTGTCTGCACCACTGCTTGCAAGCAGTCCGTCTTCCAAGCATAGAGAACAACCGGCATAGATGAGTGAGAAGTGCCAGCTACTCCTGGAGCTAGCTTTACAGATTTTGCCATTGTTTGCTGCAATAGCAACTAGAAATGAATCTGCTTTGCATCGGGTAACAAAAAGTGTGTCTTCATCAAGTTAAACGTCTTCATGCCGCCTATTCCTAGTTGCTATCTGAGACTGTTTGTCATCAAAATTTTGGCCTGTTTACATCGAAATTCTGCAAACGTTTTTAGCAAGTTTAAACAATGCTCCAACTACGGCTATGCTTGTTCAACATAATTTACTGACAGCACCTGACAGGAGAGAGAAACGATATTGTTCAGATATCCCTCCACAAGCCTACATTGACTATGTGTTTGCCAGTTAATGCAACATCTTTTACTGAAGGCTCAGAAATCATCCGCTTGATTTTCTTCCACATTCGGAAAGAGTGCTGGTGATATTAACTTCCACTTGGGTTTTTCGCTTTCCTCCATTTTGTGAAAATATTAGATTTAGCAAACGAGGATGAAGAGCTTCACGAAAAAAGCAAGCAGCAATAGTAGTGAGTATCCTGTTTTGATACAGAGTAGGTAATCCACGACCAACTGACCTCAGCGCGTTATCCCTCAGAAAACCGCATTTTAAAACAGGTTGTATGCATCCCACGTTTGTTAAATGCTCATCACAGGAACCTCCTCGATGTTGGAAAAGTATGTAGCCACGAATGATCACAATGTCTGATTCTGAAGTGACAAAATCGCTACAAGAAAAATTGCTCAGTTTTCTTCTCTTGTTGCAACCTCTCCGTTGGCGTTGCGTTGAATGTGCGATTCACCACGAACGGGATGTGCGCGAAGAATAACACCCATATATGTGGGGCACGAATAAGTAATAATAGAGTGACCTCGTGATTTCTATTGTTGCTTGTTGCCACAGTGTGAAGCTTTGCGCACTTGCCACTCGGGCTTTCCGATCGCAAGTCTGAACCGTTACTTTGGCCTTAGTCTGTAGATACAAAGCAAAAGAATTTCCGTTCCCAGGCATGCACTGACAGCAAGTTCTTTTCCGCAAAGCATGATTGCGCGACTGGTTCTCAACCTGCTTAAATCTCGTGACACCGTTGCGGTGTTGCAGCGGTCAATAGCTTTTGACGCATTTCCTCTCTAGCATTCACGAATATTTTTGAATGTGTGAAAACAGTAAATGTTTAATTTGACAACTTTAACACAACACCACATTTTACAAACGAGAATGGCAACGGTGGTCTGTGACGCCAAACGAGGTGGCCAAAGGTTTCCTCAACATGACCTCATGCACAGAAAGAAAAACTCCAAGGCAATGTCCGCAGGTATCCTTCAGCAAAAAAATTCGGGCGAAAACTTTGTAACATGGAAATAAGCCTTGTAAAGTTTGCAGAGACCATTGTATAGGCATTAGTTCCCAAATAGGCGTGCGCAGAAATGCTCCATTCCACCAGTCCGCAAAAAGAGGAAACACCTCTGTCGGTCATAAAAGCTCCCGTACATAGTGATTAGTGACATAATGTAAGGTTGACCATCACTATTCTGCAAGAAAACGTCGCAACACCCTTTCTGACATCAGCACTTCTGGTTTTTCTTTAGCGTCCCTTCGTTTATTTTGAACGCTGATAAGTTTCCAACTCGACAATCATGATAGCATGTATCTTTCTAGAGTGATCAAATTGTTTGCGTAACGTCTTCACCCCCATAACAATGAGCATACAAATACATGAAAACATGAGGATATACATGTGGCAATAGTAAAAAAGTATACGCTTGATGGGGCTAATATATTTTGATTTCACAATTAAGAAACAGGACATTTGAATAGACAAATGTGTACAACTGTGACATGCCAGCAAAACCTGCAAGTTTTGGCAACAGCATTTAATACATACTGAAGCTTCTTTTATGGTCTAGACATGAAAGTTCAAACAAAACAAAAATATTTTTGACATGTAAAACATTCATAGAACTTTTGGTTCACGTCCTAAAACCACAAAAACAATGGCAAGAACACCATTTTTGCACAGCAAGACTCCAGCAGTGGCACTCATGCAAAAAATGCCAAACTGCATTGTTGTACAGGAAAGTGAGACAGTGATAAAAATTTCAGGTTAAACAGCTAAGGCTTAGCTGTTTAACCTGAAATTTTTATCACTGTCCTGACTTCTGACGACAGCTTTTCTCATGCAAAGTGTCTCTCCATCATCTGAGTTTTAACGATAATTATGCAATCAAAAATATTAAGCGAAGTGTTTTTTTAACGGAATTGTTGTTTATAATGCTTTGCCATTTTCAAAACTCTGGTCTGATTTTTTCCTTTGGCCTGAAAAACATTTTCTTGACCTGAAAATTCACAAAAACTACCCTGGTTAACCTGATTTTCAAAATTTCGTAGCACTGGATGGAATGCCCTCCCAGACCCTCACATGAAAAACGTTGTACACTACACCAGTTTTTTTAAGTGGTTTTAGAGACCCAATTCAGGTCCCTAGAATTGAAGATTGGGTCCCTAGAATCAGATAATGTTATCATTGGGTCCCTAGAATCACAGAATATCGGGTCCCTACAGGTCCATACCAGGTACCTAACATTTTCCTTAAAAAAAAACTGCACCATACATGTATTTCTAAAACTGAGAAGATTGTCATAGATGCATTGTTGATTCATACAAAATTGAGTGACATTTGCTCTATTTGGCATAACTCTTAACTCTTACTATAAAATTGTACTCAAAAGTTAGAGCAGAGCCTGTGTGTGTAGTATTTGAAAGTATAGTAGAGAACAAACGAGCCCAAAACAAAGTTAGAAGCAAGAATGTCATGGGGGCACATTTATT
>JGI24158J21664_10012621_pt1 | contig 11190 bp, 6 predicted proteins | sample Ectturendosymbi3_FD_21664 | JGI IMG/M metagenome (IMG submission 21664)
TAAAGCGTTTAGCACAACTTGTTTAACGTCGAGTTTCTCGTGGACAAGGGCACTGAGCTAGGAAATAGAGTCCAGCGGGATTCTTCGTCCGTTAAAGTTTTTTATTTAAAATAGGTTAGTTTGCTAATGCATAGCGTGACTGTGCTCAGCGCTGTTTAAAAATTTTTCAAACCAAGCACTCTGGGAGCTATGAAATCAAAAAGAAAATAATACAAACAATAAATGCATTGTCAGAAAAGCGATTTTTTTCTTAAAATGCTATTCAAGAAACGGGTGCCATTACATACGCGTTTAGGACACAGCCTAGATCTGTCACTATTGACAAAATGGCTGGTATTTTTACAGAACACATCTGGCAACCCTACTTGTGTCTGAGACAAACACCTATAGAAAACAAACGAAACATATTCCCCAAATTCAAGTAGGATATTTAGTGATGTCAAAATAAATCCAAATGACATGAACAACCTTGACGTATATATGCGACTCGCCGAGTTTTGGTCAGTGGAATGGCGAAATTGAGAACCACTATCAGCAAAACACTAAAAAAGGCCGTAAACTGTTTCCAGTAGGGAGGTCACCAATCGCCAAATGAAAGCTCGCCATCACACCTTCCGAAGGAGAAGACCCTGCACTTTTACCAATGGTATTTACTGTGAATGAACCTTTATGCGTATCAGGCCCGTTAGCCAGGTTTTAAGGTTTGGATGGGAGAAATACATTTTAAGGGGCAAGATTTTTGTCTTTACTATATATATTAATAAACAATTTTCTGAACACAACAAAATTTGGGGAGAACAAAAAATTTGGGGGCATTGCCCCCGAATGCTCCCCCCCGTGACTAAGGGCCTGCTGCGGATCAGGTGTTTTCAGAAAAAGCGCAATGCGCAATGAATCAAAATGCTTTGCTTAATAATGATAATTTTATTTGTTAATGACTTCTACCAGCTTTGGAGATTTTCAGCACATTTTTGTTGTTTGTGGAGCCTGATTAGGCTAAGCACCCATAAATATAAGCCTATTTCTAGGTCCCTGGGACACAAATACACAATAAACAGATGTCAAAACATATTCTCCTGAACTCGGTTAATAACACCATTATAGTGAAGTGTGGAACAAGTTTCATTTTTTGAAATTTTGCTCTCTTGTATGTGGAATTGCCTTCATTGATTTTTCATGTTTTCTCGACTATTCACTAGCAAGTCAAAATTATACAGAACCTTTTGTTTACTGCGTTCATAGGCTGCAAGTTTCCACGTGGGCGCCAGAAGCTAGGGGGTCCGGTATCGGTCTTCTTATTCACTGGTAAAATTTGTCTCAGGTGAACTGGAATCACACAAAACAACAATAGAACAAAATGCAACTGACGTGGTCACTTACAGGCACATAGCAGTGTGATTATTTTGTGGATCGTCATAGGGAAGCTCATCAACATCATTTAAAACCACTGCGAATTCGTCCGTCACCAAAAACTGTCCCAAAGCCTGCAACGAAACAAAGCATAAGTATGGCCTATGTCGCGTAAGATGTATTCTAGTTCTGGATAGATGTACAGGTACGTCCAATGACAGGCAAACAAAAGAGCAAGGGATGCAGCACAGTACACATTTGAAGCCCCTACTCACATTTCAAACTGCGGTTTATGCAAGGCTGTGACAAGGTGGGAAACGCTAGGACCACATATGTCCTGTATTGCTTCTTTTACTGTTGTACGTGTTTTACAATTATATTCTGCAGTTTGAACCTTTGCTTCAACGTAGGCTATGTACTGTTCTTAGCAGAACTAGATTTACATTCAACTTTAGCTATCAAAATTTTGCAACTTTAGATACAATTTGCCATTTGTTTTTATTCCAGTCATCTTATTGCACTCAATTAAGCTTTTGTTTTTTGACGTGTTAATGAGTAAGAAATGTTTTTTGTGAACAATTGAGCATTTTCCCCCGAGTCTGTGTATAGGCGACTACATCTGTTGAGCAAACCTATTGTGCAAATTGTGATAAAAGCATGAAATTTTCAGCAGTCATTCTATATATCATAAAGTTTATTTTCAGATGTGGAGCAATCTTGGATTTGACCAGTGATGATCTTGAGAGGTCAATGACCTTGGGCGACTACATACCATTTAGCGCTAATTGTTATAACACCATCTTCATTAACTTAGCATAAATCATGGCAAACAGCATTTCAGATGAAAGATCTGAATGCGTATGCCGTATAGTACATATAAGCAACAAATAACCCCCTTCTATGTGATACTAAGTTGTTAGTGAAACAAAACAGACACATTGATTACGAAACCGACAGTTACAAACTTTTTACGTTTGGCGTACATCATAACAAATATAACAATTTCATCAAAATTACCCAAAGATAAAATAACAACACGTTTGTTATACGGCACTAAGCTATTAGTTAACTGAAACAGAAAAATTTGTGAAAAAATTACATCAACTGTATCATGATACCAGGCCCGTAACCAGCTTGGGACACCAAAGGGGAAGAAGAGTTTTCTGAGAGGGGCCCAAATTTTTAAAACTTTGTCCAACACATTTTTAAAAGGCGAGCGAAAAATTTTGCGCCCCCCCTGTTGACGGGACTGCATGATACTATAAGCAAAGTTAGTGCTTCAGGTCCCACAAGAGAGCGGTGCAGCCGGCGCGCCGCACCGGGGCCCATAAGAGTCTAGGAGGCCCGTGAACCTCAAAAGTCAAAATTGAAATGGGCAATTATGCACAAAGTTTTTATTGTTATAACTTTATTTATACAAACTTGTGCAAATTAGTTCACTAAAATTGTTGTTCAAGCCGATATATAATGATTCGCCATTTCTTTTGGAGAGCAGTAGGGGATTTCGCAATTGCTGCTGTTTTATTGTTAGCCCAATGTACTCAGCACTGCATGACGTGTCAGAACAGTCGAAAAATATGTTTTATCATGTCACGTAGGACTTTAGTCAGTTCAATAGTGTTACAGAAGGAAGTCAGGTCCTTTCAAAGTAGGGAATTCATCAATACGGGATGCGTTTATCGCCGGGATTTGTTCTTTTTACATCCGGCAATGACAATGACACAATGGTCTCTTGATGACAATAACTTGATTGAAAAGTACGACAAGAACCATTTGTTGTCAAATAACGACACTAAACTTTGTCAACAAAAACCTGTGACAGGCAAACAAAAAGTAGGACAAGAACCATTTGCTGTCAAATAACGACACTAAAGTTTGTCAACAAAAACCTGTGACAGTCCACAAAATGACCTAAAAGTATAAAGTGATATAAATGATTGAAAGGGCCAGTGTCAACTTAAAACAAAGTGCAGCACTTATTGTACAATGAATTATATGAAGTGGAAATTCCTCCCCTGAATTCGTGAAATTCCTCCCTGGGGAGGAATTCCTCCCCTGTTGGGAACCATTGCACTAACTAGTCTACCCAAGGCCACGGAGAGTGTTACCCAAGGCCACGGATAGTGTTAATGGTTGGGAGGCAAACATTGCGGTTCTGACAACTTTTCAGATGCATTGCTAAGCCTAATTTTTAAAATGAGATAAAATAGTGGGGAGACTATTGCAATAACTATTTTGGTAGTTTGTTGACCTAGTCCAGCTATGTCCAACCCAACTGGCTTACTGAACCAAAAATGCCACTATTCTTAACCAGGGCCGCACATTGAATGACATATTAACACCTGAGGGCCGCACAGTGAATGACTTACTTTGATCTTTGTTTAAGCCATGTACTGAAAGCGTTCGAATCCTAACTGTAATGACAAGAGATGTGATAAAGTGGCTCTGGGTACCACCTGCATCAAAAATGTGAAATTCAAGATTATCGAAACAAGGACAGGTTGTCATTATAGCGGACTTTTACTACAACGAAAACCTAATGGACCACACGAAACCTTCGACTGGGCCGGTGGGCCGCATGTGGCCCGCGGTTTGTCGTTGCACGAGCAGCGTCAAAAAAGCGTCATCAAGCAATAACATTTGCAAGTCTCTAGGCATCTCAACACGCACGCAATTTGGGACTTTTCTTGTTTTCAGTAGTATGGATTAGCTTGTTTTATGATACTTATATTGGTTAAATTTTTCGGAAGCGTGGGGAAATTTTAAGCTAGTATTACTACTGAAGTTTCCCACAAAATATGTTGCTGAGTAAGTTTCAACCAAATATTGCACATGCATAATAAATACCGCAATCGTCTTGACACGAACAAGACCGGTAGAAATGCTATACGACTGAAGCTTACCAATTTGCAACCTGCTTCAAAAACTTGCAGATAAAAGCCATGGACAAGGTTCACAGTGGTTGGAACAAGGACTGTGGCGCCGAAACTCAAATTTCGGACTCCGGCTCCAGGCATCCAAACTTTTTCGCTCTGGCTCCAGAACGATTTGGTCGATTAAAAGTAAAACCCATTGTATAATTGGCTTGCTATACCAAATATGTCAGTTGAATGGGAACTCAAATTTCAGGCTCCAGCTCCACCATTTTAAAATTTTTTGGCTCTGGGCTCCAGCTCCACAGGCCTGTGTTGCAGTTGACTGCATCGCCTTGAACTACAGAGGCAACCACAAGCGAAAGATGGCAATTCGGGGCATTAACTAACAGGAAAGCAACCAGCAACAATAGAGATCCATCACTGACTCCACTCTAGAATTACTAGGCTGCACTATCATTATATAGGGATAAGTGAGCTACGATAATTCGCTTGTGGTAACTATCACAGTGACTTGTTACTCATGGGCACCATCTAGCGGTGACCATTTATTCACATGTGGCGTCATTCACCGACCGCCACACCTGGTTAGAGCCAACTGTTTTTGGAAATGAATTACACTATCTTTACAAATGCAATTGCATTCGTTTTATTTGTTCGTTTTCTGTCCTAACTAAAATTCCCCTTTGTTTCATTAGCATTGAAATATTTTCAAATTAAAATATTATTTTTGCCAACACTAAAATCATAAGTGGGGGGCGATTTTAAAGCAAAATTCCTGTAGGGGGTGATTGAACTAAAAAGGTTGATTACCACTGATTTAGAGCATAAAACCGGGATAGACTTAACAGTTTCATCAATAGTAAAAAAGCTTTTAAAAAACTATACATGTTTTATTTTGAGACGTTTCGGATTATTCTTAATCCATCTTCAGACAAAAAAATAAAGCAACAGTTGGCAATGTCAGCAATTCAAAACCAAAAGGCTTTGTGGCACAAGAAAAGTCAGTGTGAGGCAAAAGACGTCAAACGCAAAACCAAGACCGCCAGCCATGTCAACATCGCCAAAAGCAAATGTAGGACCAACAGTTATGCAGAAAATCCTATCCTGTTTTTAAAAAATAATATTCGTGTCTGATTCTTGTTTTGGTTCAAATCGTACTATTCGTATCCTAAAACTATCCAAAAGTGTGTCTTTAATGCATAGTTGGCTCGGAGGCATGGAACAAAAAACTGAAGATGCTTCCGAAGATAATAAATAAATGATTGTGCAATATTTAATTTTCTCCAAAAGGTCAAAAGTGACCAAAAACTTGTTTCATAGTTTGAATCCTTAAAATATCGAATAAAACGTTTCAGATCGGATATCCTTTTTCGTATCCGGTTCCAGCTTGAAACCAGTTTTCGGACATCCGTATCTGGCTGAAAACCTACTATCCTGCCGGATATGTAACGGCAAACCGGATAATGATCATCTTTGACAGACGCCATTATTACAATGTGGTATCTGGACCATTGGTGTAGGAGGCGGGGTTGCAGAGGGTGCAACCGTACTCCCAAAAGTTTTGTATTGGTTAAAATTCGGGTAAAATCCCATAAAAATCGGAAAAAAATCCTTTGAAATCCAGGCAAATCTCTGAAAACTTCTAAAATTCCTTGAAAATCTGAGCAAAAATGGCGCCCAACATTCTTTGATTTGAAAATAACGGCGCCCAAATTAACACAAACAGCAATTTTTTGGAGGTCACATGGCGCCCGAATTGATGTGAAGAGCTTTTTTTTGGAGGTAAAGTATTTTTCGGGCAAGTTTGGGACAATTCTTTGATTTACTTACAGTTTTCTTTGATTTATCAAAACTGGTGAGAAAGCCGGGCAACCTTCTAACTTCTATCAAAGACCCCGTGGATATAAAGTCTCTACAAGGCCTTGTTTATTCTATTCCATGCTGTGACTACAATAAAAGATACATTGGAGAAACCTAGAGAAGCCTACACAAAGTGGACGTAAAAAACAAACGCTTCGACAAAAGTGCCTTAACGCAACATACGTTTGATCTAAATCATAGTATTGATTAGGATAATTCAGAAGTCTTGGACTTTGAATCAAACTATTACACATGCCGATTTATCGAATCTTGTCACAAAATAGCGATAAAGACACAATGAATGAAAAAAGATCGGACTTGTTCCCCGACATTTACCGGTTCATGTTGCAATAGTCTACATTATAATTTTCCAAATCTCCTTCGTGCTGTCCACCGCTTGATTCGTCATACTGTTGTTTTTACCACCTTATCTTTTAATTAACGTTCCCCGCCTCCTGAGTTCTTATCAGCACGGTGTCATCTGGAACGTACACAGTTTATAACGTCCATGCTCGCATCTTACGGCATTTCGTTTTTAGCCCTGCTGAAGATACAGTAGTTGCATCAACTATCGAAACGTTGGCAAGTTTTTAACGTGTTTTTATGTATCTACCGCCAGCAGAGTCTGACTAAAGTTTTCTTAATAATCCTTTTTCTCCTATGGTTCGATCCTTAGCAACGCCCCAACCGCACATCATTGCATCACCTGGCGGCTATTTTTTAATGTTCAGTGGGATACTTTCAATAACTGCTACAAGTTGTATAGCCTAGTCCTTTGGTGGGCTTATCAACATTAAATTTTGGCTGTGGAAGTTAAGAACTCTGCAAGGGCGATGAAAATGACGTCCTTGATTCGAGGTAATGCAGTTGTGTTTGCGTGGGTAATTCAGAGCTCAGATTGTAGGTTGAAATTCCAGCCTTGAACTGCAAGTACAGTAGTGAATCAGTGCCAGCCGATGGGCAATATGTGTTTCGTAGAAGGTTTGACTCCTTTGTTCAACGATAATATTTGCAGTCATAAAAAGTCATTTCAATAAGAAAAGCTTAAAAAAGGTGTTTCTGTCATTTTTAGAGGCAATTAGCTTAGTCTGAAAGTCTAACGCAAAGGCAAACGATATGTTTAGTTATTATTGTGGTGAAGACGTTTTTTAAAAGGACCTTAACTGAAACAGTTGCTCAACTTGGCAAAGGTCATACTGAATAAAGTTGTTCAGTGCGATTACCTTTGAAGTTGAGACGTTGCAGCCACTGCTGAGCAATACAAAGATGGATGTCCTACGTGGTAGGTTTTGGCAGGCTTGTCCATGGGAATGGGATTCTTATGGGAATCCCATGGGAAACGTCCTATGGGATGGGATGGGTCAGCACACATTTGTATTTCCCATGAGACTCAAATAGAATGAGAGTGCCAGAATGTTGCTGAATTGTCATACTTAATACTTCTGAATTTTAAAGTCAAACAAATTTTGTCGTTTTGCATGTCTGTTTGTACATGTAGTCCTATTTTGTAGATACTAAACTTTCATAAATTTAAGAATTTTAATTCAATTGTATTCCACATTAATATTATAATAATGTAATGGGAATCCCATGGGATGGGACGGGCATAAATTGCTATGGGATAAGAATGGGACAGATATGTCCTATGGACAACCCTGGGTTTTGGTGATCCAGTTTTCGAAATAGGCGTTTACTGGTAACGAACGCAGCAAAGGAATAACACTGTACGCACGCATAACTCAAACATGCCCAACTCAACAACCAGGGCCTCTGAGATAAATTGCACTAGGGAGTACAAATATCGAGACTGAAAACTTCCTGAATTACAGAAATTTTGCTAAGCCATATCCTTGTAATATTGAAAGTCTCGAGACAATAGGCTTGTGACCGAGACCTGTAGCCTTCGAGACGGAGACATGAAACCATTGGTGTTTATTTAAGGGGAGGCGAGCGAGGCACTTGCCTCGGGGTCCCCCGTTTATGGGCCCCCCTGAAGGTGTTTCGCGTGTAAATATTTCTCGTTTTTGATGAAAAAACTTGTTATCTGTTCATATAATAATTTTCAAACCATATAATTCAGTACTCTGCTTTCACACTGGCCCCCAACAACAACTGAGATATGCAGGTGCTCTGCTGCTTTAAAAAGGGCGCCCAACGACAACAGAACTGTGTTAAAGATCTGCTTTGAAAGGGGCCCCAATAGTAACTGTAATGTATAAGTACCTTGCTTTCAAAGGGCCCCAACAGTAATTGTAAAGTGTAAATACCTTGCTTTCAAAGGGGCCCAATGCAACTGTGATGTATAAGCACTTTGCTTTCAAAAGGGCCTTTACCAACAACTGTAATGTGTAAGCACTCCGCTTTCACAGATACTGCCAATGTAATGTGTAATTAGCTTATTCTGCTTTCAGAAAGCCCCGACCAACATCCCCAATGTGTAAATGAGGAAACCCTTCAAACCAATTTCAATACCTTCTTAAACGACTGTATGCTAAAACTTGTTACAAAAAATTCTGAAAAGACCTTATCAAGCAAGAGCAAAAATTTATGCCAAATGATAATTTTTTTTAACTGTCAGAGAATGAAGCTTCTAACAATATACCGTAGTGCAGAAGACTGAAAAAGGGGCCCCAGTTTTAAAAGCATATGTAGTACATATGAAATACCAAAAGTTTAGTTGTGTTCAGACACAGACCTGTTTTTTTCTTTGCTTAATACGACATTTTAGTCAAGAAACAATCCTAACCACTATTCTAAACTTTAACACAAAACTAGAATTACCCTCACGCTCTAACCCTTTAAGACGCATAGCCAGTGGCGTAACTGACGGGGGGGGGCAGGAGTGCGCACCGCCCCCCTGGCAGGCTAAATGTAAAAAATGGGCCCCCTCTTAGCTTGTATTTTGGTATTTGGTATTCTTTTGATTTTTAGTAGGTTTTTGTTTTAGCATTTTTCAGAAATTTTTCGGAGGGTTTTCCGTTGGTTTCGGGTGTTAGTAGAGACGAATTCAGTTAATCGCATAACCAATTTGACCAGATCTTCGTGTGTGTTTAACCGGAATATGCGACTATCCGTATCAGACAAATATCCGCAAGTTTACCGCTAGCGACATAGGAGGCCCAAAATTCAGTCCCGTCACCACGGGGGACCTCTTTGGGTTTTAGCCCCACAAACAAAGTTTCAACGCCCAAATTGAAATGTGAAACACTAGAAATCAGTGCAGTTTTTATGAATCCGTCTTCTGTTTTGTCCTGTAATTTATAGACGCAGTAGTACCTGCTGGTATTACCTAGAATAAGATCGCCAGATCATTTTTGGTACGTTTGTGGGGTAATAAACGTATTTGAGGCTTGGGCGTAAAGCATCACCATTCATTGCTTGGAGTGTTGAACGTGAAGCTAGCCTATATGCCTAGTTGTATACGTCCGGAAGTCAGACTTACACCTGATCAACGTATTTCGTGTAGTGATTGTTGTGAAAAAATGTATTATGGCTTGTTCAGTCTTCTCGTTTTTTGTACTGCATAGAAGCAAAAAACCTTTGGTGCTTACGAACAAACTTACACATTTGCGCAGCCTGCTGTTCAGGCAGCAAGATGGAGTTAATAGTATAGTTAGAAGTTTGTTTAGCAATCACTGCTAAGATTGTCCGAACCGAGCAGTGCAGTTAGTGGATTATATGGATGTTAACCATATTGCGTCCACGTAGACCCCCACCTAGTCTATATTTATCAACTCTTATAGTCATTTGAGATACATCAGAAAGGTTTATGCATGCGCATTTTGGTCAGTTAAAAGCACGATGCACATGTTTTTTAAGCAAAGTTTACATAAGCGCCAATGAAAAAAACGTTCATCGCGGCGCATTGCTTTGATCGGCTTCAGGTTCGTTCCTTCGGTAACAGTGTTTTCATAACTGAACGATAGTCTTGATTCTGATTTGCTGAAAAACTTTGTTAACTTTTGCATTTCATTACAACATCTCTAAATAATCGTCGTTAATTAAAAGGCAATGACCCAATTCCTTTTGTTAAGCTCTATTCTCAAGACACGTCTTGATGAAGTTTATCCTCAGTGGCGGATTAAGGGAGGTGCTGACTGGGCTACAGCCAGGGGCCCCCAACATTTACGGGGCCCCCAATCTCTGAGTTGGAAAAATGTGTAATATGTGAACAATACACAATACACTGTAAAAGATACCATCGCCAATTGGAACTAATAAGTAGGCCCAATGTCACTCATTGAAATTGCTGCGTTGACATAAAAGTAGGGCGTGTGGTCTGGCCGACATTTACTAACAAGTTAGTACTCCAAGGTCTAAAAAATTAAGGTATTCCATCCGCTTGTCTTATTTTGGTTTTCGATGCGCATGTGGTATCCACGTCATTTGAACATCGGTCCTGCAGACAGCCCCGAAGAAAGTTGTGAACTTGTAAGTGGTGTCATGTCTCTCAACAATGGTGAAAGAAATTAGATTTTGGCTTACGATAATGTGTTATAAAGCAGGAATTCCAGAGTTAATACATACGCCACGTATTTGTCCTCGTGTGCTTTCATGTATTTGTGCGTTCTTTGTTACTGCCATGCATGTTTGGAGTCTCGCACGTTGCGTGTGGGAGTGAAAACCTTACTGAGTTTAATACCAATTCTGGTACTCTTAACTTCCAAGATGCTAGTTTGGACATTTTGGTACATATACTACTTTTATGTGAATCGCCATTATTTGGTACAATTCTTGATGACTGACTTAAAACAGAATGAACGTAGTAATAAGAAGAAAAGCCGACAGATATCGAGTTACTTCAAACGTTAACTGATGACAAGAATTAAACCGTATCAAGCACGTCTTAGTTCTGTTTACATTTCGTTCAAGTAACTCTAAGCTTGCTCACGCTAAAGTCAACGACTCATTTGATATTCGACATTGTTAAGTCGTGAGATGTTCTTTTAATTAAGAATTTTGTTGAGTGCCATATTATATTTTAAGTTCAGTAGAAAAACAAAATGGGGGGGAGATTGTGGAGATTTGTGTGTTGTTGCCTCTCGTGATTTCTCAATCGTGAAACGCTGATTGCTGCCACGACAGCTCGGGGCAGTTGGCGTGT
>JGI24158J21664_10012623_pt1 | contig 11189 bp, 6 predicted proteins | sample Ectturendosymbi3_FD_21664 | JGI IMG/M metagenome (IMG submission 21664)
TGGCCACATGGTTTTGTCTTGATCCTTTTGTTGCAAGTGCAAACCCGTAGACAGCTCACGCCGGCCACGAAAAGACAAACTTGGCATGGTTAGCGAAATCTGCAACCAACAGCACAATGCGTAGCTTGTTGGCGAGATCAGGGATCTCCAAACTACGGTCCGCGAAGAAGTTTTGTTCTTGATGAAAAAATAATATATTCACGAAAATTTGTTGATTTGAAAGAACATAACATACTCCGAAATAATCACATTACGTAAGACGTCCGGCCTTCGACATGTTCTGTATTACTTCGTTTGGCCCTCGGACAAAAACGTTTGGAGACTCCTGGGCTAGATCATTCCGTGTAAATCACTTAATTTGAATAGAAAAATATTAAAACGAGACAATTTTTAACATTTTCACTGGCCTCTGCGGGGTTAGCTGAGATTCGTTGTTTTAAATGGGTTATAGGCTATTTCTCACTTGTGTTTGCTGGCCTGGATAGAAGCAGATCCATCGCCAGATCAACAGCATTGAGGGTGGCTTAAAGTTTGTTTGGGGGGTTCGTAGAAGTAGTAAGTTTATTGGTGATACGAAAGATATTGCATTTGCATTTTCATAGTAAATAGTTTGCCAGGACACCGAAAAAAACAGTACGGTTATCAAGTCGGGTGTACCTAAACAAACTAACATTAAAGACACATCAAAGTTAATGAAAGGGCCATGCGAAAAGATAACTAGCAACACAACTGAAGGGGGACGTTTGCAGGATGATCCACACAGTTGCGCAGGGGGTGTTGGGTCGCAACTGGTTTCTCTCGTTACACAGAATAACATCTTCCTGTTCTTATGTTCTGTTTGAAACGAAAAATGATTGCTTTTCATAAATTTCACAGTATTGAAACAAAGGATCGCGAAAATGTAACTACAGTCATCTGCGAAAGTTAATCTCTTATGCTCTGTGACAGTTCTTGAAAAACACCCTTCATTCACATCTGACGCAGCAAAAAGAGGCACAACAGCTATTTAGCCTGACCGCGACTTACAATGCAGCTCTTATTAAAAACAACACTACTTTTTTCCTGTCCCACGAAGTGCCTGTCCGGCAGATTTTGCGTTGGTGACCCGTGTTTGTCAGCAAGAAGTTCTTGGCCACGTTTCACAGCTGTACAACACGTCTAGTATGGAGTTAAATGGAGGTGATCAGTGTTGAAATTGAAGTTTGAAATATAAATGGAAAGTACCGAGAAAACAGGTGAGTGGAAGCACACAATAAAAAGACAATTATGCATCATCATCATCCAGGTTTCAGCTAAATTACTTCATTGAACGGTGCTACGCAAACTGATTTGATTAAGATTGCGCAACTGTGCGCAGCAAGAACTTTTCAAATGATTCAACAATATCTGGATTATGCGTTGTTAGCAAGATAATCAACAACACCGTTTGAATTCGTAAGCACACAAAGTAAATCGTGATTTTAAGGAACAAGGACCGATTTACTGTTTCTTTTCAAAACGTGAAAGACTCTACACTACAGAGACCGATTTTTACCAATGATAATGTTCAATCAACAAGATTTGACGGTCTGCAATTGCTTATCAATTCGTACGAGACTCATGCCGCTAATCAAGTGACCATACAGAATCACGCAACTGTTAAAATGAAGATTTGATTATAACTACATAAATTGTGCCTTTCCCATTTCAGTGTAGTTTTCCTACTAAAAACTTTGCACAAACTTCATGAGGAAAACTACTGTTCTGGTTGGGACGATTCTTACGAAGCAATTAGGTTGGTCTGCTGCGACACATCACCTGGCAAAAAAACACGTATTTTGACCTTGAGAAAAGGAAAGGTCACAGGAATGACAAAAAACGCATGATTGAAATATAGAACCCTCGAATTTTCACAAAAGCGATGTGTAGCAATTAAAAAAAGGTAATGAAACGAAACATCGGTGATGGTAAAAGCAAAACGAATAGGTTTTGTAATAGAAAGACGTAACTGCAATAAAAACACGCAATTCTCAATTTCAACTTGTCTCCGATTCTTTAGACTGGTTGCTGGTAATACACTCCGCAGACGAAACCCAGTGTCCTTGCATGTCGCACTGACGAAGTATAGTGTTCCCTTTCAACATCCACTCATTGACGGCGATCTCGTCCAAAGCGGGACGATCGCCCGGGCGACGAGACAGCATCGAGCAAATCAGCGACTCGAGTTCGGGCGAGACTGGTCGACGAAAGGAGACATCGGCTTTCACAATATCTTCGTCTTTTTCCCACGGAATGTCTCCGCACGCCATAGCGTAAAGCAAAATCCCGAGCGACCACACCGTGCCAGAACGAGCGAAATATCGCTTCATTGCGATCCATTCAGGGGGGGAGTAGACGTTGGTGCCTTGGAATTCCACAAAGACAGTGTCGCGCAGCATCGAAGCAGCGCCAAAGTCGATCAACTTTACATGATTTTTCTCCAGGTCGACTACTATGTTCTCGTCCTTCACGTCACCGTGAACGACCCCGCATTGAACGCAGTGCTGGACTGCTTGCAGAATTTGCCAAAACAGGTCCCGAATAAGCTCCTCATCCATGGGGTGGCGTTGGTTGATGAAGTCGTACAAGTCCATGCTCGACTCAGGCCGCTCGAGGACCATCACGAAGCCCTGAGGACGACGAAACCAGTCGATCAATTTGATCACGTGTTTATGCGGGTTAATTCGTTTCATAAGAGCTATCTCGCTTGGCACAGCCTCCCCACCATCGCGACCCCAGTTGCGGATTTGATAAAGTCCAATGAACTTTACGGCAACTGGCAAGTTGTCTTCAATGCGAAATCCTCTGTAAACGTGGCCAGAACCACCTGTGCCAATGACGTCTTCCATGTGGTAGAGCTGGTCGAAGCTTCTTGGGTTCGATGCTCGACGGTGGAGTCTTTCCAGCAAGTTCCTTGCGTGGAACATTTCTGCACATGAAGGTATTGAACAGCTTTAGGTGAAATGACGAGTGAAAAAGTACAAGGTTTGACTACCTAATTCTATTCACTTGCAGAGGGAGAGATTTCTAACAATTTTTGTTAGTGATGTGCCAGTGACCTCGTATTTGTATACTATAGGCTGACAAGTGGTGATGTCATTGCACCGCACTGCAGACATCCAATATTGTGGTTCAATGTAAACCAAAAAAAAATGTTTTGTCGCCGAAAAACTCTGTTGTTGAAAAAACAATCATTTTTCTCCAGCCGTGGCTCACCAGCGTCACCATGTCAGTATATCCCTTTATAACTACGATCACGGTTCCCACACATTTTTAAAAATCGTTTTCCACACTTTTTCAATACCTTTTCCATACTAAATTAAAAAAGTTCAATGCCATTACTTACCATAACGAAAGAAGTACAAACAGTTTTAAGCTATTTCGGACAAATGACCGAAATGTCTCGGTGAAAAGAAACAACCAGGTCTCTACGAACCAGGACGTATTTTTGATGGAATTCCCACTACGCTGTGAACTTGCGCGCGCGCAGAAATTTTGTAACTTGTCTGGCGTGCACTTGAAAAATCAAATGTGTGCACACAAGTTTGGGCTCTGATGCACAGGCAACGGCATTTGCTCTAAATTCTATTCCCAACAACAAAGTTACTTATAAATTCCTAACATTGAAGTTTCCGCTAATGTTTTAGCGTGACTGTGAAACAGAGGTGTCCACGGATCCGGAGTCGACTCCAGCAGGATTCTGCATTTGTCTTGGACCCGGATCCTGAACCAGAGCAACAATCTGTGAAAAACCTGACCCGGTGTGAAATGACATTTTTGGTCTTTGCGATATTTCTGACCTCGTCAGGGAATGCGCATGACATGTCAAGCGACATTGCTGACCTCTGCGAAATTTACGACCTAGACTTATCAGAAAAAAAGAAAGTGGGCCACGGGGCTACTTTGGAAATGTATGCGGCAAGCCCACGGCAGCACCACGCGTGAAGCTTTCCCTTGCACCCATTCATCGCCGGAACGAGGCTGGACAGGCCGCAACTACTGCTTTTCAAGTCTTTGGTTTGACCCCACCAGGATTCCAGCCTACCAGCATCTGAGGCGCACGCCCATCCCTTAGACCAGGGCTTCTTAAACTATGGTTCACGACTCCACTTGGGGTCGCGAAATGTAAATGTCGGGTCGCGAAAGAAGTTGGCTTGACAAATCAGATAACAATTTTTGCAAACTGACAAGATAAAATGAAAGGAGGCCTGCAGTGAATCTATTTTTCCACTGCATTTTTAGAGGCAATATGGTGTTTTATGCTGTCTGTCGTTCACCAGGATGTCTGCCTGAGCTACCAAATGATAACAACAATCAAGCACAACAGGTTATGCGTTGTTACGTGGTGACTGTTTTAACGTACTGACCTTATTGAATTCATTCCAACACGAAGGCATGCGTCTGTTTAGAACTCCAGGTCTACTATAGTTTAGGGACTAAGGCTTAGCCTAGTCACTAGGCTAACTGCTTCGAGTAGTTTCATACTAAAGTTAAAAGCTTCATACAGTTTCAGAAGCACTTTGGACTTTGGTTCAGGAAAAAGTCATTTCTGATCTAGCCATTCATAAACTCTTGAGTTTTGCACAAGATGTGTGAAACGGTAGCATATTCCCAAAATTGATAATATCATGGAGTCCAAAAACCCAATCCTTTTTGAAAAATGTTAAGGATGTCCTACGTTGTCTTGTATTAATTTACGAATGGATGATCTGTATAACATTTATCAATTGCATCCATCCCATTAGTTGTGCTTGATAACTTCGCCTTTCTGTTTTCATTTCGTGGTAGTTTCATTTCTGTATGGTTACTTTCGTGGAATATGTGCGTTTGTATGATTTCGCCATATAAAAAATGCCTCTTGAGATTTGTAAAATACTTTTACACGTAGCATTAACATCTAGGCTATCCATGAAGGGGGTCGCATAGAAAAACCTTTTTGAAAATGGGTCGCACTCGCAGGACAAAAAATTTTAAGCTCTGCCTCAGACCACGTAGCCAATTGACTTACCAGAGTGAGAGAATAAACTTTGGCGATTATTTTTTAAGTCTGTTGAGAAAATAAAAGCTGGTAGTTCTAAGATAAGTTTTTTTGCGAAGACCTCAACAAGCGGATTTTCTTACGCACTTGTAAATCCTTACACAATGGAAGTACGCACTCCCTGTCAGGCAAGATTGTTTCGAACTCAAGAAATTTCAACTTTAAGGTTATACAGCAGTTTGAACCGGTGTTTGCCTAAGTATTTTCAAAATGTCCTGAAAATCTAGCCGTATATGATGTATGCAATTGTTTTAATGGTAAAAGGCCAGTGGAAAGGGTTGTTTTATATCATTTTGTCACACCGTAGTTGGAACGGCCGTAGGTGTAGGAGCAGGCAAATTCTTGGGGGTGGGAAAGATTTTTGCCCGAAAAATGTTTGGGCCACTTTTGTGTGCGAACATTTTCTCAAGCAGACCTTCTGTTTGGATAACCTCCAAACAGGTCTTCATGTGATTCTGCCAACAACGTTGGGCACCATTTTTTCAAAAATCCAGCCACGTTGGGCCCCACTTTTGCCCAGGTTTTAAGGGATTCTGCCTGGATGTTCAGGGATTTTGCCCGGATTTTCACCAAATCAAAACTTGAGGGTGCGCTGCTACATCACCGAGTACGGCTGAGGCGGCCGATCTCGTGGTGGACTGCAGTGCGGTCGGACGGAGTGACGACCTGTGTATACGAATCAGTGTTGGCAACTGGAATATATTTCGAAGCCTCTTCGCATAACAATAATTTGAGATCCATCGCAGTTCTGAAGGTGGCCAGGAAACCAAGGACATGTTTGAATGTTTATGCTAATATTTCCAAGGCAGTGATGATGAACTAGAATTGTAGATACTTAATGTATCACCATAAACATAACGTTTTTGTGCATGTACTGTAGGTCATAGATCTTTATAGGCTGATTCGTGCAGCTGTGAAATAAATAATTCCGTGTTTTCATTTATATTGATGCTATTGCTGACCATACAAAAGCGTGCTTCATGAACATGACAATTTGATTTGTTTTACTTGAAACCTGTGATATTGCGATATTTAACATTTGAAAGCGTTGTGATTGTTCAACTGCAGACAATTGTTGCGATTATCGCTGGATTAAATTCCGTGCTGCCCAGACCCCATTTATTGTTCCTTTTTACTTGAACCACTTTCTTATTTGTAAGTGTTCTGCTACACTTGTGCCAACAAGGGCGCACTAGAAAAATAATTCAGGGGCCAAACGCCAAAAGTGGCGATGCGTATAGTAGAGAAGTTGACCACATAAAACGTCTAGGCCAAATATGTCCAACCCAAATGGCTTACTGAGCCAAAAATTATGTCACTATCTTGACCAGGGCCGCAAATTGAAAGACATATTGAGGACCGCATATTGAATGGCTTACTTTGATTCGCAAAGCAAATTTAGTTTAAACTAATATACTGAAAGTGTTCGAATCCTAACTGCAGTAGTAATAGACGTGATAAAGTCGCACTGAGGACCACCTGCATCAAAATGTGAAATTCAAGATTATCAGAACAAAGACAAGTTGTTGATACTTTACAGCGAAAACCTAAACTGGGCCGCACAAAACCTTCGACTGGGCCGCATGCGGCCCGCGGTTGGACATAGCTGGTCTAGGCTCTTGGTGAAAAGCTGGCATTGCCTTCTACAGCGCTATATGCCGGTACTGTGCGACAGTTACTGCCTTGCAGTCTTCAATCAATACCCATGTTAGAAAAACGTCGTGGCAGGCATGCTTGCTTGCTTGAAATGGAGTATGTTTTGCTGTTATTACAAGTTTAAGGAGTATTACTGTAAAAGCTTTATTTTTGGTTTATGTAATGATAATATGGTTTGGCATTTTTGTTAAGTTTGATACATTTGTGGTTTTAAGCTTAATCCTGAAGTGCTGAATAAACGTAAAGTAGAGTGTTGCTCAAAACATGTTAAATTGCACCTCTTTCAATTACTTCTGTTCGTGCGTAAAAAAGCGTTGTTTGTCCGCCTCTGTAAGGTCGGCGCACCCCTCTGGGTTCATCTTTCTCTTTGCCAATATTTTCATACCGTTGACGATCAGTAAGCCACCTTTCGAAACGTTCTCTGGTTAAATTCTTATAGTCGTCAATTATGGGTTTACTAAAAACAGTCTTGGGAACAAGTTTCCACGGGAGTTAAAAGTCCGCTATGCAAGAATTGGTCAAAAAGTATGAGTAAGGAATATAACGTAATTGTAGAACGATTCTGCGGAAGCAATAAGCCAAACAGCAAAATACATTTGCCCACGTTGGTGAATTCATCCGACCATGCTGTATAGTCGCTTATGGCATTGAACAGAATAACACAAAACACTTCCTGGCCTTTCATCAATAAAGCAATAATAGCATGCACGCAGCTAGATTCAGGATATTTTAAAGACACTTAACAATCACCCAAATTGCTGTATTACCTACAAAAAATTTCTGAGTTCAAAATATAATACTTGCCCAATGCAGGCAGAATGCGTACATTCACATGAGACGACGACAGGTCCTCTTCAGCGCCGACAGAATGTTTGTTGGGCTGATTAGGAGCCTGTGCTTCCGAGGTCGATATGAAGCAAATTTCTGAACGACCAAAAACGCACTGTCTTAGAGCAGAGAGCTCTCAAACTACAGTCTGTGTCTGCTAAAGCTTACCAGAGGCAGCAATGACATTTCGACACTGATGAGGCACCACGGAGTTGAGTCAAGGCACTGATGAGATCCATTTAAAGTTAATCGCTGTTAATTATTTTAAAAGCAATTTGTTTTGTGTCAAACAATACAGCATTGCTATTGCGTAGAATTACGATAGGCATTGTATACGGAAAAACAAACTTTTGAGGTGACCCTGCTGAGCCACAACCAATGTCCCCTCGAAGATGCGCAATACAGCCTCACTCTTGCGCACTTGCGAGCAACAATCCAAATTTCATGTCGTATTTATATATATCTCAGCAATATTTGTAAAGCCACAACAGTGACCCACACCAAGCGAATCGATCGCAATTTATTGCGTAAGGAAACTAATTCCATAGCCTTTCGACCGCTTGAAACGCTTCACTGGTTGTGAGTCTGCATGATTGCGCAATTGGATGCTCACTAAAATAAACATTTGCTCAGTTTAAACTTACCTCATAGGGAACACTGGGCACAACACATTAATTTCCAACTCCCAAGGCTAAAATACACAAGGACTTCCAAGTTACCTACATGTAGATGAAAATGCCAACGAATGTTAAATAAAAATCGACAAACACAAGGAAACTTTTGGCGCCATTTCGGTTTCCATAGGCCATGAAAAACTCAACAACATGTTCCGTTTATGAATTGCACGTGACAAGCCTGACAAGCCTCATCTTCCTCTGCGCTACACAACATACACCGCGATAGCGAATAATGAAATAAATCATGTTTTCCTTAATAGTATATTTGATACTAACAAAAAAATCCAATAGTCCCGGTCATGCAGAAGAATAACGGATAATGAAAAAAATAGCCTTTTGACTTAAACCCCTGAAACATCCCAACATCACACGAAGTCGTTCTCATTAATGACATCACGTTTTGTGAAGATGATATTTTTACAACCTTCGTTTGTAACGATTAAAAAAATACCGTTTGAATAAGATTTGCAGAAGCTTGCTTCGTAGGCGAAATGCATACTTCGTAAACATCACGCGGTCTGATCCTTCTCTACGAAAACATTCCTTTCGACTGACACTAAAACATTACAAATTCAAAATCGCTTTTGGAGATGGGCTACACTTACCACGTATCTTCAGGCAAAGGAAATTATTGGTTATGACTGACACACAACTGTCCAGAAAATATGTTTTCTGCAGAGAATATCACACGTAACCTACTTCAACTGCTGCGTTTTACTGATTCGTAGGCGCATTGGGTTTATCAAAAGGGAAGTTAACATATATTCTTATTTACCGTACATTTCATCATATGCAACGAGACACTACAACGTGGACTTGCCTTTCCCTTAACAGGCAACAAGGCATTCCAACTGCGCACTTGCAAAGTGGAAACGCGGGCCTTGAAGAAAAAATTAAGACGCAACAATCAGCAAATCACACGCGGTCTGCTTTGTAAGTTCCTTCGAGACCACGTTTCGGCGCTATGATAAGCTTTCTTGAAACCAGAAATAAGAACTGTGAAATTCTTTGTTTCGAAAAATCTTTCCTGGGATTTTCATCAGTTCAAGCAGGGATCAACAAAAGCACATCATGGTTTTCATTAGAAACACATTACATACATCATCGAAATACGCCTAACCGAACATGATATAAAGATTACCGATCAGTCCTAATTTTGTATCGGTGCAACTACAACTCTAACATCTAAACACTGGCTTTTCTAAAATATATAACGTGTTGACCTGTCGTTGTTTTCTATACTTCATTACAATTACTAACTTTTGATACATACACCTTAAATTTCTGCTGGTTTCACAGAAAGAACTTTTCAACATATCAAATAAAAGCACGAAAGGCAGTGTGATGTGGAAATTGACTAACGATGCATTAAAACAGAGTTGGGGATCTTATTTGCTATCATAGGTAGCATAAATGGTTGACTATCCTTGGCGGGCCGCAAAAAATTTATTTTATCCTAAAATTCTACCTTTATCAAACTATGAGGGGTAGAGGCTTCTGATGACATACAATCTTAAGTGCCTGCTTATCGTGGAGCTTCGTTGTGACGCGATTTTGTACTGTAACTTGGGCAACAAAAATTCTGATGCGGGCCACAACAAATGTTCACGCGGGCCGCAGGTTCCCCACCCCTGCATTAAAGCATGAAGAATGTCAACCGCAACTTGTAACATGTTTAGTCAATGAAAGATAGACATACCAGTGNCTGCCGTGAAACTTTTTGATAAAACCCGCAATTCAGCACTTGTGCAGCACACGGTCACTCACTTTAAAACTCGAGATAACAACTTANTTTTGCACCAAAGCAAACAAGGTCCAAGGAGGCCACTGTTCAGCGGTAACATCCACCTTTCATNTGACAGACGNGCTAATATAGGCGCTACTGATAGTGTCTAACCTAGGGGTCACCAACCTTTTTCAAACTGCGAGCTACTTCTTGTGTACCGATCAGGGCTACTTGTTTGATGCACATTTCTGAAATAAAAATTTTGCTTAATTTACCTTCAATTATTTTAGTATTGGTATTCGTTAATGTGAAGACATTGATCATGCTAATGTTATTTTTAGAACAGGCCCGCGGGCGACCTGCATGGTCCTTGCGGGCAGGGGCGAATTTTCATTTTCGGGGTCATAGGCTATTTTAAATTGGGGGCCCCTCTTGAAGGATTGCAACGACTTGATGTCATACAAATCAGCACAACACGTGCTCGCTACATTTACTGAACAAGTTGTTCCAATAGGCTTTAATCGAATGTGAGTTTAGGATTGACGGACATAGCCAGAAATCTGAAGATTTTGAAGCCATACAGGAGAAACTAATCTCTTACAGTATTTCGACAGAATCTTTCAAAGCAGTGTTCGCCGGCCTGTGGTCCGTGAGGCTATTTATTGTGGCTCGCGGTCAAAAGAAGCAATAGTCGGGTGACAAAATATTTCGTTCTCTCCCTACATTTGTGTTATTATAAGTAAGTTAATTCCAAGGATGAAGTTACTCAATGAGGTCGCAGTCTCATTTCACTAGCAGCGTTTCGTTCAACTTCGACCGACTTCATTCATTCTGAGACTGCTGGATTTTTTTCAAATTTCTTCCTTGATAAGATTTACTATGAACCTTTGAATGTCATGTTTAAAAAATGGTAATATTGTCACATTACGCACTGGAATACCACTATGCTTTAACATAATGTTTCATATGTTCAATAAACGAGCACTGCTTGTTGAAGCTTGATGTGCATTAAGACTTAATTTTTATTTATTTCAAAACAGTTTTGCAACTCTGCGGGCCCAAAATTGGTTTTGTTGCCCCTAAAAATATTTCTCTTGGGAGCCCAGTCTGAAAGTGACCAACGGTCCACCAAGTAAAGTGAATGAACAAGATGAAAGTGAATGGAACACATGTTCACGCAGTTTTTGAGGTTTGCTGCATAGGGTTAATACTTTTGTCATTAATTTCAATTTCATATATTATTCAG
>JGI24158J21664_10012624_pt1 | contig 11189 bp, 12 predicted proteins | sample Ectturendosymbi3_FD_21664 | JGI IMG/M metagenome (IMG submission 21664)
TGAGTGACAACTTGGTTGTTCGACAAAAATAACTGTGTATGCCTCGTGCAGAGGTGGCTTGTTTATAGTGCCGTGGTTTTCTGAATAGTGCCGCGACAAAGTAAGATTTCCACCTGTTTCCAGTCGGTTCATTTGCGAATGCGTTTTGTTCAGATGCTGCCGTTCCGTGGAGCTGGACTGCTGGGACGGGCCGGACGGGGCTCCGGTCGTGACCCACGGACACACGGCAACCAACAGGTACGTCGGGACCCAATGCGCCCGGACACTTGCCTTGCTCGATGCAATTAGATGCAACGAATCCTCTCGGTGTCTGTTTATTGGCTATATTGGCGCACACGCTCTGGCTTGCAGACATGCTATGATTATATACACGCTGTCATCGGCGCCCAGTTCGTTAGTATAATGCTGCGGTATGGTTATTGTAGCGCTGATTGCATATTGAGCCGCAGCAGTTAGAAAGCAATGGCGTCTGGGTCCATAAGATGTGAGCGCTTATGCTGCGCTACAGGATATGGCCTTGATCGCAAGCTGACCTCGCCAGACTTCCTGAGATACTGCTTATTTATGAAAAAAATCCGATGTCGTTTGCAGTCACCTCAGAAATAAACAAAGGATCTAAGTCGTCGCCTTTTGTTTCGTAATTTTTGTGTTCCATGGCAGAAGCAAGCAAGGAAAAGACAATTTCTGAGCATAACATCCCCAGTGGCGCAGAAACCATTGAAACGTACTTTTGGCCGAGTTGGAAAGCGCGCTGGAAGTTCGCATTCAATTCTTCACTCGAAGCCCAAATATTTCCGAGTTTGTGACCAGTGAAGCGACAGCTTCATTTTCAGGCAATAACAGAGAGAAAACGGCCACCTACAAAAGTTTAATTTTTCAACCTTTTCTCACTTTTTTGTGTGAAATTCAATTCGAAAAACCGGCACAAAATAAAACGTCGTTCGAGCCTCCATGATGGATTTCTCGCGTCTTTCTTAACTGATCCAAACGGAGCGTTGGCGATGCACAATTTTCGACATTAATGTGATATGGTTTTTATCAGAGATGTCGATGCGATGTCTTGTAACGAAGCATTCGTTTGTCTTATTCTGTAAAATAAGATGTGAAAGTTTTTGAACGATGCCACCAATAATTGGCGGTTTGTCAATGCATAGAAACGTCCAAATCGTTTGAGAAGCGATCAATTGCTGCAAATTATGAAAACAGTATCGATTCTGCTGAGCGTTCATCTTATTTTAACATGTCTTTGAACTGGCCAGGCGATCCGAAATGCAGATGTCCCCAAAAAACACTAGAAACCGACTTTTTAAGTTTGCTACCAACTGTGGTTAAACACAGACCTGTGGAGCCGGAACTCAAATTTCAGACTCCGCATCTGGCTCCAGCTCCAGACATCTAAAATTTTTTGGCTCTAGTTACGGCTCCAGAATGATTTGGTCTCTTATAAATTGAAAAAAAAACTTTTTCTGCAACTCGCTTGCCATACAGATTAGGGCCGTGGAACATGAACCCAAATTTCAGGCTCCGGCTTCGGCTCCACCATCTAGAAGTTTCTGGCTCCGTCTGCAGCCATCCGAAATATCTCGGGCTCCGGCTCCACATCCCTAGTTAAACCTTCCTCCCCCATGCAGTTGGCGCTCAGTTTGTTTTCGTCTCATGGTTGTCAATCCAACTGTGATGAGTTTCCAGTCTCGCCAACAAACTCTCGTTTAACCTTCAGCATTATTTTCCGTGACGTGATCGAGACAGTGAAGACTCACGCCTTCACCAACTCGGACTACCCAGTCATCCTGACCATAGAAAACCACTGTTGCGAGGAACAGCAGCGAATTATGGCGCAGGATCTCGTCGATATTCTGGGCGATCGTATCTATCGAGAGGTTGGTGTGAACATCAGAAATGTTATTTATGAAATACGTACAGCATTTCGAAGTTTGTTCGAGCGTTTGCGGACATGTGTTGGGAAACATAGTTGCTTTGTTACGTCGCTGGTGCGCAGACAACTTGTTTTTTTAAAACAAGCAAACATTTTCATCGAAAAAAATTTCTATCAGTAAAATTTTTGAAAAGTTTGACAAATCGCAGCCTGGTGCGGAGCAAATTGAACTTCTCTGGCAGCGCATGTACGTTTTTAGGCAACTGCAGCGCACTCCATTATCTTTTCACGCATTCACAGTGTTTCAGTCGTGCACACAGTGGCGTAGCCAGCCCTAAATATGGGGTGAACAAAAATTTTGGGCGGGGGCAAAATTTTTGATTTCAGGCGAGCAACAGTGTTTTGTTGAAGATAGCGCCTCTCAAAGCACAGAATGTCTACATATTCTAAAAGTTGTGGGGTGCATGGTCCGCTGGGCCCCCCTGGCTACGCCTATGAGTGCACAGTGCGCTCCACTCACTTTTCAAGCATCCCAGTGCGCTCCATTCAGTTTTCAGTCATCAGCAGTGCGCTCTATTCAATTTTCAGGCATCAACAGTGTGCTCCACTCACTTTGTCACACGATGTTGCCTGCAATATTGATATTTCAAAAGTTTACTTCCTGTTCAAATGTAGCGGTTGTTTGTTGTTCGCTTTACGTCAGTAACAGCTTCATTGACAGCAAACAAAGAACTTTTGTGACGTTGTGTCGAAAACCATTATATGTTTGGCTGTCGAATGAAGATCTCGACTCACAGCTCAAAGAACCACTTCCATGAGGAGCCTTCTTCGACGAAAACATAAAAAAACACCAAAGTTTGGTTTTTGTTCAGGAACTTCCGGACCGTTCCGCACTCCTCCCCTCACCGGCCGCACTCACGGGCCGCGTCTTAATCCGGAGCCAGAAACTACCGCCAGGGTGCACCAAAGAGTCGGATAGCGTCAGCGATGTTGACGAAGGGGAGGAAGTGAGAGATGTGGTAAGAGATACAGTGTTGCGTAGAGACTTCAGCATGTGTTAGCTCTGGCTATGTTACCTCTTTGTCTGAGATGATGAATTATACTTCTGCCGCTTGATTTTGCAGGAATTGCAGTACTGCTGCAATGAGGCTAGCGGCAATATCACAGTCGCTTGTTCACTGATGCTGTAATCCAGGCCCAGAGCCGTGGGGGCCATTCGGGGGAAATTAGCCTAGAAAAATTTTGTTTCAAACATGTAATAACAAAAATATTTTCCCCAAAAAATGTATTTTGCCCCCAAAACCTTCAAACTTGGCTACAGGCGTGCTATAATCCGTTGGTCTTGAATGTTGTTTGGCCTTTTCGAGTGGAAGATGAATTAATCTACAGTAGATTTAACGAAGCTTTTCCATCGTTTTGAATCGAAACACGATGAACTCAACGAAATTATCGTGTGTTGATGTTTGCAATGGCAGCCTCACGTTCATGTCTAGTCTTCTTTGCTTTGTTGTATGGTGCTGAAATAATCCGCTTCAGAAAAGCATGCTTGAATTGCAACAGATCGTCAACTCTCCCATTGCCAACGCCAAGCCCTTGCGTTTACCTGAGAAGACGAATCGCAAACCAACCCTGGTCAAAGAACTGTCCGATCTGGTCTCGGTCTGCGTCACTGTCCGTCTCACCGAAGACCTTGATGCCCACAGACGTCATTACAAGTAAGTTGGTCAGGCAAGAGTCGGTCGCCATAGAAACAGGTTAGATACTCGGTTGCCGTGGAAACATGTCTTTCGATCCAAAGTGAAATTTAACCTCACCAGGGAAATGGAATGATGCGAGTGAGTTTTACTTCTTCCGTAGAAGGAAGTAAAATTATGATGTCATTTATGATTTGATTGAAATATCAACATCAAGACGTTTTTAGCTGAGGTTGAAAACTTTGGATACAGTAAAACGCAGGCTAAGAAGGAATAACGACTCTACAGTGCGAACAGACCATTTGCTACAGTTGTGTTGCCTTCAACTATTGGTAGTGACCACCGGAACAAAGAGAACCGTACGAAGTTTGATGGGAACGTTGTGAAAATGAATCTGGAAGAATTTTAATTGCGCGATTTTCGAAGCAATTCCTGTTGAAACTTTGGCAGCGGCAGCGTTCAAATTCAGTCTTGGCCGCAAGGAGTTTAAATTGAAGCGATACAAAAATGGGATGAATCATCGTTTATGATTTAGCCCAATACGTGTTATGACTGCCGCAGATCACTCGTCCGGTTTGACCATGCTCGGTTATCAACAAACAGTGGCGACTTCCAAGCATTGTTGTCGTGTAATCGGAAGCTTTGATGTTGTTGTTGTTTACATCATAAGCTTTCAAGTATGTTCAATGAATGTTACAATTCTGCATAACGGAGGATAACACCTGCTGTGTTTTGAAATATACTTCGTTTTTTTTCTCCAAACATTGCAGGAATGTTGACAAAAATGCACTTGATTTCTTTCTTCAAAACCTTATCGTGTTACGCAGACTTGCCAGTGTCCATGTTTTTTTCAACTGATGTCTTCACATATTTGCAGACCTTGCCACACATCCTCAATCCACGAACGCACAGCCATCGAACTTGTTGATAATTCTCCAGACGCTTTCACGATTCACAATAAAAGGCAAGTTGCTCAACATCCACCAGACTTTGTATGACCTTCTCTTGTTGTTGCTATCCTTGTACCCAAATTGTTTTTGCACTCTTGACAAAGATATTGGTCAAACAATTACGGTTTGGTGTATTTTCAAAGCGGGTAAACGAGAAAAAAACTCGAATGATGTATTTCTAAAGCGAGTGAAACGAGTAAATGACTCGTTATTTTATAAGGAGTGGGGTGTTTGTTTGAAACACCTTAAAACATGAAAGGCGGGTTTGTTTTACGTTGTTAATTGTTCACCAAGTGATAATTTGCTGTCGTTTCTCATTCACAGCAAACATTTACTAACTGAAGAGAATTGAAAGTAGCAAAGGGTGTTGAACGTTCCTCCAACTTTTGAAACTTTTTGCAATTTCATCAAGAAAATGAAATATTTGTGAAGCAATATCAGCTGAATATTTGAATTGAAAATCATCTGGTGGCAGCAAAAATAAGTGATGTTGTTTTGTTCCAACCCCACCATGGCCAATCAACTTGCAGAACTACGTCTGATGCAAAATGTTCCGTCCGCAAACCATTCTATCAAATTGTTTTTTACTAAATTAAAGTTGTCTCATCAATAGACGGTTGGAAAGCATGGAGGCTGACTATTGTTGAGAAAGTGTATGACGCCAAGCAATATAGCATCCCAGTGATACGGACCTCACATCCGTTCTTGCATCATGACGTAGAGTCGATTTCCTGCACTCAGCAGCAAGTCATCAATGAGCTGCTTTGCTATGTTTATTTTTGAATTCGGTTTGAATGATGCAGGTACTTGACTCGAGTCTACCCGAGCGGCGCAAGATGCGACTCGAGTAACTTCAATCCTCAAGATTACTGGAATTGCGGAGTTCAAATCGTTGCATTGAACTATCAGACCCCTGGTAATTGTTGACATGGAATTTACTGTACAGTTGAATTAAACAAGTACTTTGCCACTGTAAACTTTCATTTTTGAAAATCTTATGTTTGAAATCGTTCTGACGGAAAAGTTTGATTAAGGATTAAGCGTCGGGAGTTCAATTGTTTTAACTTCTTTATTGTGTTTGTCTCTTTTTTGCATAAGTTTAAAAGTGGAAATGTACCATGATTTCACGTCCTAACCAACAAAGTCATCTTTTCATTCTCATGGAATATTAGATGATGTTTTACGAGTTTGTTCTTTAAGTTGTCAATCATTGTTTGCAGGTTTAATGATGGATATCAACGACGGAAGGTTCTCGATGAACGGGGGGTGCGGATATGTATTGAAGCCATTCGTCATGCGTGACCCTGTAAGTGTTGATGATTGCTGGAATGTTGTGGAACAATCGACATCTACTTGTGAAGAAAGTAGATTGCAGTTCCCTCATTATTTTACACTGCAGAGTGCTTCTGCATATTGCGAAAATTCAATATAGGAAAGATTGGAATGTTTTACAATATTATGGGAGGAAATAGGTTGTTTGAATATCTAAAAGAAAAGGACAATTCAATAGAAACGAATAGAATATATTTGAGAAAATAGGATGTGCACAAAAAGGTTGTTGTTCTCATATCACCAGCGAAGTGCATTAAGCGTGACGCAGCTACATGATGTATTGATCTACGTTCACTGCAATCCTGATGGAGCGATGTTAATGACGTCATCCAAGATCCATTTGCACGTAACATGACGCAGTGATTGATGCGAATCCTCCGTGATTTGCAATCCAGAACTCAGTGGTTGCGACAACCACAGCTGTGATATGTTTCAGGATACCAAGAAAACCAATCGGTACCTTTTCGACATCCGCCTGTTAATTCAAGTTGGATGATAAGTCGCGATACATAACGAGTCTGATGTTTTCTGGTGTTCGCTTTGCAAAGTACCTTTTAATGTGTTTTAACAACTCTACATTTTTTTGTTTTTCATCAGTAAAATGTCTAATGATCAAGTAATGCTTCTATTCCGTTATCTCATGACAGCTGTTTTTGAAAGCATCAGTTGAACTCATCAACTTTACTTCTTACCCATGTGCCCACTTCTTGTCAATGCAGTACGCCTTCTACAACCCGAACCAAAACGAAGGAAGTGACGCCATTCCTGGCGAAACGACGAAGATCCTGACGCTCCGCATCATCAGTGGCCAGAACTTTCCTAAACCGCGTGGTGGGGGTGAGCCTTTCATTCGCATTGACTGATAATGTGACGAACTGTCACAACGATTGATGCTCTGAACTAAATCGGAAAGTTAGACTTTTCCGAAACCAATGGCACTTAGTTATTGCACGGTCTTATCTTTCCAAAGCTTGCATTACAACCTGCATCAGTGTGTTGCTGGTCCATCATACACGTTTATAAGTTTCTTTGCTGATGCAAATTAAATTTGTTTGAAACATTTGAAATCTACAAGATGCCAATTTATCTGCTTTTCAAAAAACTCTACTTCTGAAACACAACAAATAGACAGAATCTCTCCAGACCTTATTAAAGTTTTTGCACGGCCATATCTTTCCAAAGCTGGTATTGCAACCTGCTTCACTTGTTTTGCTGGTGCAGCTTGCACGTTTATAACTTTCTCTACTGATGCACATCAACTTTGTTCAAAACATTTAAAATCTACAAAATGCCAATTTATCTGCGTTTTATAAAACTATTTTTGAAGCACAACAAACAGACAGAATCTCTCCAGACTTGTAGCACAGAAAAAGTCTGTTGAGTGACGTTGATTGGCATGTTTGATTTTCAGGAGCCAAAGGTCACGTGATCGATCCCTACGTCCTCATCGAGTTGTTCGGCGTCTCGGCTGACTGCTCGGAGCAGCGAACCAGAACGGCACCGAACAACAGTGGGGAATCCCCTCTTTTCGACGAGTCGTTCGAGTTTCGCTTGACCCTGCCCTCGCTCGCCCTCGTGCGGTTTGTCGTTCTCGATGATGAGTTCATCGGAGATGAGTTTATTGGTGAGTCGAGGTTTAGAAATGTTTTGTGAATGGACGAAACAACTTGAACTTGGAACCGTTTGAAACAATACATATGTGGTTGAAACCTACTTACGTGTACATTCCATTCTTTTTGGTTTATTCACCCATTTTTGTGACTGAAATCACGAAATAAACAGAAATGCAACAAGAGTGCAAGATCTGAGATCTTTTGGAAAAAAAATTCTCGTCGTATTTTATGTTTTTGTTACAATTGTAGTTTTCAGGTCTGACTTTTTTTTGTTGGTGAGTCAATCGGAGACGAGTTTATCGGTGAGACAGGGCTTGGAAATGTTTTGTGAATGAATGGAATAACTTTAAACTTGGCTTTGTTCAAGTTCCAAACACGTGAACCACTTGAAAGATACTTGTGCGGCGAAAATCTAGTGATGTATTTATTCCAATACAAGACTTAAGAGAAAGGAAATGATAACATTCTCGTCGTATGTTAATGTTTTTGCTACAACGGTGCTTTTCAGACCTGACTTGTGTTTTTTGTTAATGAGTTCATCGGATATGATTTTAGAGCAGGGTTTTTTAAAGGTGTTTTAGGGACCCGATTCGGGTCCTTAGAATTGAAAATCGAGTTCCTACAATCATAGAAATCGGATCCCTAGAATCCAGAGAAATCGGGTTCCTACAGATCTACAGTATACTGGGTATCTGACATTTTCCTTAAAAAAACCCTGATTTAGACTTTAAAAAATATTTTGTAAAAGACGTAAGATCTTTACAAAAGATGATAATATCCTCGTTTCACACATTTTTGTTGCAACTGTAGTTTTTAGACCTTCTTTTGTCAACCACAGGTCAATACACGATCCCGTTCGAATGCATCCGCCCGGGTTACCGGCACCTCAGGCTCCGGTCCATCTTCGACGAACCCCTCAAAGACGCGTCATTGTTCGTCCACATCTCGGTCACAGAAACCGAACCGGTCGTTGTCAGCCTTTCCGGCGCCATCGTCTCCTCCCAGCCCGTCCCGAGTGGGGGTGGGACTCTGAAAAAGCGCGCGACCATGCAGAAGCGGTTGAAGAAGGCGCGCTCGCGAAAAGACATTGACGTACTTCCGATCCGTGACGTCGGCGTTTCGCAGATCGATGACGTGTTCCGGGAGGCTGACGTCACTCTGCGCAACGCGGTGGTGTTGCGCGACGCACAGCGCTGGTCGCTGACGTATCTGCGCGAAGCGTGCGGAGCCCCCCACATGGCCTCGATTAAACAGTGCATGCGCACGTTGGGCCGTAAGGCCCGGATGGACTCCAACTCGAGTGACGGCATGAGGCCAACCAGGGCCTGGTCCGCCGTTACGGAGGGCGAACTGCAAACGAACGACTCTGGTGACGCAATGGCGTTCGAACAACGCCGCCGGACCGTATCGGCCGACCTGGTGACGTCACGTTTGCGACGTCAGCCGTCCGAGACGTCACAGTCGTCAAACGATTCAAGCGCCTCGCAACACTCGGTGGCGCTGCTCCGGCAGGAGAGAAGGCTCCTGTTGGAACTGCGGGGCCTTTTCGCGGCCTCGGAGTTTTGGAGGAAGGCCAGTTCGGCCGTGGACGCTTTTGTGTCGGACACCCTCGCTATCCTGGACGATGCCCCTGGTTGTGTGGAGAGCTTGATGTCGGTTTGTAAGAAAGCGGAGTCAATGTATAAAGTAAGTCGCTTGGGATAGAAGTGTTTTGTGACTTGGTAGTTCTTGCGCTTCTCTGCTGTTTCTGTGGATAAGTTGGCGAGCAGATATAAGCACTTCGTAGACCAGCGCTGTGGTCCACCATCCTTTATTTTATTGTGTTATTGATGCATATAATAGTCTTGTTCTTCGCAGATTTTTGCTGAGAAAATAAAAAATTATATGCCCTAAAATTGTTTTTGGCCTATTTTTTGCACCAGTTTATGATCCACATCCACAAACCTAATGATTTATCACAGTCAGTTTCATTTCATTTAATTAAACCAGCCACAGTTCAAAAACATCATCGGGGTTTGTCTTTGAGTTCGATTCCTGTTTTAAAAAAATATTGTTTCACATCAGAAAAAGTTGTTTCACATCAGAAAAAGTTATGTTTCATATCAGAAAATACAAAGTCCAATCCTGTCTCAACAAACTTTTCATGCAGCGTTCGTCCTTCACTTCCTCAACGATACAAGTTTATTTAATACGAAAACCTTGTTCAACAAAAGACAAAGTTTGAGGCAAAAGCTAAGTATTTGTCTCTTCGTCGTTGGTACACGAAAAGCGGAAGTACTAAATAACCTTATAATGAAAATCACGGCTAAAGAAAACGATATTTCACTTCCAAAATGGCCAGTGAAACTAAGGTGTCTCTTCATCAATGTGAATTACGCCGTCGTTTCTCAATTTGTGTAAACTTTGAACTTTAGCCTTAATCTCAGCATTCGTACTCATTACTCATCAAGCGTGTTTCAAATTGACAGAACATCGGGAAACTTCTGGGTATTCGCGGTACAGCCGGTGGCCATGACGTTTCCGAAGTCGCTGTAGCGAACGGAGTGACGCATTCGAAAAAGGCGGGAAAGTCGAGTTCGAAAAAGAAGACGCTGCCATACTCGTACGGCGAGCTGCGCAAGCGACAGGCGGTCGAGGAAAACTTCCGCTGGAATTACAGCGTCGTCAAAGGCCAAATAGACCTTCTCAGGGGATACCACAAAAATGCCAACCGGCACCTGAATGACTTGTGGCTGGCTGGTGTCCAGTTTGGTCTCGCGCAGGACCAAGATCGGGCCAAAGTTGGACCCGAGGCCCGGCCAGTCAATGGCGTGGCCAATTCACGTGATCACGATGGAAACCAGAATGGAAACAATAACGGAAGTGACGTCACAAACTACTCTCGCAACGGAACAAAGTCGTTGTTTAGTGTTGCTAAGCATTCCTTCTCGCCATTCCAGCGTTCCAAATCAGCGCCAAGCAAAGCCTGACCTCTGAACTTCCGAAACCTATCACCCCTTTATGACCTCACAACTACGTGTGTGAGCATCATTGTGCGTGTGATTGTGACGACGCTTAGTTTATTTAAATGCATTGGCAAAACTTTACCAAGTATGGATTGGCCGAAATGCTGGTTTGAGTTTATGCAAGGCATGATCCATGCTTGAAGTTCATGCAAACTTGTTTTTTGCGTACTTTTCTTGGAAATAATTTTTTCTACATCTTTTTATTTCGAATATTTAATTTGTACTGGACATGGCTTTCAACAAGTCACAGAACTGTTAACTATATACATTGAAGCCATCGTCTTTTCTGCACAATGAAAGTATGATTTATTTAATTTAAATTGAACCTGGCAAGACGTTGATTCGTACTTTTGATCCATCAATATAAGTTGGTGGAGTAAATGGAATCAACACTTTCATTACCTTGGTTCAACCCTCACGGTAACGAAAGATACGTTGAGTAAAAAACTGGGAAGTTGTTTCCAAATAAAACAAGATCAAGTTGAATTCCTTCTGGATCCAAATTGGTTGATTTGCATAAAATGGAAAAAAATCTGGTGATTTTCATTTTACGAATATTTAAAGTTTTCATTACAACAGACGAAAATATCTGCCAACATAGACTCTAGAAGTTTTTTGAAATCATGCTTCGCGGTGTGGTTGCTTCTTTCATTTTTTGTCAAGGCCATCACCATATATGTTGAGAAAAATCTTTGAAAAATTGTTTTTTAACCCCTGAT
>JGI24158J21664_10012625_pt1 | contig 11189 bp, 9 predicted proteins | sample Ectturendosymbi3_FD_21664 | JGI IMG/M metagenome (IMG submission 21664)
CAAGGCATCATTAGACTATTTTTTGTTTAATATATAGAAAGGTTAACTATTTCCCTATGACAATCTGGAAAGAGAAAAATGAATAACGTCATCGATAAAGGTTTTAGAAGCTGCCGCTTTGTTTCAACAATAGTGAAACACCCTGTATATGCTCCATTGAATGCTCGTGGCTTCTCAGGCTCTCATGAGCATGCTTCCAGTCGAAAAGTCCTTTTCTAATAAGGAAATGCGCACACTTAGTCGTATCCGCGCACATCAGTCTACAAGTGAAACAGTTAACAAAAGTTTGTGAAGGAGAAAAACAAAGCCAGCTTCTGTCAACGACTTCGCCATTGTGGTTCTGGTGACGAATAACGCGTATGGTACGTTTCCGCGACAAGTTTCTGCCTTTTCTGTGTTGTGGAACATCATGTTCTAAATGACTTTTCATCACCATGTCAAAAAGAACCTGTTTTGTATTACAACTAATATTACCGCGTTTTTTCCGGTATATTGGCTGACCAGAGGGCCCAGAGACCGATATCGTTGCCTCCAGTGATAGCGTCAGCCATCTCATATATTTTGTCTTTCGATGATACATCTTGACGTTCTTCTGCTGCTGCACTNCTGGTTAAACTAGGTGTGTTTTCATCGTTACGTAGATCTNTCTGTCACAACATGTTCTTCGATTTTCTGTCCTCAACAAATGAAGCTTTGGACTTCTCAATATTTTGAACTTGCNCATTGGAAGCAACCAGAAATGATTGCAAATATCTCATTTTAAACAGTCTTAAACAGAGTTCGCTCAGAGAACTTTCAAAAAAACGTTTCAAAACAACAGTTGACTTGCGGATGGACATGAAGTATGAATGTGAAGCTGGGTACATTTGAAGGATCCTTGGCAAGGTAGGATAAAGTGATAGACACCTGGTTACGCTGTGAGCAATAAGTTTTTGGTACTCAATATTCACAAAGTCACAATAGTCTTTTCACTCTCTTCTGCAAACCTTGTAAATGTAACCACACGTAATTCACTCAGCTTCAAAATTATTTAGTCCTTTTCTGAAAAAGGGATACTTCTGACGAATTTCTTCATTTTTTAGCATTACTGGTTAGCTATTTAGGCCTACTAGAAAGTACTACACTAAGCAATGCACTGATCATGGTATCACGGTTCATCAGCAAAGCTAGTACACAACCTATAATGGGGTCTTGAGTCCGCGCTCTAATGCCTAAGTCATTGAGATATTGAATAAAGATTTACCACTGTTATGTAACGATAAATGTGAAAGCATTCCCGCCTTTCCAGCCGTGCATTAACTCAACCAAAACACAGAATAATTAGAGAACTGGCAGGCCCTCCCATAAACTAAGCTACGCCACCAGCTCGAATCCTCTTGCAGTTGAGTAGGGCAGCTTACTGCATGTAAATGCAATATATCATAGCCAGTGGCGCAACTGACGGGGGTCAGAGGGGCGAATTGCCCCCTGTCAAGCTAAATGTAAAAGCCGGTTTCCAACTGAACTTATATTTCGGTTTTAGTATTCTTTTCGTTTTCAGTACGTTGTTGTTTTTATGTTTTTCGGATTATTTTCCGGTGCCTTTGGGCTTTAGTTTAGTCATCCACGTCCGGATTCACCATAATTCCTCAAGTTTTTTTCTGAGTGTTGGCTAGTGGATCCCTTACAATGGCCAGTGGGCCCCTTTTATCTAAGTTTACCACCGTGGCTCAAAACTTTAGTTACGCCACTGATTATAGCTATGTGAAATAACAAATGTATAAAGGAGGATATTTTGATATTTTTGAATGTCCTCGGAAATTATTTCATTTCTCATGAAAAAAGTGGACATCTACTCCAGAGGACGTATGGTAGCTCTACTTAACAATGCTATTCATATGCGACCTGTGCAAATCTAAATAAGGCAGACGCAAATCTACCGGTATAACGAGTAGAGATGTTAGCTATGCGTTCTACGTGGCTTGACCTTGCATTCACTAGATTCAGGTACCTGACCGACTTTCGGGACAATAAGTGTAAAAGTTGTTTCGTCACAATATCAAATAATATTCAAGTGAAATATTGCCGTCTGGACGATCGATCGACTTCAAACAATCTTATTTCCTTGCTAATAAAAGTGACTAAGTGACACGCATATGTCGTAGGCTACATATGGCTAAGCACATAAATACGGTGGGGGCCCTGGGCCCAGGCTCCTTGCCTCCCCCTAAATCCTGCGCTGAGACTCGCAGCGTGTTTGCTGCACAATATTGGTATCGTTGTTGTTCTTGAATGTCTTTGCCGTCTGAGAGCTCACTATCCAGTACAACTCCCAGATATTTGTAGTGGTTAACACTAGAATGCCCAATGGAGTCAAAATGAATCCTTCGGGTAGTTTGCTTGTGCATATCTTTTTACTTGCTTGCTTCCAAGGAAAATCCTCCCGTGACTTTTTATCATTCCGGGGGCCTAATAGCCTGTTGTGATGGCGTGCGTTTATGTCAACTTCAAACATGATTTTTTTTTATATCTACTTCGAATGCTCGGAGGAGTCATTTTGGCTCCCTGTATGGCAATGTTTAAAAAATAGTTCGTGAACTACAGCCAATGACAGTGTTTTTGTGCTTTGTTGTTTCAGTTTAGAAAAACTGTTAAGGCGCGGAGCGACTAAACGTCTTCATTTTTATTTAAGCCTTTCTTGCTGTGTTACATCAGCAGGTGGCCAACTTAATGTGCTCCTTTTCCGAACTCAAGGAGTCCACTTATTTCGGCGAACGGTCTAACTCTAATGAACAGCATGTGATGTATGATTCTGTCGTGTTCCTCTCTCGACGTCTTGTGTCTGCTAACACAGGATCTGTTTGGTTGAGGCGTAACAGCTGTGACAAAGAAAGTTGTTTTTCTGTTTCGCCGCGCTTGGCACGATAAAATGCAGGTCGATCTAATCCGCTAAAATGCAGGTCGATCTAAACCCTAGTAACTATTTTCGGCTTCACGTGAAATAGACCAAATTCTGCTAACCAAACAGCAGTTTTCTGATAAACCTGAAGACCAAAGATCTGAGCCATGGTGATCACACCACTTGGTAAGCAAACCTATTTTGTTCATGGTTAAGTGTTGCACAGTAAAGCTTAGTGCAAGTTAGCCTTTGTGTCTTCGAGTCGTGCCTATTCATTGAAATGGTCGCAGCCTCTTGCTAACTGTTGAATTATGTTGCACGTTCACTTGATCATTAATTGTGATTCTCGCACGTCTGCTTAATTACGAGAGCCGTTCGCTTCCTAGTCTAGCGCAGTTAGTTGGACTGCAGTCACGCGCTAATGGGTGATTAATTTGCTGTAAATCGCCGCAGTCGTGTTTGTTAATTGTTTGTCCTGGTAGCTTAGCTGTGCGCTTTGTTGTTTTTGTTGTATTTTCAGAAACCGTGTTGACGATCAATCGCCGCTGAAGTTTGCTGCTTGTCAAATTTGATAACAAGAAATCGTGCTGATTGCTTTCGTTCGGTTTGCAATTGCTGTAGGGAACAATAGACTACAGTCCAGTTGATGAGCGGATTTCATGAGGGTCAGGTTCTAGGCGAAAGATTGTCAGGACGCGTTTCTCAAATTTCTGCGGACGAGATCTCCCAATGCTCGCGATTAAAAGGCTAGCTGCCGCAACAGTTTCAAGTGAATATGTGTTGAGGTTTCGATCGGCGTACGCCTTGAAAAAACAGTTTCAAGTGTTATTGAAGGAAAGGTTTTGAACAATTTGCCTTGCTGTTCTTGGTTGGAGAATTTGTTGACCGACAGGTGATGGCTGTGGTATGGCGTAAACCGTTGCTCCGGGAAGCATTCTCGTTAATTCTCGTACGAATTTCCGTTGCGTCGCAATTTCGGCAACTGTTCGGGGTCCACGCGTGGAAGCCCCGATAAACCTCGTGGTCTTCGAGCTGCTGCTCAGCTGAAGAGCTTGTGTGGCCTCGTGTCCCCTATCCATCACCCCTCGTCTTGTGCGCTCTGGTTGAAGTCCAGCCAAGAGTGATAGCGTCGTGTCCCCGTGTGGTTTAGATACAACTACTCCGTCCTCTGGGCTGTCACTCAGCCAGAGATTTAAGTGTCGTGTCTATGGAAAAGTCGACAACCTCTGCGTGGTTTAGGCACGATAACTGTAACTGCTGTGCGCTGCGGTGTCATAACCTCGGTGCCTTAGAACGATTATCATGACGAATATGCTAAAGTTATTTGAAGTTTTAGCATCTGGTCTGCAGCTGGATAAGCAGAATAACATCGAATCTTTGATAAATCCACGCGCGGAGCCCGATTTCGTAAATGCCAGGTTGCAAGAATTGTTTCACTTGCTAGACGGGCTAATAGTACTTGGCAAGGAGGTCGAACTGAAATTACGCGGAGCCGGCGACAAGCGCTGGAACGAGGTGCTGGGGAAAAGATATGAACTCTCTCAGCAAGTAAAGACACTTGATCTGCGTGTACGCGAGTATTTAAATGCTGAGGCGAGGAAGACGATTCCTCCGAACATGAATGCGCATGTGCGCAAATCCGCAAACCACAGTGTTCAAACAGATTGTGAAAATCGTGCGAACAATGAACAAACTACTGGAGTACTTCCCTATGCTGGGGGAACACAATCTGCTAGGTGTGTGTCAAACAATGGCTGCAAAATTCTTCACCGGAAGAAAATTAGTGCTTCCGATAATGCGATAACCTGTCGAGAAAGACAATTGCCAAACGTGTATTCTGTTCGCGCTGCGAGCCCACGCAATGTTCGAAGCAACTTTACCGACGTTGCTCGGATTAAAACCGTAGTAACGCAACGGTACTGCGCTGAATTGGTCAGTAAAAATCGCTGTGGCGAATTACGTCAGAAACCCAACTACCCGTTTGTTGCGCCTAGCTCTGCGGTTGATAAACAACTGCGTGTTTGTAACCAACGCCAGCAAGAGTGAGAGATGTTACCATCATGACATAGCTTTCCTCGTTGCAATCACGACATAGCTGTTCCAAGTGCAACGTTGCACTCCCCAAATTGCATTAACAATACTGACCGCTTTGGGAGTCAGAGTTCTGCAACTGTAGAAGCGTTGGTCGTGCAGAAAGTGCGCCCTTTGTGAACAATGATGAATGCGCTGTGACTTCTCAGACACTGAAGCCGAAAGGCGACTGTGGTGAAGTGTTTTCCGATGCTTCGGCAAAATATCTAAACGTGAAGCAGCCTGCTGGTGACGTAAACATTTCGCCAGAGCGCTAAGCACAAGTGGTGCTCGCGCCAAAGTCTGACGATGTTAGCAAGGCTGGTAATAAGCGCGGGCTGCTGCTGGACGTCGGCTTTCCCGCGCCAGTTGTGAAAGTTGTAAGCTCCTGTGAGCCTCACAATGTTGTGAGCCCTGACGTTGGCTCGCCAAGCGGGTCTGAAGTGCAAAACACGCATAACGAACTTTGGGAAGACCAAATCTATGTTTTGAGTGAGAGCAGCTTGTCGGTGTCTGATTCATTTTGGGATTTTCGCGAGGTCGATCGATTGGCCTAAGAGCAACGGGCAGCTGACCACTCTGAGTTCAAGAAGAGTTCATCGAATTGCAGTACCGCCGTTGAAACGAAGCATCTTCGAAGCGACGAAGCCGCTTCGCTCGAAATCACAAAGGATGGAAACGGCCAAGAAGTTACTTCAAATGCACACAAACCTAAGCAAAGCAAGACCTGAAACAGAGTATCAACAAAACAATTTTAACCTAAAAAGCACTTGACACGTTGTTAAAAAATGTTAGGCTGTAGTGATTACAGCAGTTCTTAAAGAAATTATCATATTCAAACATGTTATATGGCGCACGCACTTGTAGAAGATTTACAAAGATTAATGTTGAGCTCTATTTTTTCTGTGAGGTTTGGGGACTCATTTCATAAACAATCCAAAATAGATTGTTTTGTCAGTATTGACTATTGACATTCTAAAAATGGCAAAATTTTGGCACAAGAAAATATTGCTTAAAAACGTTGGCAATTTTTTTGGAAAACAGTGATTTTTGGCACCCTCTGACAACCCTGCTCAACTCTACCACAGAATAGTTCATAACTGGAAAAATATGAGACTGCGCAGTGAAATAGGGGAGTAAAACACAAGCATTCAGAGCAGTTCACAGCTGCAGAAAGAGGCAGACGTAAGAGAGGGTTACAAGAGCTACATCGAACCCAGGCCCGGTAGTTACTGCGGTTTTTAATGAAATTTTGTCCACCCTTTTTGCTGCTTTAGAAAATATTCGTTTTATTATCATCTTTTTACGTGGTAATGTTAAAGTTAATCTGTATAGTGTGGAATTGTTTCTAAAAGCTGGGGCAAACAACGTCAAGCTGGCAGGGTGCGGATAATGCCTTCTACAAAAAGCTTTGTTATCTCCTACAAGTAACTTTGCCGCTATGAAAAACACGCTGCGCAAGAGCCAGGTTCACTGCTTTGGTGTCTTGCAAAATGCGCTTGCAGTTTGCTCGTGTCTGCTGTTCTCCCTGCAGAGGTAAGTTTCAAAACTTGTGAGTGTATTGCTCTGCTGTTGGTTGTTTCTGCGTCGCAATAACATGGCAACGAATCTTCAAGTGATCATTTTAATTTGCAATAGCAGGCGTTTTTCTGCCAGGGTTGCCGGGTTGGGCCATATTCATACCTGCAACCAGGGGACGCAGCAACCGGGCCCAATGCTGAGGCCAGAAAGCAAATTAATTAAGAACTGTAGCAGATGTTTACAAAAAGATGCAAAATTTCGCCTAATTTATTTCAAAAAGTAGAAAACAGTTAGTTGCCACTTGAACTATTCCTCAGGTCCCGATTACGTCATCGTAAACACCACATGACGTCACGCTGTCCCAAAAATCAAAACTAACCAATTTTTTGAATCGCAACTAGGAGATTTTTGCATCTTTAGAGGTTTCGATTAGCTCTCTAGCTCTATCGCTCGGCGGGTCATGAGTGAAAATATCCGAACCACTTTAGTGTCTTGCGCCGGAGTTAAGGCCTTTTATAACGCAGAGGGCCGTGCGGCTTTCATGGGCCCGAAAGGTTGAAACAACAAGTCTCCTTTCAACATCTTGTACATAGATCGCACAAGTGCAAGATCGTTGTCGGCCGTACTTGCTGGGACGCTATTCGCCATTATAACACATAACCATTGCTAATCTCAACATGTGCTTTGAAAATGATGAGGTGTTGTGCTGACGTGACGCAGTCTTTATCATGCAGATGCCGTGGTGCATTGCAGCGCAGACTGGTCATTTTGTTTGATAATTAATTTATAAATTACAGCTTGTTTTACTATTTAGAAATTTAACTTAGCAGACATTTCTATTGCAGCTTCCTTAAGTGGATAGCCTGGATAGCCACAAGGCCACTGGAGTTTGGAGAGCTGAGTTGGGCAGACAAGGATGCCGTCACTGTGGTTCTAAAACTCTGGTCTGTGTGTTACGGTGACGAGTTGAAATGTGATTAGCATACATGGAACTGAGCACGGCCTACGAGAGGAGGTTCAAAAGAAACATTGCGTCCAGGCCTGGTAGGTACGGTGACCCGGGAGGATGAAAGTAAGCACACTAACGTTTTCTGTAGTCAAGGGCAAAATTTTTGTTCATTTTCTTCAACTGCAGCGTTGGTAGCTGTAACCAGTCTTCCCTCTTAGATCTTGACAAATGTGAAAGTTTCCAAATGGTCTTTTTAAATGAAAATTTGCCCAAACTTTTAGCTGCTTTAAACAAATTTCCATTTGTTGTCGTCTTCCATTAAGTTGCCCTATTTTGTGACAATTACGTCATAAGCACCAAGTAACGATGAAAATACCATTCAGGGGAGGTTATGCATAGCGTATCGTCCACAGATTTCAGTAAAACCAATAAGCCGCTAATGAGAAGCGCTGTTACACCTCACAAACTATCAGCTTTTAACAAAATCCAGCGCCGCCTTTTGCTGCCAAAAATTGCACCGTGTCAAGGCCGATAAAATTTTAGTGCAACGTAGCCCCATGTTCATCTCCACATTTGGAACACTTTTTATTTCCTCTGAAGTAAGCCACTGCATGGTGAAAATGGTTGCATGTAATTCACCACGATTTCGGAATGTACTGCCTGGTTTGAAAATATAAACCCTTTCATAAATTTAGGGAGAAGTTCTGGCTTAATATGGAGAAGAACTGTGGTAGAATCACGTGAAACATTCTCATCGCGTAGTTTGTATAGAAACCGTTTCGCGTACCAACGATTCCTTACAACCGTCTTCTTTTAAGGTAACGTGGAACGCTGTATTTAACGCATTTGGAACCAGCCGGCTGAGGTAGTGTGGCAGTAAAAGGAATTGCGTTTCTCCCAGAAGAAATTGTTCATTAAAGGTCGCCAGCATTGGACAGATCAAGTGTCAGGCTTCAGCGTATAAATAGCTACCCTGAAATGCATAGGAGCACGAGAACTTCCGGAAACCTCTGAGCTACACGTTGTTCATCAAACATATTTAGTGCTTACGATGCAGCTTGAATAGCAACAAAATCTGGCTAACTTGTTGTGATGGATTTTTGGCTAACCTACTAATTCAAATTCTTGTAACGGTTCTATTCTGGCCGCCCAATTGCACTTGCCAACTGTCAATCTTTTTCTTCTGTCCTTACAGGTAAATCAAGATAAATACACAGGTATATTGTTTCCAAGCGCGCCTAAATGTGCAGTTATACGCAATGCCGTTACCGGCTGCATAAACAACCAAACAAGGAGCGATTCGCCCACAAAGAACTTTTACGTAATGGCGATCAAACTGCGTCAGTGTTTGAAAGCATCATCTTATTCAACTTCAACCAGTGTCGTGGACTCAACAAAGACCGTGACGATGTCATTTCGTGAGTCAACCCGTAGACACAAGAAATTTCTAACATAGCGAAATTGCAAAGAAGTAAGGATTCTAAATATCTGTTCCATGAAAAAGATCGTCTTGATTCGCCATCACAGCATAGAAAGAACCAAACATAGGATGGGAAAGTTTCTTTGTAAAGATCACTTTGCTTCCACTAAACAGCTTTGACAAATATCAACACGCTTCATGATAATATCAACACACTTCATGATAATATCAACACACTTCATGATAATATCAACACGCTTCATGATAAACATCCCAAGTTAAAAAATCTTTGTTTTGACTCTATAATGTCTTCTTTGTACGTGAAATGTCATAGCTTATTAGAAAACAATTCAAATACCTTTTGCGTTGAGCAATTACTGAAATAAACAACGGCAGCAGCAAGACATTCGCTTCACGTTGATACAAAATGACATTTTGTCTTTTTTGTATGAAAACTTATAAATTCTCCGACGTATGTTGTGTCAAAACCTCAAAATCATTGGTGTCGTATGTAAATGTTTTTGTCGAATGCAAGCGATTCTTCAGGGTGCAGCGTAGCAAAAGGTAACGTCGTTACGATGTGTACATTCGTCGCCAGACCGTTTGCGCATTTTCAAAACACTGCAGCCCTGTCGATGACGTCAGTGTTTCCCGAGAAAGTTGCTGCGTAATCAATCTGGAAACAGACGCGCAAAGCTGCCTGCGCAAGAGTGAACACCATCACCCCTTCCTGTTTAAATAGAGAAAACCCGGTGTCGCATCTGGGCGTGGAATGTCGCACATGTGCGGTTCGCCACATTCGAATGCAGATTTGTAACTTGGGTGGATGCAAGGGCTAACGATGAAATTGTGGTAGAGAATATTTTGTGCTTACCTGTATTGAGGTGTATGAGGAGAATGACAGCGTAAGCAATGCACGATTTTGAGTCAGGGGATAGCTTGTCAGTTTGTGATCTTGCGACATTAGGCCGCCTTCTCGACGCAAGTGAAATACACACGATTCGAGCAGTGCATTGATTCTCAACATTCAGAAAGTGTCGGTGACTGATGATTGTGCGTTCAATAAAGAAGGAACATTTTATGCGAAGATATTTTTGACTAAATTCAATGCAGTCTTAAATACTTTTTTAGTCTTGATGCTGCGTCCTAAAAAATTTGCCTGAAAATTGTAGCCAATTAATTATCCGCATTTAGTAGGAGTTGACATTTAACCTTGAAAAATAGCAATACATATGAGTCTGTTCACAGACAAAATAATAAATGCACGCTACAAAAAACAAAAGCTTAAGCAGTGCGTTTATTGGTAGAATATTCGTAACATTTCATCATTCGATGATTTTAAATACGGTGCATACTTTTTGTCATGGCAGTCAGACCCTCGCATGTTGCATCTCTGACAAACGGGAAGCTTGCTCGCCTTTTTAGTGCATTGTATTGGAGTCAATAAACGTTTGTTTTGATAATAACTAAGAGTAAATTCTATGGTTAGAACTCCCGCAGAATCCAGTACGACAATTGTCAGTCTACAAAAAATGCGACTGGGGTTAAGGTTGAAACGAAGTAACACATTTATTAAGTATGACTGGTGTGCTTTCATGATTATCATAACAAGGTTGACTATTTACCAGAAATACTTAGAATTGCAAACTGCAATTGAACGTTCTCGAAAGAAAAGAATGCAAGCAAAGACCACATACTTTGTCAACTTCCTTCTGATTACTGGTAAAGCGAAACGTTTCAAATAAAACTTTTTGTTGAAAACCTTTATTTACTTTGTTTATAAAACCAAATGCATTTGAGAATATTTCAAGCTTGTTAGAGAAACATTTAGGGAATCGCATTGCCTGTATGCAGAAATGGAGAGCATCATTGTGAGCAGTTACCATGTTAATGTGTCCCTTCAAAATGCTTCCTTTGCACAGACTTACTTTTATTCAACTGTAAAAAAGATCTACAATAATTATGTTGTACTTCAGTGCTTGGTAGATTGGTAGATGGGACCATTAGAAGCATATTAACCAGTGAACCCGTTATTGTGCGTTTATAATTTTTGGTTGTAGATAAGTATCATGATATTTAAGTTTCTATGTATATGTTTTGAGAAGCTACCCTGACAAATTTTTGGACCGTTGCATTCAGCAATTCTTAAACAGAAAATACGGTGTCACGCAACAACATGGTGCACCGGCTGAACCCTCTCCTTCACCCAAATATATTTCATTACAACTACCGTATTTGCGTTCTATATCTAATAACATACGACAGGAACTCAGCAACTTTATAAGACACAAGGCTGTAGTGAACGTGAAGCTACGTTGTTTTCAAAGTACTCGAAAGCTTCAAAGCTGGTT
>JGI24158J21664_10012629_pt1 | contig 11186 bp, 6 predicted proteins | sample Ectturendosymbi3_FD_21664 | JGI IMG/M metagenome (IMG submission 21664)
GTTTATTTAAGATCATAACTTTTTGAACCAGAAACATTAGAAAGTCGATCAAAGGCTCAAAAGACTCAGACTCGAGCCTAGTTTCCAATGAAAACTTCAACGAAATACTTTGGCCTGGCGGTTGGGCCCTAGGCCAGGCAACATGAGCCAAAATGGCCCAAAAACTACTAAGTAGATACCTTACCCCGGCTCTCAAAGTGTTAATACCCTTTTTGTGAGGTTTAGTCATTTTGCAGTGCTGTAATTAAACAACTTGCTCATTTTCTGTCGTAAATGATGTTTTGTTTTCGGAAAGATGTGTATTGCGGATAATAACGTTAAGACAATGGAATAAGCTCATGCTTATGCATATATCATTGGAAAGCTCAGTTTTAGTTTGCACCAGTTGTAAAAGTTAAGAGACAAGTGTTTTCAATGAGGAAGAAATGTTGTTTGTGACAAAAAAATATTTAATTTAGGTTGAACCTGGTTGTCACTTAACTTTTATACAGATAAGTCCAATTGCTGTGTCAAGTCGGCAACATGATGTGGTTTTAGGTAAATGCAGAATTAGTATCATGCAGAAACAGAATGTGCTCTATTGCAAAGTTAGTTTGGACAGTTGTAGATAGGTCAGCTTATTATTTATTCATGCATTTTATTTCTCAGTGTATAATAAGCAGGTCATCCAAAGTATCAAAAGACTCGGATTGTAGCCTAAAATCCAATAAAAGCTTAGGTGAAATACTACCACCTTACAGTTGGTGCCAGGCAAAGTGGGCTAAGGTGGCCTAAAAGTCTTCCACTTATGACATCACTGACAAAAAAAAACATACCCCCCAAGCAAAAAATTTTTTTTCGAGTGCAGACTAGAAGACTTGCTGCTTCTTTTGACGCTTCGACCAGGTCTGTAACCCGTACAGGAGCGGAGATATTACTGCGCAAAGCAACGTGCGTTTAGGCGTTTTTTTCTTCCAAAAATCATCATAACCACCCGGGTGCCCAAGTGTTAACAACCATAGCAAGGTTCCCACGTAGTATTGAAAAAGTATTAAATTGTTAAATCAAGACCTTGAAAAAGTGCTGAATTTGGCCAAAATAAACAAATTATTAAGAAAGTCTGGAAATTCAAAATATAGCCATTATCATATTTTACAGGTTATAAGGCACACTTTCGATTTTTTAATGCTAACTTCTTTTTTTGTACATAAGGTGCAAAATGACAGATGACATACAAGGGAGTGTAATCTGTCACACATGCCTAATCCGCTAGACACAAACATAATAAACTAAGTCTTGCGCATGTTTGATTTGGTGTGTGGCAATACAGTCAGGAGCTTCGTGAAGTAATACATAACACTGTGCACAGTTGCCTTGCGGAGTAATACGATCTGTGCTTCAACATCAAGGTATGTTCTAGCTACTCACGGAAGCACATGCGCTGCTAATTGCAATTGTTGGTTTATTACATAACAGGATAGTGTGTTTACAAAAAAAATTGTAACTACCAATCAAATAAGTACTGTTAACCACAAAATTGGTCCTAGGTGAGAAAGCACAACCAGATTCATACATTAGGCACACTGCATTATAATGTGCATGTTTGATTTTTCAGAAAATTAAAGGATTTTAAGTGCACCTTATGGTTTGAAAATATGGTAGTTCATTAATTTTTTTTTTCTTTACCACTGATGACAGGTTTCCAGATGTTTTTTGCATTGTGTTCCATGAATAAAAATTTTGTAAAAATGAAGATCAGCGATGGTATTTAATAAGTTTTTCATTTGGTATTGAAAATGTATGGAAATTGTTTTTTTTTATAATGTGTTGGTGAAAATTTATGGAAAATGTGTTGGAACCATGCCATAGGTAAATATTTAAACAGCAGCAATTGGTAGAAAATATGTAATTTTTGTGCTTAGTATTATTTCTGACATTGCTTAAGAATATGTGTGTACTTTCAAATGCTGGTTTCTTGCACACCAATATTTAAATTAGCCATTAAAAGAGGATAAACTACTGGAAGTATGTATTTCAGGTATAAATTTAGAGCTCAGTACCCAATTGCAAATGCCAGTTTTTCACATTGTTGAGCATAGATTTTACAATACAAATTTTGTTCATGAAACCACTGGGAAAGATGTGAACATTGATAGTACTTGTGAGAATTTGTGGCCATAAAAAAGCGTCTGTGATACTAATGCTAGACTGGTGAACTTTTACTAAATGCCTAAAAACTGAGGGAGTAATTGCAGTGCAATTTAGATCTTGGCACCAAACTGATTTTTTTCTGTTATGTCTTTTGAATCGGCTTATTGCTCCAGTGATCTATATTCTACTTGCAGCCACCAAAGCAGCAGCAGAAGGGAGGCAAGACCTCCCAGAAAGCTAAGCCATCTGGCTCTGGTGGAAAGGCTAAGAAGAAGAAGTGGTCTAAAGGAAAAGTGCGCGACAAGCTGAACAACCTGGTTCTGTTCGACAAGCCCACATATGACAAATTATACAAGGAGGTTGGTAGCCAACAGCATTTTTTGTTCTGTGAAAGTAGGGAAACATTGTGACAGTACTATGCAGAAATTTATTTGTTNAATGCAGTGGTTCCCAAACTGGGGGTAAATTACCCCCAGGGGGGAATATGTGATTCTTTGGTGGGTAATGTGTACACCAACACCACATTGTTNTATATTATGAGTGATTACTGCAAAATGTTGTGGGTAATAAAGACATAATCGCTACCTTGATTTGGGTAACAGCTTGAACAGGTTTGGGAACCAGTGGTTTAATGACTGCTGTGTTTGCAAAATACAATATTCAATGAAAATGATGATGGACTTTAACAGTGTAAATGGGCTGTAGTACTTAGTATCACAAAGAGGGCCATTTCATGTTTTTCTTGTATCGGGCTGATGTTTTTACGATTCTGGGGTAGGGTTGTCTGCATGGGCGCAATTTTGTTGTAAAATGTGGGGGGTTAGCTTGGGGTGAAACCAATAGTCATGTGGTCAATGCAGAAGCGAACTTTTTATAACTACATATTCCCAATCTTATTTTTAGAGGTGCTTTGAGAGCAACCACTAACCATGCTTTGCTTTATCCTTACAGATGATTTACAAATTGACATAATTAAACTTGTTACTGGACATGGACATGCTACTATGTTTCAGTAACATGACCAGCATTCCAGACTTTGACCAGTGTACAGCATGGATCACATATAATGGCATCTGCTGTTACAAGTAGAAGTCACAAACTAGGCAATAAGTAATGTCAAGATTCAAGATCAACTGACCATTTAATACTGATAGGCTATTAATTGACACTTCTTTTTAAGTTTAAGAGTGATAAGCATAAGGACAAATGTATTTGAGGTTAAACAGAAATCAGAAATCAAAATGCACAATGGTGAATTGGCAAAAACGTACCAAGTTTCACCAACATTAACACAAAGAATGTCTAGCAAAACTAGGTGTTACGTTTCTGCAAAGCAAATGTTTTGCACTTGGATGAAAACATCGCTGCATTGTGGGTTTGATTAAACTCAGGTGAATCACATGACTTACATGCCAATATATTCACTATTCAGCACAGGCGCAGAATCGCAAAGTGTAAGAGTCACGGAATAAATTCTGTTGGATTAGTTGGTCACCATAAGAACTGAGGCTATCTTCAATTCCTTGGCAAGTCCTTAGATTTTAAGCTATAGGTAAATGCATAGCTAAGTCAATGCTTGTCCGGCGTTTTGATTGAAATCCCTCTTACTAATGGTTGAAGACAGCCTTTTGCCAAAACTGCCCATCCTAAAACTAAGTCTCCACAATAGTGTTGCTTTTTTTCTTCAGCAAAAATTCGCCGCGATTTGCCTGAAAATGTAGCTTTCTTACATTATACACTTGGATCTTTAAATTTCACGCTGTCTGTTTCTGAACACATGACAACCAACGTTCTACGAAGCCAGTTACATTTAAGTCTTTCACACGTGCACTCGTGCAGCTGTTAAACTCTCAGTGTTTCAAGAATATGACCATTCTTATAGTATGCAACACTAGGTAAAATGTCGGACAGAAGCAGTGAACAATCTTTTGCGGTCTCTTGAACGTTGCACAATGCTAAATCATTTTATCGAAGCTAAAATTTATAGAAATATCAGTATCAGTGATATCACACCAACTTTTTCAAAATCCACTTGGCTATGTGTAACATCTAACATGAAAAGCTCTTCACACGAAACGTGACAAAACCACACTTTCAATACAAAAACTAAAGAGAAAAATGTTGAGGACCTGCTTTTTTACTGAGACATTTTGGTCATTTGTACCATAGTAGAATTGAAACTCGCCGTAACACCATTCATTAGTCTATATCTCTGACCTCATTTTTAAAAAATTCGTCTATGACTGAAAAAAAAACAAGGGGGAACATGGCATATTATATCCCCACCGCCTGAAACAGTGTGGGGACACGTCCCCTGTGTCCCCCATCTAATTACACCCATTGTTGTCCGTCATACTGAAGGAATGAGACAAACGTGATGCTTCTAACGAAGAATGGGTGTATGTCGTCACTAGGGCGGGCTTGTCATGACAAGGATATGCTTGTTATCGTGAGCTTTTTAGAACAAATATGCGCGATATCGCAAATATGCACCTCAATGAAATCCCATCAAACCGCGAGAACGGACGTCCAGAGCAACGACCGACACTTGTCTAGGATACAAGACAAGGTTTAGCGTTTGGCGTAGTCTGGTTGTATCTGAATGAAAATGACAATGAAGTTACTGAATATGTCATGGAGTCTGATAGAGAAGTTACTGAATATGTCTGAGATTGTGCCAGAATCAGGGAATAAAAGCCCGTTACGCCCGAAAACATCTTTTTCGTCTAAAATGTGGAAACGCCTTGTGTTCTGCCAACACGGTTCGGGTGAATTTTAATGTTTGCTATTCCGGCACGCAGACTCAAGACGACATCCCCATCATTCGTTGGTAGCATGTTACCTAAATTCGAATTCGGTCGTTAGGACGAACGAGTCAATACCGGGCGGCTGCATTTTCGGCCGTACTATGTGGTATGTCGGAGTTATATGGATCACCACAAAATAGCCAACACCCCACAAAGTGAAATCCCTTTTGGTTGGATTCATGTGAGAGTCTGTCAGGGGCTCGGTTTGGCTTCCATCAGAAACAAGCGTACGTCAGTCCTACAAAAATATGCCATCGTCTGCATTTTGCCCTCTTACATTTACTGGAATTGCGTTTACAATGAATAAAATCAAAGTTTTGAAATTAGGAGTTACGGAAATTGTTGACTTGTGAAGCGATAAGAGGCAGTTAAAACATTCCAACCAAAATTAAGCGGAGCAGATGAATTACGAAAAAATTAGCATGAATCGATTAGAAATGGCACGTCTTTCATTTCTTGTTGCACTCAGAGTATAAACTAGCAGATTGAAGAAATAAAGAATAAAGCTTGGTTTTGGGCAAACTTTAGTTTACAGTGAAACCTTTAACCACTTTTTGCCAAGTCGTACAAGAAACAATAACGCAACAAACAATGATTTTATTGACAATGCCATATTGGACATTGTTTCGAAAAACAACTGTTTTCGTCGTGAACAATGATGCCTTTCTTGAATTGCATTTTTGTTACGAGTTCTGCTAGAGTTTGCTGGGGTTGCAATAATTGCAGATTTACTGTATGTATTGTTGTTGCGGTGAATAATCGAGTCCTGTGTTTCAAAGAGGTCATGCTTGGTGTGTTGCAGATGTTTTGTGTGTCTCATTGATCACGGCTGCCCCAAGCGCGTTATATTATTGTTGCACCAGCTGCCACGATCACGACTCATAAAAGCATTGCTGTTGCAGGTGCCTAACTACAAACTGATCACACCTGCCGTCGTATCAGAAAGATTAAAGATTCGTGGCTCCCTGGCCAGGAGAGCTCTTATTGAACTCCTCAGCAAAGGTGATTAACTTATTTACGGTGCTGTGAATAAAAGATCTCTACATTTGCTTTTGGGATAACTTGCTGTCCGGTTTTTAGATAAAAATGTCAACTGTCCAACTTTTGATACTTGGTTTTGAATGCTATTCATCCATTCGTTGTCAAACGCTCATATCCTCTCGGGAGGATCGCGTAGGCAGCAGACCTAGGAGGACTTGAAGCACAACATCCGGAGACCGGACCAGGTCGAAAATCAAGCCACCTGTCCTTTGCATGCCGTTTTGGGACACTGGTGTGCTGCTTCCAAATGTTATTGTTAGTTTTAGTACGGTACGTTGACCGGTCGTGTACATATTTCCATGTACGACGTAACGCTTCATCCAGGCAAGTTCAACAAGTGTTATCAGCCTCTTAAAGCAGTAGGGATCTTTGTAGACGAGGAATGCATCGTAATTGTTAATTTTTTCTGTTTTAGGAAAGGTTGCCTTTTTCGTTGACGCTGGTGTCGTGTTTGCAGAAACTATTGTTTTAACGGCGTTTTTAAAGTTTATTTTTTATTTGCAGGTCTGATCAAGCAAGTGTCCAAGCACAGTTCTCAGGTTTGCCTGTTTGTTTGTTTAGTTTGGAAACTTGACTGGCGTTTTACTTGACCAAAATATGTAACTTCATTTCTGGTCGTAAGCTGGGTTTATTTTTTTCGTCTATGCACCGAATTTTTAAATGACCGAAAACAATGAGTCAATTCGGTCGTAATGTCTGAACAGCTTAGTGAACGCTGTTGCGGTGAGTTTTAATACTATTACGAGCGGAGAAAAAAACTTTGTAAGACCGGCGTCTGTGATTGCTCAGCAGGAATTGTTTGTTGCCACGAACACGCCGCCATATAATAATTCCTCTTACACGTGCATTTCAGCTTGATTGTTGTGTGCAAATTGATTTTAAGTTTAAATTTACTGTTTTTGTCCAACCGAATTTCTTGGTATCGCTCATTATCAATAAACAGCATTAAACAAACCAATTTGATGCAAACAAACGTTTGTTTGGATGTTGCCAGCATCATTCTCACCTCCGATCATTGTTTGCTGAAGCTGTTGTCCACTCCGCCTCAAGCACAAGCAACTTGTCGCGCGCAAGCATATTGAGCACTTCACCCATGGCCATTGGCCAGGGGCGTACCGAGTATGGCAAGGGGGGAACAATGCCCTGTTCCACCTGCAGGAGCGTGCTGAGGTCAGATGGCGCCGAAAAGTACCAACAATGTCGCGAGTACTTAAAACCGTAGGTCCGAACATGGGGACGCCAAACGTGCTTCTTACCCCGGGCGCCATCTGACCCCAGCACGCTCCTGTAGATGGCCAACAGCTTGCTCCGCTGAACACTGATATTTCACCGCTGCTATTAATGTCATAGGAGGATGTACTGCGAGGTAATCAGCATTCCTTTGTTGCAGGTGATCTACACGAGAACCACAACTGGGGAGGCGTAGCATGTTGTTTTTTCAGCAATAAACGGCGCGAAATGAATGGTGCGCAATGTGCTGGGTGTCGGCCGTTTTGGCGTGTTTCGAAATAGAGTCGACGACAGGAGGTGGCGCAAGCGACAAGAACGCAGAGAAGTTTCTCGCGTCGCGCCCGGGAGCGGTTCTCGCTCTTAGCTTTAGCGCATCACAACAGTTTCAAATAATTTTGTGGAACGGGTTTTTGAAAACATCCACGTGTCTGCATTTGGAAGAAAAACTTTATTTTTCAACAAGCGAACATAGGTCCCGAACCGTAGCATGGTTTTCACTGCGCTCGCACGAAAACCAAGTAGAGATGCACACTACAAGTTACTATAGCGCAGTGCTTCCCAAACTTTTTCCGATCGCGTACCGTTTGTGGATACCGTACTGTTACCACGTACCACCTTGTTCCAGGACAACCCATTCAACCAACTATCATTCGAAAGTTAAGAAAACTAGACTTGACAACATGCTGGAATTTATTAACAGAACCGATCGTCAGTGACAATAAATTTTTTGTGTGGAAAACAAAGTACGCCTACTCGCGAACCACCGTGAAGGCCTTCGCGTACCACAGTTTGGGCACCACTGCTAGCGCAAGGGTGTGACGAGGCGAAAGCTGTCAAAAGAATTACTCGATGCGGTAATACGCCAAGAAGCTCTGGGCCTCGCAGTCGGACAGGCACACTTGTGTATCGCTCAAAAGATTATGAAGAGAACTTATTTCCAAATCTCATTAGGATTGCTCTCGGTGTGTAGCTGTCCGCAATGATTCTATGATTATTATAAACATTGTCAGCGTGGTTGTGGTCAGTCGTTTTCTAGTGCAACACTATGCGGAGAACCAGATAGCACACTACAGAGTATGCTCTAAACTGCAGATTTATACTATTCCAGCAGTGGAAGTCTTACCTACAAAAACTGTACGCAGTATACGAAAATGCTCGAGATAATATCACCTTTCGAAGGAGTGGTAACCAGTTTGAACTGACTGTGTTTCTCTCCAAGTGGACAAATCAGTGCAGTGTTTGCAACGTCAAGGGTCTGTTTGTTGCCGTTCAATACTTCGATCGTGAATATGGATAAAAATCGACATTACTCGCGGCAGGCTCGCCCTTACCAAGTGCGGTGACCGATTGGAAGCACTTTTGAGGGGCCCCACTCAGTGGCGCGTACAGAGATTTTTGAAGGGGGAATCAAGTCATATGATAGATCGGTGTAAAAGAGCGTGGGGTCTGGGGGCATTAGCCGCAAGGGTTTGGGGCTTAAAACCCCTACTTGAACTTGGTATTTTACAAAAACTTTATTACCTGCGCAAAGGAGGTCAAATGTTTTCACATACTTTTGCTTGTTAATTTGTTGACTTAATGCAACTACTACAGAATGAATTTGCATGTAAGTTTCAAGGAACGTTGTAAAGGGCCAAAAAGTAATCAATAGGTTTTGGTTGGAATTTGGGTTATCGTCTGCGTCCAGAAACCATAATCGCTTTTTGCAGACCTTTAAGATTGTGTTCGGCGATAGTTCACTTCATCGAAACCATTGTCTTCCAAGGGCGTACGCAAGGGTGAGTTGGGGTTAACCCTCAGTTTTAGTTTGATGTGTTACAAAAAGTTTATTACCTGCGAAAAGGAGATTAATTGTTTCCGCATACTTTTTGATTGTTGATTTGTCGACTTGTTGCAAAAATTGTAGGTAAATGCTCTGACATAGTTGAGTGTTTTCTACCCTGTTTGAACGCTCAGCCTGATATTTTTGCAGTTATGAACTGCTGTGTCGTAGCGTTGAGTGTATTTTCTTCCGATATCCTAACTTGGAGCGCTGATATTTTAGTTATATTCAGTGCCAAGGGCGTACGCACATAGGCGTAGCCAGGGGGAGCCAAAGAAAATAGTATTTTGTACTTTGAGAGACGTTTTTCCAAACAAAATAGTGTTATTCGCCTAAAATCATACACTTTGGCCCCCCAATTTTTGGGCTGGCTGCACCACTGCATAGCAAGGGGGGTTAGGGTTAAAAAAACCTCTTGAGCTTGATATTTTACAAAACCTTTATTACCTGCGCAAAGGAGAATAATTGTTTTCGCATACTTTTTGCTTGTTAATTTGTCGACTTAATGCAAATAACACGGAATGAATTAGCATGCAAATTTCAAGGAACGTTGTAAATGGACCAAAAAGTAATAATTAGGTTTCGGTAGGAGTGCAAAAACCATCTCACCACTTTTTGCAGACCTTTCGTCCACTAGGCTATGCATGTTTAAAATCGTGTTCGGCGATAGTTTACTTATCCAAAAAATTGCATTTATTTTGCTAAGGCTGATCAGCGCTGACCGCATTGGCTGCATTAGGCCTACCAATTTCTGTATCATGATAGAACTGTTGCACGAGCTCAGAAACACCAGTTGTTAACATAGAAGCATTAATCCATTTATTGTGTCTCGGCAGGAAAAAAGGAAAACTAACAGCGTGCTGGATTTCTAAAAATAACAGCAAAATCGAAAGTTTTCTTGCGAACTTTATGCGCATTCTTAATTAGCTAGATTCGATTGCGCCAGCCAGTTCACCGGCACTTTGTGTTCGACTGCTCGTATTCGACAAGACGTTAGCGCAGCCACATTTTTCCGTTGTAAATTGCTGTGACGAAGTGATGAGTGTGTTGTACTCCCCTGTTTTGTCGCCCCCAGAGGCGCAGCCAGAATGAGGCCGAAGAGGCCATGCCCCGCCTGAAAAAAAACTGGTTAAGATTTTTCGCTGGTGTTTTTTATATCAATCTCAACTGTTCGAAAACAAACGGAAGGAACAGTTAGACTCATGTAGTGTCGTGTTCTCTCACTGACCAAGGTTTAACGTGGCTTTTTGCGATTGGACGCGAAACTAAATGACTAAAGCATGCAACTTTGTTAGCAAAGCTGCCAATTAATGCGGACAACACGAGCTGAGGTGCACCCGGAAAGAAATAGAAGGGCGCAGCTTTCTTGCAAAGGAGCAGTGGCGATTCTAAAGGGGGGATTGGGTGGGCCATGGCCTCCCAGATTTTTGCTTGCCCCCACCCCCAGTTTTTTTAATTTCCCGTTTAAGTTCGTTTGGTTGACATATGCAGTGTTGCCAAATGCGTTTTGTAAAATACCGGCCATTTTGTCAACAGCGCCAGATCTGGGCTGTGTCGTAATTCGTAAGCAGCACAAGGAAAACAGACAATCAGTATTGTTAAGCCACAATTAATAATTTGCCCTATTTTGGCTGATTCGTTACATTTCGGTTTGTGTGTGACGTGACAATCGCACCAAGGATTGCATCAACAGCAGCAAATAAACTTCGCTGAAGAAACTGTCTGACAAGATTCACTGCAAGAGTCATAATGATTTGAGAAATTCTGCGTTAATTCTTTTTGAAGTTACGGCAAATTAATTTATTTTCACAATACCGGCTTCAGACACTGATTTTCAAAATACCAGCCTTTGCTAAATCAGCAGTAAAATACTGGCAAGGCCGGTGAGATACCGACCATCTGACAACCCTAGACATATGCAGTAGATAACTTTCGACCAGCAAACGATAATTTTGAAACCCTCTAGCCTGCATTCAATATTCCCAAATGCATGACAAACTGTGTTGTTTTTGACGGTCGGGTAGCTAGAGTTATTTATGACGACACACACCAGTACTGTAGTGGATGCTCGCATCCTGCGTGAAATTTAGTCAGACCGCGATCGTGGTGTGGAAAAATTCATTTCGAAACTAAGAAACAGGCGCAGAAATGGGAAG
>JGI24158J21664_10012630_pt1 | contig 11185 bp, 6 predicted proteins | sample Ectturendosymbi3_FD_21664 | JGI IMG/M metagenome (IMG submission 21664)
AGGCTACACTTTGAACTTTGTATCCCAGTTATGTGGCTATGATTTCCTCAGTTCATAATGGAACACATGGAGTAGCATAAAGTGTGTCATAAAAGTTTGTGAAATAGGGTATAGGTACAATTTGGTGAATTGCAGTACCTACTGTTCATAGATTACGACTTAACAAAGTGCTATGAATCCTCATATTTGACATCCTGTTGTATTGTACTGCAGAGAATAGACTGATGATCTTGACTGAAATCAACAAAGTGGCTTTGCAGTGTAAAAACAAACTCCCATTTCCTGCCCTGTAGAAGCGGCTCAAATTCTATTAGTGACTTGAAAAGTGCAGTTACGATGCGACGCGGTTTTCATGACTTCATCGCCCAGCAGTTTCTACGATTGTCTCTGCTGGCTGTTATTTTTCGGACTACGCTAAACAAAATCACGTCTCGGCGATTCCAGCTACACCTACGAAAAGCACCTTTCTGTAGTGGAATCAGCTTTCACCTTTTCATTTTAACCTATTCCCCAGCTTTCGCAATACCGGCATAGGCCAAGCGCACGAAGCAAATCTTCGAATTCCTTGCAGTGTAAAAACGCCCCAATGTCGAGTTCGCAAGTGCGTTCACGAAGGCAAGCCAAAGGCGACGAATCGCTCACCCGTCAATCCGATAATAGTGCAGTGTAAAGTGGGTAAATGTTTGCCAACTTGAAACTTTGTGGCGGTTGCGAGTTCGGAAGCAAAACGAGCGCGTGGCTGTATATAGGTTTGGTGAATTAGAAGTAGAGTTTACAAGACACGAATTCGTTCACCCATTTACCCGCTTTCCTTTCCGGGAAGGTCGCAGGGGGCAGCAACCTCAGGAGGTCTCGAAACACCTCAGGGCGTTCAGCAATATCTGATAATTCTGCTGGCTTCGCGCCAAGACACGATCAAGCCAAGTCAGAGATATAATCACGCCGCCTGATCCTTGCCCGGCTTCTGCGGTATTTTCCCGCGGAAGTAGTCAGCAGATCTGGCATCGCCTATCTTTCCTGGGGTACATGGCCAAATTACCGCGACTGGATCTTTCTTCGGGGAAGTGGCTGGATACGCAGGGATTTACGAATTTCACAGCTAACGCACCATGTCACGTGCCATAATTTGTGGTATCAGTAAAAACCCATCTCAACTGGTCTACTTATGTAAGTTTTATGAACATACAGATGATCACTGGAAGAAATCCCGATTTAAAAACTGAGAGGTGCGATGTTGACAGGTTTCGCCTTTGTCATCCGTTTGCACAAAATAACATACTTTTTAGTGCAGCGTTGCATTTGGCAAAGCAGTCAGCAGCTTGTTTGTTAAACAGTTTTGTGATGTCACTTACCTTCGAAAGATACTGTTTGACAGTTAATGAAATATTGCTAGGCCGTCATGAACTGATTCAATTAGTTTTATAGATTTTTCTTNTTTTTATGTCCAACGTCAGTTAAGTGTTAGCAATTCTGGTGTTGGGATTACAGCTATTTTACTTACGAATATGGCTTTTGAGCGTTGCGGTCAAACGCTTGCTTTCGCTGTGTGTGTGGTCTGGTTTTATCTCATGAGTGCCTTGCGAAACACAAGAATTGCATCATAACTTAAACTTGCCACTTAAAGCTTTATTTTCCAACTGAAGAGCAGTGGATTCAGCGTACTTCATGACTGGCCTTTTGCTTCACTGTTCTTTTGCCATTTNAACGCTGAGACTTGTTGCAGTATGAGAAAAAAATGGAGGAATTGCGAATTCAGAAAGATAAAGAACTCCAGGAAAAAGATAANAAGCTGGAAATTCTGAAACAAAGGATGGCTGAAAGTTTAGGAAAGAATTCAATGTTCGTTGGTGATTTGCTGAAGCTTTTTTTGTAAAGGTTTGGAATGCCCACTGTTAGTTGTACGGTTATTTGACTTGCAGTTGCAGTCAAATCAAGTATCCCTGTAATTACAAACGAGAGCTTGACATTTGTCAAAACAGTGCTTGAAAATGGTAAGGCCTGTTGGTGTGGTTCTAGATTTGGTGAAATTTTGTACATAGAAGTGTATGTTGAAACCGTTTGTCTTATTCGTTTTAAGCATGAAGCGTTGGTTTGGTCGCAAAAGTCTTGCAAAGTACAAAAGAACGTTTCCTTGAGCGCGAAATCGACCTGGTTTCGATATATTTGCTGCTGTTGAAACGAAGTTTTTTGATCTTGAATCATTACTTTTTTTCTTAATCTCCGTCTCCATCAGGGCTGTGGAGTCGATTTAACATATCACAATTACAAGCTTCGCTAATATGGAAGACGAAGGAAAGGCTCTTAGAAAATCATCGCAAGAAAGTCATCTCAACAATGTCAATCCATCAAGGAACCGCGCCAGGGAAAGTTGCAGTGTTATTCCAGTCGGTCATAATGCGCTTTGCGCCCAAGTTTACCGATACATATTCTCAACTACAGCGTCTGTTCACGATCAAACTTTTTTTCTAGAGGTAATCGCTTTAACCAGAGGTTCCCAAACAGGGCTTTGCGACGCCCTGGTGCTTTGTTTTGAGATTGCAAGGGCGTCGCAAGCTTACATCCAATACCAACATCTAAGGATTTTAGAAAAACCTGCTCAAACCCAATCGATGGTCGTGTAAATGACTCTGCAAGAGGTAAAAGCCGTGTGTGCAGAGACGTAACAACAGCTAGATTAATTTCAGCAATGAAGTATTAGTAACCGCGCAAAATTTAGCAGGTTTAGGACAGGTGAGCTTATGTTATTGGTTGACAAATGACTGGTCGAATAGTGTGAGCGCGTGGTTTGATTTTATGTATAAGTTTAGTGCGTCGGGAGTTGATACAAGTGGGAAACCACTGGCTCAAACGCATATATCGGATAATCGCAAAAAAATGTCATACAAATTCCACAACAGATTAACCGATTTCGCCTGTATTGCATCAAACTTGCAAAGCAATCTACATCGATCAGCGTCGGAGTCAGCGCAATTTCAAAGATTTCGAATTTCGACTCTGCAGCCCTGGTCTCCATCCAGCCGTTGATGTGGATGTATCAGTGCACTTACGTCATTTTGCACATATGTTCTGTGTTGTTTTATGCCATTGCTGGTATTTCGCATACTGAAATAAGAATATTTCCCAGTTTTGGTGCCTTTGATCGTAGCCTGGTCTTCGAATCGTGTTTTCGCGTCACAGTTGAAGACCAGAAGCCGTCAAACGTGAAAACTATTTTTAGGGAGCGACAGCAACAACTCGAAGAGCTGAAGCGAGATCTTGTAAAACACGCTCAAGAAGCCAGAGATTTGCAGCAGAAGCTGAAGCATTTTCAACTCAGGTCTAAGCAGGTAATAAATCCCTACCAATGCACTGACAGTATATTGTTGTTTTTTTGTTGAAGAAACGTTTCATTCGACACCCTTTAAATATCTCTTTATGAAAAGTTGTGTGTTTGTTGCTGCAGTGTGACAACTGTGAAAAGCTGCAAGCGCAGCTGGACGAAAAGATCCTGCAAGTTCGACTGAAAGAAAAAACAATCAATGATCTACAAGGAATCGGAAGGAAGATGCATGCTCAACTGGAGCAGCAGGTAAGCGTTGCACAGTGTATTCGACGGCCATTATACCATAAGAGTAGTTTGTCGTGATTATCACGACTTCTAACACATGTTTCACGCGTGCGCTTACGTTAACTTGGCAGTGCTTACTTAATTTTATGGTACCTTTATATTGCATCCCGAATGCTTCACTGTAAACAGAACCTTGGCAGTCATTTTAGCTTAGCTTGGTGTAACAGTATAGACCCACAAAATAGCTCGGTGTGTGATGAAGCTACGCTGCTTGCAAAGAAGAGATGATTGCAAAATTGGAACGACACAAAGTGGTAAACGTTGGTTTTGAGATCGTTCTATTCACCTTGCTTAATAACAGACGCTCACTATTTACTCGTGAGTCATATCTTGTAGGACATACTCTTGCGAAAGTGGGAGGAACGTGAAAGAAGAGAAGATGCGAAATAACGTAAATGTTCGCTCGCGAATGGTTTCCGGCGTAGACACGCGGTTGATGGATATGTTGTTTGGACAATTGAGATTATGCAAGCTTTGAGCGAATCGCGACATTCTTACCATGCCATGTAACAACTCTCGCTGTTGCGCTTATTTCGATACTGTACGGCACCTTTGTTGTGAGTATTTCACTTCGTTAATATTGTATAAAGTTGATTTGTTTTTGAATGGAAAGGGTATGGTGCTTCACGAATTGGACCAAAGCCCATAAGGAAAAGATGACAAGCCAACCCACAAGTGCTTTTTTTCTGCCAGTGCACCAAGTCTCTCGGTTATTCCGCTGTTGCGACATGTATGATACGTTTGGTTCACTTGCGTATGGTGGAAGATCCTGGCAATTGCGCGCATTCTCCCAAGTGTGGCCAGGATCATCGTTTTGCTGACTTCGCGTATCTCATCATACCACAGGATTCGTTTCCTGGTTTGTTTTATAACGCTCACAAAAATATCCATCAGTTATTGTCAATACCAGCACTGCCTCAAATGGCAACTTACAGGACTTGCTGATTACAAAAGCCTACTTGTTTTTGTTCTTTGTTTCGAAGCACTGTGAAACTAGTTTTCTTTTCAAAAAAGTGGGAGTGTTAGCAACATCTTACCTCTTGTTGTTTACCGCATGCGTGGTCACGTTTTGGATATCGCTGCTGAGTCGTTTAGTTGACGGTAATCTGCAACTGCATCAAGTTTGTCAGGAACCTGTCGCAAGAAAGAGGTTTTGACACGACAAAAGCGTGATTCGCGTTGGCGCATTTGCAGGTCGTCTTTGAAAGTTTCATTTGAAACACTTGTACATGTCAAAATGCAAGCTTCTATTAAATTTTAAATGTGCAACCGGGTACTAGCTCCGAGAAACGCTTTTTACATTTTTTTGCCATTAGTTTGAAATCGGTACATGTTCTTAGTTAGCCGTTGCCGTTCGCATCCGCGTCGTACTTTTTGCTTTTTGCCGAAAGTTTCGCCAAATTTTTGCCAATATTTAAACATTTTGTTGAATGCTTGCGCAAGTTTCGTCATTTTGAGTGCATGTGCAATCAAGCAACTCACGTGATTGTGCTTGAAACGTGCTTCAGCTGAAATAACATACAAACCCATCGTTTTCGCTTCAAAGCACTCAGCGAAGATTTTGTGGTGCCAGTATTTTGGAGTGTGCACGAAGACGACACTTGTAAATTGCATTTTTTTCTCTCAGTGAACAAATTTAAAAAGAACGGTCTGCTTTGAAGTTGCTCAAAATAACTTCATCAATATCATAGCAATGAAACGTGCATTTTGTGGTTGTGTAGTGTTGTTAAAAACGGTCAATCGCCAAACCAAACAAATTTCAAAGGTTGAAAGGTCATTTTAAAATAATTACCTAAATTAAAATGTAAGTTTAAAATCGTTTAATCGCTCAGTGAATAATCATCACAGGCTGCTAATGGCCTGGCTTCCTTCATTTGCCTCGTCAGATCAGAGAGTCTTTTAAAGAACGTTGATTGGCGGTCTGGCTCGATAATACGTGAGAAGAAAAAATTTACTGCCTCCAACTTATTGGAAGAATCATCTAAAGACTGCCGCTCATGCGAAATCGTCTGATGACTCTATCCTAAAGTTTTTAGCGTCATTCAAGCACGTTTCATCGAACGCAGACTCCTGAAAGTTCAAAGTTTTTTATAGTTCGACGCAAACTCCACAAAAATTGTGTTTCTGACGCTGTTCAACTTCTTCACCTTCTGTGTTAATGCGCCGCAAAGTGTTTTTAGAGTTTGCACTCATTGCATGCGTCACAAAAACAAGGCGCAGTGAGTATTTGCTTCCAACTTGTGTTTGTTTTGGAAAGAATGTTGCGACCGTCGAAATCTTATGTTCTCCTGTGTTTCTTCGTTTCTGTAAAGCCTTTTGTAGACACTGGTTTGTTGATGAACACCGTTCCGACGAACTTCTGCGTTAATTCATAGTGCCCACCTGCTGCACTTGGCTAGTATTATTTGAACCGAGTTCCTCCACATGTTTAATGTTGCACGTGCCATGACGACTGTTGCTTCGAATGGCGTGACCTCGTCTCAGTGATGCAGTTCATCGACGCGCCTGTTGTGCCAAAACTACTACAGAAAAACAAATCATCCTCAGCGATGTCAAGTGTTTCATGTTTCAAACATCGGCATTCAACCATTGGCGCTAAATCTTCCTGAAGGTCGTCGCGCCGAGTTCTTTTCGTTTTGTAGCTTTCATTAGACTGCGTTGCCGATTATCGCACCAACCTAGTTTCGATTTCTCTGCTCGTAACATTGGCTTATACACCAATCCATGCTTAGACGCAGTAGTGTATGGATGGCTATGATTCACATGTAGTAGTTTCTCGTATTTTGTGTTGCATCGTATGGCAAACAGCGCAAAATAGAAGCTTGGATCTCTTAGTAGGTCCGGATAACCTTTTGCGATCTCCTGATGAACGTCATGGTGAAATGAGGAACCTAATGTCAGCTATTTTTGTAGGCATTGTTTAAAAGTGCCCTGTTGTTATGCTGCATTCTTACGCAGGCGCTGGCTTGACAATGTTCCCATGTTTCGTTGTTCAAATAAATATAGTGCATCCAGCAATAGGTGAGTGACTGCTTATAGTTACGCTGGAACAATGAGCTGACATATTAAAGCCATTGTAGTCTGTACCGATTTCGTTGGAGTCGGTAACCTTCTGAACGCAGTATGGCACTTAACTAATTATACCAAAATGGTAATGACTTACCGTGCCAAACACCTTTTTGTGTGCAGGATTTTACTATCTGATTTGCATAGTAATCAGAATTCAGAAAACCGGATTATTGGATTACTAAACGTCAATTTTGTTGCTAAATATTAAATTACGATTAAAGAGCACTGTCATCCCAGTTCAAATTCCTAGCCAACAAAAAATTTCTCTTAAATTTCAAATCCTTACCTCACTAGTACAGGGAGCCAACGATTCTCAGGAACTCACAAACAAGATGAAATCCGCAGGAGATCACGGAAACTACAGCACACAGCACAGTACTCTGCTTGTGAAAACTAACTGGATTTGCGTCAGTGGCGGATCCAGACCAGACGTTTGGGGCGGCAGTCAAATAAGCCATAAAGGTCTTCACTTGTTTAAATACCAAAGGTAGTCTGCGACAGTCGTTGGGAACCACACAAAAGCGGTTACCTTTTGTAGACGAAGAAAGTGACTATTTTTGTTGGTCGATATGCGACAAAATCGCTTTCATTGATTCAAAAAACGCTTGAAGCGAGCAAACGATGGGCCTCGTTTTTCGCAAGCTGCACCAGAACCGTCGCCGGAAAGTTTTCAATAGGGGATTTTCGGTTCTGCGAGGGGGCTTTGCGTTTGTGCGGGGGGGCCTTGGCATTATAAAATTAACCAAAATTCCACTTAAAGTGTTTCACGTTTCAATTTGGGGGAGCTTGGAGCTTTGTTTGGGGGGCTAAGCCCTCCCGTAGCGACGGGACTGAGCTACACATAACTGAGAATACTGTTGGTGTCCCAAACAATCTCTTATATTTACAAAGAGTATTTAAAAGATACACCCTAAACCATGCTGCGCGCTAATCTTTGACACTGTTTTGGCTAACCGCAGATCAGAAGAAACAATGTCTGACACGCATTCCCGGCCTGGTTAGAAGCAGAATGGTTCTTACACTTGGAAGTGACTTGAGTTGTCACAAGTCCCACGATAGAAGTCTAATAAATAGCCTAATTATGATCACGATTCCAGACCAAGATTGTGCAGTAACATATGAATGAAGAACATGCAGTAGTTACTGTCGCAACACAATTCAAAAACAAAACGAGTGAAAAGCATTTGCTATGATATTCCCGATTTTAGGTAGCTTCGGTGCAGGGGTGCAAGCACACTCCCAAAAATTTTGATTTGTGGAAATTCCGGGCAAAATCCCAGAAAATTTGGGCACATTCCCTGAATATCCAGGCAAAATCCCGAAATATCTTGGAAAAAAATGCCGCCCAACGTTGTTTGACTTCAAAAAATGGTGCCCAACCTTTGCAGAAAAACTATGAAGACCTTTTTTTGTTGAAGGTCACACAGAAAAAGGGCTTCAAAATCTTTGTGGGAGAAAATGTGTTGACAAAAGTTTACAACGTTTCAGGCAAGTTAGGGGAAATTCGTACAAAAATCCTTCGCACCCCCAAAAATTTGCTTTCTACTACGCTACACCTATGCTTCGCTGAATAATATCGTGGAAAACGATCTCATATTTGCATAACAAATTCACACTGGGCCTAGCATATTGCTATAAATTATATTTAACGCCACTTTTAAAGGTAAAATTTTCAATCAAGTGTTTAACAGCATTTCACATATTTCGATATTGGGCTGCTGATGTGAAAAAGAAAACATGAATTCCAATAGGCCAGGATATGAAAATAAAGTTGTGAGACTGTTCAACGGAAGCAGCGGGCTGAACCCCCAAATCCATAGTCAATGGGCCTACCTCTTAAACAGGGATCTCCAAACTACGGCCCGTGAGGATATTTTGTCAATAATGAAAAAAATAATATATTTACGAAAAATTTGTTGATTTGGCACAATGTAACATATCCCGAAGCAATCACATTATGTAAGATGTCCGGACCTCGAAATCTTTTGTAACAGCTCATGTGGCCCTCGGAAAAAATTTGGAGACACTTGCTCTAAACTCTAGTCATTTTCCAATTCATTGCATACTACTACGAAACCCCCAAACAAGCTTAAAAAGCCATCAACAATGCTGTTGCTTTGGTGATGGAACTACTTTTATCCAGGCCAGCAAACACAGGTGAGAATCAGACTATAACCAATTTCAAGCAACGAACCAACATCACAGTCACCAGCAAAAAGGGCGAAATTTGCACCAGAAGATTGCTTTTCTGCTCAAATTTATGTGATAGCGGAATGATCTAACGGTCTACCAATAAGCTAAGCATTTTGCTGTCGTTTACAGATTTCGCAAACCATGCCAAATTTGTCTTTTCGTGGCCGTCGTGAGGTGTCTACGGGTTTGCAAATGCAACAAAAGGATCAAAACCACATAGCCATCAGCAGCCACTGTTGCTACGCGCGTAGCCAGATGGGGACGAGGGGTTCCGCCCCACTTAAATTTTAGACTACAAGACATCCAGGGAGATTTCAGGTGTGGTTGGCATAAGTCAGTCCACAGTTTCTAGAATTAATTATTCGACGGTTTAAAGTAAAAGGGACAACCTCTCCAAGACGTAAGGGAAGTGTGGAAGAGAGTGTAAAGCTTCTGCTATAGACGATAAAATGCTACTTCAAGTCAGCGTTGCTAATCCCAGGAAGACCAGTAGTGATTTACAAAGAGACATGATGGACAGGGGTGGATGCAGCCAGTAAGGTTATGGAGTTGGGCGATTTCAGAAATATTTGGTAGTTGTCTCATACTCTCGTGAAAGTTGTTTACAGAATTGTACAAAATAATGGTCAACAAAGTTGCTTTTGTAGGTTTTAGTGGGGGCGATTAACCCAGTCGTCTCCCTCCATGGATCCGCCCCTGCCTATGGAATTCATTTAAGCAACACTTCAATGAAAAGACGTCTCTCTGGATGAGTTGCTCAAAGACCTCTGACAATGCAGGTTCCAACTAAAAAAATGAAAAGGTTTGCTTGGGCCAAAGAATACACAAACTGGGCTTTGCCTGATTGCAAAAGGGTTATGTTTTCAGATGAAATACATTTTTTCGTCGGCAGCAAGCACTCTCGCTTTGTGAGGAAGAGTCTAGTAGACAGTGTGACAACATGCCGCATCAAACAACAGGCAAAACATCCCCCAAAAAATGTTTTGGGCATGCTTTAGCTACAAAGGTGTTGAGCCGCTCTTTCCTGGCTAGGGAATGATGAAAAGTAGCCAGTATATTGAGGCTCTCCAGAGAAGATTGATTCCAGATATGCAAAAGACTTTTTGTAGTGGCGAGGGCATTTATCAACCAGATTTAGTACCCTGTCATCGTTCAAAAAAGTGAAGACATATTTATCTGACAATAATATTGCCATGTTGAAATGGTCTGGTAACCAGGGTTGCGGAGTCGTAAGGAGTCGAAGGTTTTTGGTGGAGTCGGCGTCGGATTTCTAACAACACTAGGAGTCGAGTCGCATTTTTTGTCCGACTCCGGATGTCCAATTGGATTACTTTTTACATCACACTCCTTAAGGTGGGAATCCCCGTTTAAACAGTACAAGTTATTTTGAAACTTTTGTTGAAACAGAGGTTTCTTGCTGTCAGGGGCGGATCCAGGGGGGGCGATCGCCCCCCCCCTAAAACCTGCGAAAGTAACTTTTTTCACCATGATTTTGCACAATTCGGAAAGAAACTTGACTGCCAAATATTGCTGCAATCGCCCCCCCTAAACTTATGGGCGACCCTGCTTGCTGTTCACCACGATTTCCACTGATTTTAATAGCCAAACGTCATTCCCTTTTATGCCAAGGAGTCGGAAATTTGGGAAGTTCGGAGTCGGGATTCGGAAATTTGGAAAGGTCGGAATCGAAAATCTTGGAAAGGTCGGAGTCGTATATTTTACCTCCGATTTGCGCAACCCTGCTGGTAACTCACCTGACTTGAATCTGATTGAGAACCAGTGGGTTATAATTTGAAAAAAGCTGCAGAAATATGACTGCACCACTACAACCAACCTGATTGAGGCTATACTTTCGATATGGTAGCCTACAGGGGAGAAGAAATCACTAAAACGTGTGAAAAATTGGTGGAGTCTGCCAGAGTTGGATCAATTACATTAATTCAGTTCAATTACAATTACTCCCTTAAATGTTTCAATTACATTACAATTACTCCGTGCAAAAAATATCAAATTACAGTTACAACATATTGGTTCGTATTTACATTTTCACTTGCTCAAAAACTGTTGGATTGCACTTGATGAACATTAGGCTGCGANAAGTTTCTGACCCCAGTAAATTTCTTCTTGCCGTATAAAAGTCACCCGCAAATGAAAAAACTCTTTCTGACGGGGCTGATGTTGCTGTGAGTCCCAAATAATCCTTGGCTAAAGAAGCAAGTGTGGGAAATTCTTCTGATTTCTTCTTCCAATACATTAATGGGTCTTCATCAAAATGCAAAATTTCTTCCCCCAAATAGCTATCTACTTCACTTTCTG
>JGI24158J21664_10012631_pt1 | contig 11184 bp, 2 predicted proteins | sample Ectturendosymbi3_FD_21664 | JGI IMG/M metagenome (IMG submission 21664)
AACAGCAGAGTAAAAACAAACTCAAGACTACAATTAAAATTTCGTAATACAAGCTCATAAATCATAACATCTTAACAAACTGAGTGACGTCAAGAATACTAGAGGCGACAAAAAACTGACTCATGAAATAAGTGTTTACTCAAAAATTAAAAAGACGTTTACTCAAATAAATAAATAAATTTTCTTATTTATTTTTTTATTATTTATCTAATTGCTTGTTGTGGTCGCATCATATCCTTGTGGTAGTCGGTCGTTTTTTATGCTTCGTATCGATCGTGTTTTGTGCTTCCTTCGCCAGAGCGTTGAGCCTCAGGTTCGAATTAATTATAGGTGGGGGAGGATGAAGTGCATTGGTGTGTGTTGCTGCGCGCTAGTGAGCGGCATTAATCTGCAGCACTGCGCGTAGTCGTGCTTTTGATTTATCTATTTCATTGCTGCTTTCTGCAGCTGCCGATTCTGATGGTCTCCATTCTCGATTGGATCACTGCATGCATTGCAAACGTATGCACAAGTTATAAGACTGTTTCAACTTTGTAATAAAGCCATTAAACAAGTAGGTGATAAGTAACTTCAATTTGGCCCTCCCATGTTTTACCTTTTTTGAAATGTAGCATCGCCTCTGTACCTATGTGTATGTAAAAAATTATGATATGGGATAGAAAGTGCAGGCAATAGTCATTCTGCCAGCAGCCAGTTGAGTGGTGAATCTATGCTACTCCGTTCAAATCATATACTCGCAAACAGGGGTGCAAAAAGCTCTTCATTTCGAGGGGGGAAATTATCATGAAATTTCATTCAATGACGTCATCGTACTTACTCAACCATGGTACAACTTTTTCGCAAACGAGCACAGCTAAAATTCTCTTCGCGACATTTCCGAAAATGATAAGTTTTCAGTTTTAACCCTTTCAGTCCCGCGTGCGCCACTTTTCTTGCAGAGCTTTGCAATCCAATAACACGCCAGGTGATTGAGCCAGAGAGCTGCTCAAACCCTCTACGGATTCAGCAAGTCTTGAAGTCAAAATGGAAAAAAAGTTTTTGTTTTGGGTTTGAGCTTTTCTGTGGGGAACGTCACAAGTAGGGGTGTTTTTGCGTTATTTTGACCATCTTTGCCTGACCCTGGGCGCTGCCCCAATGGGCCATTTTTGGACGCAAATTTTAGTTGAAAACTAGGTCAAAATCTGCGTCTATAGAGCCTTTGATTGACTATCTAGCATATTGGGAGCGAAAATTATGGCTCATAAACCAAAAATTGACAATAATTTTGCTCCATCAAAAGTCACTTTTGGGGCCATTATACTGCAGGCAATAACTCGCCGTTAGATTGAGCTAGAGAGTTGTTCAAACCCTCTACAGACTCGTGAAGGTATGAAGTTTGCAGTAAAAAAAACCATTTCAGTTTAGGATGTCTGTTTTTTTAATGCTTATATAATGACAGGATGTTTATGTTCTTTTTTGCTGACTTCAGCATTTTTGCCCGACCTCCCTTTAAGACCCGCAGGAGCCATTCAAATGACATAAAAATTTTTTGAATTTAGCTGTTTTTTGGTTGCTATTCGGGACTATGAAGAGTCCGAACAGGTTTTTAGCGTTCATGGTTCCAAGATTAGGGCCAAAAAACTTAAAATTAATTGGGAAACCCCCAAAAGTATTCCCGAGCCCCTTACCGATTAGCTGTTTTTTGGCCTAAATTTTGAACCAGAATTGCTAGAAACTTATCGCCGATCGCATGGTGTTTTTCTCATATGCGAACCTATTAAAAACGCGTATTCTGCCCTAAAAACGCGTATTCTGCCCTGGAATCCAAAAATACTCCGAGCCAAAATATTGGCGTGTGGGATCGGATGATGACGTCATATAATTAACCAAAAAACATGCATCTGTCGTGATCCCATTGGCCCAAAACTCCTCAACCAAATTAAAAATTATTTTTTTAATTCTGAACTACACAACGCCACTAGTCATTACTGGGTTTGAACAGCTGTCTAGCTCAATCTGCTGCCGAGTTATGGCTGGCCAAAGTTTGCCCTGAAAGGACAAATTATGCCTTTTCTGAAAAGTTTTGAATTAGGCCAAAAAGTGGGTTTTTGACCCATAATTTTCGCTACAGATATGCAAGCAAGTCAATCCAGGTCTCTATAGACCCGGATTTTGACCTAGTTTTCAACAAAACTTTGAACCAAAAGAGTAGGTCAATGGGTTGGGGCCCAGGGCCGGCCAAAGGTGGCTAAAATTTCCAAAACATGCCTTCTTTGTCACGTCACCAGAAATCCCCCCACCGAAAACGAAAAACTTTTTTTTTTCGATTTTGACTACAAGACTTGATGAATCCGTGGATGTTTTGGATAGCTCCCTAGCTCAATCGCCTGGCGAGTTGTAGGATAGCAAAGTTCTGCAAGATTTGGGGCTTTCGAGGGACTGAAAGGGTTAAAATGTCAGTAATGTTCGTAATTACTCACTTTGCAAACCTTGGTGATCTTGATGAGAATTTGCCACTGCGTATCAGCGACTGGCATTCAACATTTTGCAAATCGTAATTATTAGCATTCGCTGACATTTAACATTCCGTAATTGTTACCATGGGCGCTGGAAGGATTTTTCCACGAGGAACCATGAGTGGATTTCTCCACAGGTAACCATGAAAATTTTCCAAAAACACTGTCTATGGAAAGAGATCCATTCTCAGCAAAGAATCAGACACTTTAAGATCTTACAGAGTATGTATTTCGCTTTCGATGTAGGCATCACCAGCTCTTATTTGAATAGAATAGGAAAAATTTATTGCAGACAAACTTATTGCATTATTGCAGATAAACTTATTGCAATAAGACAAGCTTATTGCAGCTATTCACAACTATATATTGTTCCAAAAATTATTACGTGATATTCCAAGCTCAATTTACTCCCTCAATATGCTGCGCCCGGGGGCAGATGTCTTCCCTTGCCCCCTGGCTACGCCACTGTCTTGAAGACAGAATCATAAGTTTGCTTCAAGTTATAGATACAGCCAAATATACTGAAGCTGAACCAAGCTACAAAAACTGTCATACTGATATATAGCCTACTTCAAAACAAAAAACATAGTTATACATGCAGTGAAATGTTGAACCCTGTGCCGTATTTTTCCATGCATGCAATTCAGTCATACGCAGCTTTACAGGTAGCAGTAGCCAATGCTTCGAAGCACCAACTGCTTTAAGTTTGTCGCTGATGCTGAGTTTTTGCCGAACTAACGTCGAACCTATCGATCAGGTCAAAACCAACCTGAGCTAAATCTTTTCTAATGCTGCAAGCGTACCGCAAACAAATCACCCAAAATCAGCGCAAAACAGTGAGAAGAGGAGTTACTATCAATGTGTGCTGACGTAAGAAGTCTTGCGAACTTTTTCCTTTGGACACCACTCACGCCAAAGAAGCGAATAGCGGTAACGTCAAGATGGTGATAGCTGGCTACCGCATCCGTTATTTTTTCAAAAAAGAGCGGCGCTAGTGCAATCACTACTGGAAAATTATCTCGTTACAGTAGGTCGCTATTTCAGTAGCTCGCTACTGCCCAGCTCTGGATATGAACCACAGTTGTCTGATAAGGCTCGTTGCTTTGAAGCGTCCCGGTTTTCAATCAACAAAGTATGGTATGCTTAATTAGCAGAACAAGGTTGATAAAATGTTGGATTTGAACAGGATTTGGATTTTGAAATTGTCAGTTTATCGGAATTGGATTGGATTTGAAAATTAAACTGTGGGATTGGACTTGGATTTGAAAAACCTAAATCCGTTCATCTCTGGTGAGTACTGAGCAGAGATGATCACTATCTGTTTTTCCGGTTGGATATCCGGCAGGATAGCCAGTTTGCTACCAGATACAGATATCCAAAAACTGTTTTCAAATGGGAACCAGATATGGATAAGGATATCTAAAAGGCTTTTCTCGATATTTCAAGGATTCAGACTCTTGGAAAAAGTTGCTCATTACACAGTCATTATTTAGTATTTTCGGGCGCATCTTTTCATCCTTCTGTGCCATGATTCCAAGTCTGTATGTGTTGTAATCTCAGTATAGTAGTGTAGTCCCATACTCTACTGATTGAACATGCCAAGTTTGTCAGCAAAAGCTGGTGTAGCAAGATAGGGCTCTTTCAGCATACATTATGGCAGTTGGTTGCTGCATGCTTGGACTAGGGTTAGTGCATTTTTGCGAGTAGTAACAACATGATCTATTTTTTATACTGCCAGGCGGCAATAGTCAGCCGACTTCAATACTTTTTCTGCTTGACAGCTGTGAAAACCTTTTGCTTTTGTCCGCTTAAATTTGTGTTCTATTTTTTGTGAATTGTGGTCATCAGCGGAGCGCTCACTAGCTGGTTTTCACTGGCGTATGTCGTCATCGTTAGCCTTGTTCTTTGAAAACGCCAGTTATTTCTTTTCCGCATTCATAGCGCTAACCTTTGTTTTAACCTAGCCACTAGTAGTGCATGGCTGTTGTCGCATATGCGGAAACATTGAAAGCGTGTGTCTCGTACGTTTCGCGTTTTATTCAACTGTTGAATAAACAAAGATCGCATGCTTGGACTAGGGTTAGGTAGACATAGGTCTACTGTGATCTGTAGTCCAGATTAGCTAGAGCAGGCTGGCTGTTTTAATGTGATCTTCTGTAGTCTACGCTAGGCCCTGCTGTCTTCACGTCTAGTTTACGTGAGCCTGCATTGACTGGTCATTGGACGCCACCAAGCCAGTTAGCTTTTTTTTCGAACACGATTCGCAAAAGATTTGTTTGTGACATTGACTTACTAGACTGACTTTTAAGTGAGTCATTCCAAAATTTGTGAGATAGTTTAAGCCAGTTTGTTGTTTTAAATGCTGTTTTGGTTTGTAGACTAGCAATGCTGAGCAGTTAGATGTGGTTAAAGTGCAACAATGGGTAGGATTAATAAATCAAATTATGAATGCGAAATCATGGATTGTGGTGTAATGGAACCATTTTTCTAAATAAATCACTAATAAAAAGCATGGTGTGGCAAAACGTCAGATTGCTTTTTGATGCCATTGACTCTGAAAAGTACATAGGTTATGCGATATGTCAAGCTTAATTACTGCTTATAGGCATGACAGGGCTCAATACTGGGCAACGCATTTAGATAGTGTCTATTGTGCATCATGAGGCAAAGACTGTGCTGGGACCATTTTGCCTTCAGTTGAACACAGTTGGTTGAAGTGGTCATGAGACAAGTAGGATATGCAAAGCAACAATTGATTGTGGTCCAAAAGCTTGTGGTAAGGGTTTAGTGTCGGGACATAGTCAAGGTTTAGGGTCAGACATTTGGTTTGGGAGTTCAGGGTTTAGAGTTAGGGTTTAGCCTACAGTTCACATAATGCAAACAAGAAGCTACTTACTGCTTGCCAGCCCTGAAATCATTACAACACTTGTCCTTGTAGTTGGGACTGAGCTGTTACAGATGTCATGGTCAACTAAGTACGACATGCGTTCCAAACTTGTTATGCAACTGCTTCAGCCAATCGTGTTCCACTAAAGGTAAAATAACTTCAGCAGTTATTTTGCCTCGTGAGGCAAAGGAGACACTGCACAAAAATATATGTTGTGCATCATCACACACTTCGGATAGTTTTCTGATACAGATATGATTTTAACCAAAAGAGGAATCGGATATTATTTTTCAAAAACAGGATAGATCGGATAGCAAAAAAACACTGTCCGATCATCTCTGCTGGTGAGAACTCTCCTCTCGCTTTCGGCAGAGATGAGCATTGGACTGGACTTGGTTTGGACTGAATCCGGACTATAGCAAATTTTGTTGAATTTGGATTGTGACCGGTGTCAAGCGAAATTTCTGACTTGCGAAATTTCTGACTTCACATCATGTACGCATGTACAGAGTAATATTCTACATACCAAATACGTTGATGAAACTGATTATTAGGGCTTAGGAATACGTGTTTAGGTAAGTGTGACTGGTTAGGATTTGGGTTAGGCTGAGAAAAAGAAAAATAATTGAGGTCAAGGACTAAGTCGGAAAATTTCCAATGGTGGACCTTATTCCCGTGCTATAGCTTGTTGTGGGTACCTGACATCTAACCAAAATGTTTAATTTACACAACACACATCAAAAAACGAATTGCCAGACGTAATTTCTTTATTCTGAGAAGCAAAATAACTGAAAAACAACAACAGGTCAGAAATTTCGCAGAGGTTAGAAATTTCGCTTGAGATTGGGCTATAAATCTCTTCAAAATTTAGGATCAGGACAGGAATTGGATTGAGGTTATGGAAAAGAAATCGCACAGTTTTGTTGTGAAAATGCTGCATTTTCAAACTTTTTGGACTTGGACTTTAAATTTGAAAAATAATTTGGACTGTGATTGGACTTGGACCGCGTTTTAAAAAATCAGGTCTGGATCTGGATTGTAAAATACGGCAGTCCGCGCACCTCTGACTTTTGGTGTGAAAAATGATTTCTACCTCTTCTCCCATTCTCGCATCCACTGAAAATCGTGGGGCTTGACAAATCGAGCTTCCGTACTGAACGGAGGTTGCGCATGTGGTAGGCTGACGCGGTTACGAGGCGGTACGATGACGTCATTTTTATTTTGCTTCTTCGTAGTCGCAACGTCATGTTCTCTTCTATTTCCTTGATCGCACCGCTGGACTTAGAATTACGTATGCCGGTGATTCTACTTTCTTACTAGAGAAATTGAAGTTGCAGAAATAGCCTAGTCTACTACTACTAACTATATAAATAATACAGTAGGCTACTGGCTAGTACCGTATTTATTTGATTGTAAGTCGCGCTTTATACATTTTTTCTTTTTCATCACTTCGTGCAGCTCATAATCAAGGGCGGCTTACCATCACATTTTTTTAAATTTTTTATTTTTTTTACCTTACATTGAAAGGTCTAAATCCATGCTCAGTTTTTCCTTNAAATCGGGAAATCCTTGGTGGGTTTTTTTTTGCATTCTATTCTCTTCAGCATCACATGCACATCTGTCACAGTAGGGATTATGATCAACAGAAGGCAGCTGTAGTGGGGATGATGAAGCATCAATGATCAAATCATTACCAAGGTTACGAATAAACGCGAAACGTGCTAGGCGTAGTACGCGAAAATAGGCCTAGTATCTCAGAAGGTTAGGTAACTTACCAAGGTGCAGTAATACTAATAGTATTAGGCTAACTAACTAACATCCCTGCTGACATTAAATGTAATGATTTTGTGAAGGACAGCATTCTTGCAGCATGCAATCAATTGACCTTTTGTCACTCGACTCTGTTATGTTTGCTGCTTCTTCCGATCGTTTCCTGCAATTGCTGGTGATGACCTTTGGATTGGATTGAATTCATTCTATTGCAAAGAAATGCACTGTATTTTTGATTTGTGAATTTGGACTGTCATCATTGTGTGTACTACATTATATAAGAACATTTGGGCAGGTGGTTGAAGAAGTTCTCAATAGATATTGTATATTCAAGGTGGACACTAGCAGAACAAGTTGAAGTTGTTGCGATTGGAAATCCCGAGCGGCATGTGCGCAAAGCTTTATACCGTGGCAGCAAGCAACAATAGAGATCACCTGATGAGATCACTCTATTATTGCTTGTTCGCGCCACATGCATATATTTTTGTTCTTCGTGCACATCCCGTTTGGGGTGAATCATACAATCAACGCAACACTACCGGAGAGGTTGCAACAACATCCCCTCCTTTTTACAACGAACCACACCGTTCGCACGTTATTTGTGTGAAGGCTGAACTCCACACGACCTCCACATCCTGGTCACAGCACCATTTTGTTGCGATCAGAAATCCCGAGCGGCATGTACGCAAAGCTTCGCACCGTGGCAGCAAGCAACAATAGAGATCACCCGATGAGATCACTCTATTATTGCTTGTTTGCGCCACATACATATATTTTTGTTCTTCGCGCACATCCCATTCGTGGTGATTCATACAATCAACGCAACACCACCAGAGAAGTTGCAACAAAGTCAAAAACAATTGTTTTGATGTGGTTTATCCAATCCCTACCCCTAGGGTGCATGGAATCACAGCATCAGTTTTGAAGGTTGTATAAGCAGAAAAAAATTTAAAAATCCATCTATAGTTAGCCAAACTGTACTGTAGCTTTTAACTCAGTTTTTCTCCAAAAACATTGGCAGTGTCTATTTTGCCACCAAGAAGATAGCAGCAGCAAAAGGTTTGGTAGAAACGAAGTAAATGTAAACCTACAACCTAACCCACCTTAAGCCCTAACCTTAACCTAACACTAAAGTAACGCTAAACTAATGCTATCCTGACTAATCCTAACCTAACAACACCAACCCCTAAACATAACACCTAAGCCGAGCTTGAAAAAAAGTAAAGAAAAAAAAAGGATAACGCTAAACTGAGGGCCGGCGGGTTTGAGGGCCATGTTGGCAAAGAAAAACATGAATTTTTCGCGGACTGGCGAGCTGCACAGAAGGGAGGGCAGCAGGCTGCACTACAGGACGGGCCAGTGAGCTGCATATTTAGGCTAGGCCGGCAGGCTCTACATTAAGCTAGGCTGCTAAAAAGGGCGGGCTGGAGGGCTGCCTTTTTCCGCAGCCCGCCGTACCGCCTTTTTGTGCAGTGCGCCAGCCCGCCCTTCTGTCTTCTGTGCAACCCACCGAAAGTTACCGTTTTTCATTTGGAAATATGGCCCTCCAGCCTTCCAATTAGTGTTATCCAAAAAAAATGAAAGTCGGCAAGGTGAGAGTTGAACTGAAAAGCATTGGCATAGCAGCTGTAACTCATAACCGTTGCACCATGAGCAAGACAGCGTTTGCCTGACAAAGTGACCTTTTTCTTGGTATTGCGTTATACCACAAGACCGGATCTTCGACTGGTGGCACAATAGCTGCAGCAAATTGCCGGTAAAATAGACACTACACTACCAAAACATTTTATGCACTGAGAAATTATTTTCCCTAATTATGCAATGGGCTACATGGGTGGGAAACTGATTTATTTAATGGCAGTGGCTACAGATACGCCTGTGTATCTTGAAATTTGAAAACGTATTCATACGCCACTTGTATTGTAACAGTAACGCATGATGAGAATACAGTAGGCTTGGTAGAAATGAACTAAATGTAAAAGATAAACCCTGAACCTTAACTGTAACCCTAACCTGACGCTAAGCTAATGCTAACCTCACCTTAACCTAATGCTATCCTAACCCTAACCTAACACTAACCCTTAGACGTAACACCTAAGCATGAAAAAAAGTAAAGAAAAAAAACAAAACGGAAGTTGGAAATGTGAGAGTCGAACTGAAAACCATTGGCATAGCAGCTGTAACGCATAACCCCTAGGCTACGAGATCCATTTCTTTTGAATGCCAAACTGATACTTTTAGTTGAATTGCGTCAGGCCAGGCGTATTCGTAGTCACTTCCATTTATTATCACGGGCCGTATCTTGGCCCTGGGTGCCAACCGCTAGATGATAGTATTTCGCTGAAGTTTTTATTGGAAACTAGGCTACAATCCGAGTCTTTTAATACTTTGGATGACTTGCTGGGGTTTCGGGTTCAAAAGTTATTATCTAAACTAATAAAATATATTTGACTAATTAGATAATTAATTAATTTGTTTATTTAACATCATAACTTTTGAACGAGAAATGCTAGGAAGTCGATCAAAGACTCAGACTCGAGCCTAGTTTCCAATGAAAACTGCAACAAAGCACTTTGGCCTAGCGGTTGGGCCCTAGGTCAGGAAACGTGAGTCAAAATTAAAAAATCCTCACCCCCAACCAAAAAATTTTTTTTCGAGTGCAATCTAGAAGATTGGCCAATCCATTTGAGCCATTGAACAGCTATCTAGCGCAATCGGCGGAGGAATTATGGCGTTGATAAGGCAACCGAAAACTGCTGTTTTTAGGCTGAAATCAAAGTATGAATACATCGTATGCCGGCTCTCAAAGTGTTAATTTTATCCTCTTAAAATTGCACTTTTATCTAACTATGAGGAAATAAGCAACTTCTCTTGACTTACTGTCTTATGTCTATAGATAGTAATTGCAAGTACCTGCTGATTATGGAACTTCATTTTGACGTGTTGTATACTCCAACTTGGGACACGAAAATTCTGATGTGCGCCATTTAAAATGTTAAAGCATGCCGCGGGTTCCTCATCCATGGTGTCATACTGCATACTACTGGTTCCCAACACATTTGAAATGACACAGTAAGCATACGCATGAAATTGAACAACACACTGTCAACCATGAACTTACGATCACCTGCCATAACAGAGTAAATATTGCATGCACAGTGGATTTACCTAATCGCATTACGACTTGCCGTTTCCTACTCGCTATTGTATTCTGTACATGAGGTCTGGTTTGTATCAACTTGTCATTTGCGTCAAGGGAATTCGTGTGTGCATGCTCCTGCGTTTGCACATGACCTCGATTCGCATTGCATTCGGTTTTGTCCATCAGTGTGGACACCACGCTTTGAGAGAGTCGAGTTGTGTATCGTTAGCGCACGGACCACGTTGGCTATTTCTGCTGTCGCACCATTGTAAAGCTATTTCTGCTGCTGCTAATCAGAAGCCTTTTGTACATAAAGATTTGTGCACCAGGAAATCTGTGAAACAAACCATCAAATGGTGAGAGCCAAACGCCTTGCTTGGCAACTTTAAATGTCAGGCAGTTTTAGTCAGGAGTTAGAACAATACTCATACAACGCTGCTGAAGTTGTGTCAATGCACACAGTGTTCTTTAACTCTTGCAGTCTTATTACTTGTGCCGTGATGAGATTTTAGTAGGCTTTTCTAAATTCTAAGATCTTGGTAGTGAAGGTGGATACAAACATGCGATACCTTTGCGATCTCAAAATGATCCATCAGGGTGTCGTAATGCCTTATTTAGAGCTCCTCTGATGCACCGGCATGCCATTATGTATTGGCTGATATGGCAATGTTGCTGATGTATCATATCAGCAAAATTCCACCAACATATATAGACAATAGTTGCTCACAAAATCTGATACACTATTGTTCTGCATGGAGTGTTTGCAAACCTAAGTTTCTGATTGATTAACACAAATTCTCTGTCCTGTTCCGTACAGCACACAGGCTTTAGACTACATTAGATAGTGAGTAATGTACAGACTGCCGTGCTATAATCCCAATAAACAGCTC
>JGI24158J21664_10012632_pt1 | contig 11183 bp, 8 predicted proteins | sample Ectturendosymbi3_FD_21664 | JGI IMG/M metagenome (IMG submission 21664)
ATGAATTACAAACTTTGTGAATTATATAATAAGTATACAATCTTATCAAAATACAAGTAAAATACACATTTCATTCAAATAGCTTCTTGTTTGCGTGCTTTTATATTGCTTTGGAATGTTGCAAGTGTGCAAGAATGAGATTTCACTGCGCAGCAGTTCTGGTGGTCCTGAGTATTTGCGCCCCTTAGAGGGTACATTGTTGACGATGCAATGCAAATGGACATTCACAAAACTCTTTATCCTTTCTACACTACAAAGAAAATGCCCCATGTTACGGTAACAATCACAAAAAACGCTTCGTTGGCAGCAATAGCAAGATATATTAGTGTTACGACGATTTACACAGTAGGTTATCTGCAAATTTTTAACGTAGGGCATTTCTTTTCAAGTAAGCATTGCCATGGTTTTCAACGAATCCACAAATTATGTCTTTACGTACTTAGCAAGCAAGGCCACATCCAGCTGATATATTCAACTGAACAAACAACTGAACATGTTTTTGAATATATAGGGGGGAATTGCCCGGTTGCTCTCCCCCTGATTGTGGGATCAGCTGCAGGGCATGTCAGCATCACTTAGAAACAAGAGCTGCAAACGTTTGGAATCGCGTCCAAAGCGATCAATAAAACCTTGCTACACAAACCGGACAATTAAGGAGACCTGTATGTTGACACGACTACGAACAAGCTTACCAGAATTAGAACACCACGCAGGTTTTGCAAAATTGACCAGATAAATTATAAAAACTCGGAACAGCAAATATGGCTTTGCACTCAGTATTCACTCAGATGTCAGAACTAAACCTTAAACCTTAACGATTGAGACGTATTTCCACAAGCCTGCATAGATGTATTCTAACAAGCCACATAATTTTATACTTCGAAACGAGCAAGGTCTATTGCGCTGTTTAACCCGCTAACTCCCCGAAACCGCGTCAGCATCATCAGTTTGTCAGTCATTGTCGCAGGAAGCAGAGCGGCCCGTTTCATTAACTAGTTGCTGGGTGCTAAGTTGCCCTTTCCCATCAAGAGAAAATAACTCCGACGAAACAAGAACAGTGAACATGTGAGCAAATTAATCACAAAAAAACGCGTATCTGGAATCCGCATGGAAATTTAGCACGATGAAAATGGCCCTCGGCTAACGCACAGCTTTGTATCCCAGGCGTATGACGTTTACAGATTGGGTGCTGTTATATAAAAGACGAAAAGCTAGTTTCAACCAACACGATTCTCGCGGACATTTAAATCATACAGACGGAGCCCCATCGAATGTAGGTGATAACGGTTCTAACGAAGAGTTGTGAACCGAAAGAAATGCCGAAATTGCATCCTTTTGAAGTAGAAAATGAGTAGCTTCGCTTATCAAGGTGACGCGACCGACGTGAAAGGCCAGAAGAGCCAGGACGCAAGAGTAGGTAAAGACAACGCACTCCTTAACTTGACGAAGTAAGACCGACTTTGACAAGGATTGTGTATTGTCAAGAAATCACGGCGTTGGTCCTTTAATCTAAAGGCTGCCGATAAAAGGAATCCTATTTATTGAGGAACAGCTTGGTGTACCGTTTCGCGCATTGAAGTTGGAATTTCTACAACATGGACGAGACACCGCTGACTCCAATTACACGCCAGGTTTGTTACAACGCAACGGCATCTCCAGCGCGAACGATTGGATTTCCATGGAGTCCGTTGAAGTTTAAAACTTTTCAATGACGGAGTCGAAGATGCTTTCTTTGTTGTTTAGATACCAGGTCCAGCGTGGTCGTTTTTGTCGAGTAAGTTGAAAATCTTCACATGCGCGTTTCAAAGGAACATCCGTGGTGTAACCTAAGAGCGTGGCGGTGCTAAGGGACAAGCCTGATGATATTATCGAGACAAATAGCTCTCGTTTTAAAAACGTCGAAGTTCAAAATAAAAAAGTACCATGCTTTCCTAAATAAAGTGGCGCCAGTTTTCTTTCACATGTGCATTGAAAACAGCACAATCAGGAAACAGCCATTTCGTGCGCGTCACAAAGCTGGCAGATACAACATGATACCACGGAAGAACACGTGTTTGTTAAGGCGGCTGGCCTAAAACCTACTTGCGTTTTCACCGATTTCCCAGGAGTGTCGTATATGTTCAATCAAAGCTTTTCAAAACGATCGACAAAAAAAAGCTGCGAGCGAACAAAAAACAGGCAACATGCGTCAACACGATCAAACACCCCTCAACTGCCAACGCAAATCCTAACTGGACAAAGGACACTGATCTCGGAATTTGCCTGTCTGTGCCAGCCATGGGGGCCTGATCGACACGGGCACGTTTAAAACGCACAGTTTCGCACAAATGGCTTCAGCCAGCTTTCGTTTTTTTGCAAACAGAAATCACATACGTAGCAATAAAATAAACTGATAGGGAAAGAAGTTTTCAAATGTTGCTACTGAATTTTTATGACAAAATGGCGAAGCATTTCATTGCATTTTGCAGCTTAGATACTTTGCCCAAATACTCGAAACGAAGAATGGTATTAACAAAAAAAAAACTAACAAAAAGGAGTGGAAAAATGCCGCATTTCATCGGCCTGACAGATGGCAATTCGCACACAGTTATGCCCCCCTCCTGACGAGGCGCCTGACAGTGCCAAAACATGAAAAACGTAGTACGTGCAAAAATCATCAAGTACGTAAAAAATATTAAGATGACGTCTTTCACGACTAGATTTAATTTGTCGATCCCAAGCCGCCAGCGGAAGCCGTCCAACTGTCAAATGTTGTTGCTATTAGGCAAACGCAAAAGTACGCCGGTCGCTAAACTCATTCGACCCGACCTGCTTCTTGCAGTCTGATGTTTTCAGCATTTCCTAAATCGCAGTGACGTTCAGGTCAATACAATTACCCCGCAACCTCACTGATGTTATGCAACGTAATTGCATCCCCAAGCCAGAAGTATACGAATGCTGGTGAGGTCAAGACCATAGAACCCGGTCAAAGTCCGACAAATTAAGATGTTTATCGCAGGCCGGTTCAGAATGCCCCCCGACCCACACAGTTTCACCAATGACGCTAAAAACCTTTGGCCAAATGGTTTGCAGGTGCCTAACTTTCACTGCCATGTGACGATGCTCAACTTGAGGCGACAGAAACGTCATAGACGCAATAAAAGATACAGGAAACTGATCCGAACCACAATCGAGTAAAACACGTCAATATTTCCATCATTTTCACTTAGTACGTTGTCCGGATAATATTTGCTTATATCATTCTCGCAAGGGCAGGTNCAACAGCCGAATGCATATCCGCTATTTGCTGTAATTTGACCGTGCCATTCAAACACGCAAATGGCCTAAACACTTGCGCTGGAAGTTGGTCGACACGGTGCTACGTGCGGCTCAGCCCGATAAGGGTCACATGCGGACAAAGTTCGCAAGCATCTGGAATTTTCTTTGTGCTCCGGTACCGCTGGTTTGAAGTGGCTGAGTAATGGACACGTGTACGAGCAACGACGCTTTTCCGCTGATGGAAAGCTCTTTAGCAGTTGCTTCAGTTTAACAAGAACACGAATTACACAGCAACGCTTTTTCACGCTGGCACACAGTAATGACCATGGCAAGATTGATGGATGCGTCATCGAGCGATTTGTAATGTTGACGAAGCTGAACCTGGTAGCCAATACCCGTTCGTTCTTTTCACCGCTTGTTCTCTTGCACCGGACATGACTCGTGCGTCGGACCATCAATCAACGGCAAAGTTAATAAATCGCCAACGAAAGGTTTCCTTTAGCAAGCAAACACAACACAAGAGCGAGGCGCAGTGGTCACGCAAACAAAACAAGGTTGTAAACAAAATTCCGCGCAACCATGTTCTTCACATGCACAAGTGCAACAACGCTGACAGGTTAAAGTTTAAACGCAATGACCACAAAAGGATGTCGTTGTCTCAAGGTAAACTATCAATGACAAGTTCTGCTATTAGCTGGAACGCAGGTAGTTAAAAAATAAGCAGTTATTATCCAAGAAAAATGGAGTGGCAACCTAGTGAAGCGACAACAAGGCGTTACGCCTCGCAGTCAATACGCGTGTTTCACACTATTATTTAGCACAGTTTTATGTGAATCTCCTCCAGGTCCAGGCTTAAGTTCACACTGCCAAGTGAATTCTCCCATTCAGCGAAAGCTACAGATGTTTTTGATGGTTAACGATCAAAACCGCCATTTAAAGTTCATCACCTGAATCGCTGTCACAATGTTGCCAACTTCGCTCGCAACAGATAATAATCGTTACAGACGCTACTTAAATATTTTTCCATGCCCTTTGTCAATATGAATTGCGAGATAATTTATTTGTGCATGCGTACCAAATTACTCCTTCCGAAACATTGGTCTGAAACACTTCATGTTCCATGTAAGCAAGGTGTCTTGGCATAAAACTTATTGCCCAGACGAAAATCCACAAGCATGCTCTATTCTACGTCCCAAAAAACATACTTGAATGACCGAATAAATTAAGTATTTTTAGAACGTAATCGAATTACAGAGGCACACACTGAATGTGATTTTCAAACCTGTTTTGTGCCATGATATACTTCTATCGAAATTGCATCGTGGCGCGTGCTTTGTTATTCCACAACCGACGACTCTTCAGAACAAACTTATTTTTAATCACATCCATACAGATTGTGAAATTTTCTGCTTTACGTACAAAAGAAAAAAATGGAGTGGGCCTTGGCCCCAACAGCTGCACGAAAAAAAATTCGTTTTACAAACACCCTGGGTTCGGCATGGCCACTAACGAAAGCATGAGTGGTTTGAAGGCAGCCGTTTATTCACTTTCTGAATACCGCCACAAGCGTTAGGTCGCCTGCATGGTTATAGTGAATCAAGGTGGCAAGCAACCACAAGGGTTACCTCTTTCTCAGAAGAAATGCAGGAAGCCATAGTAAAGGGATACATCCTTTTGAATGTCGCAAGCAAGTTGACACGTTTCTGAAGATTGCAGTGGTCATTCTGCCGATCACTAAGAAAAGCCTCATCATCAGACCGCTTTTGATGATTCCTACAGTTTTCCTCGGAAAAACTTATATGATTGACGACAGCTCTGAACCGGTTTACAGTTTGCTACCAACATTTGACGAACAAACAGTAAAAGACATTCGTAGTCTATTTGCAAACCATGATAGCATACATGATAAATATAACCTCGCGTTTGCCTCCAAAAGCTAGAGAGATGTGCTTCAAAAATAGTAATTTTAAGTGTAGCATGGATCTTGCACTTCATCGATAAAAAATCAAGGAATTATGTCAGCTTCATTTATTCAAAGGTTCAATAGCCACTGCTCCATGCAAAACAAATGTGGAAATTTGTTGAACAATCTTGAACTCTGCCAAATAAATCCAAGTACGAAAGCGAAGCAAAGTAAGATAATGAAAACAAAAAAAAATCAACTTTCTGTCTAGAATAACTAAAAAATGTAGGTCCAGGTAACTACTGCCCACATGTGAGATAAGGAATCTATCGGCAAACTTATAATAGGAAATCGATTTCACGTAACACCACGCATCGTCAGTCCAAAATCTTATTCAAATAAAACGACAGCTCTGAGTCAGTTTACACTATGCTACTACGATTTTTAAAGGAAAGTTTTTTGAGTTTTTCCGAGGAAAGTTTAGGTCCAGTTACTGATTATGAAACCAGTATATCTGTGTGCTTTGACTTTGTGTCAAATCCTGTTTACCATTTGATTTTCCCAAATTGAACTGTTGGATTAGTAAAAAAACACCATTCTCAACCTCATTTGCTTATAAAAAAATACGCTCATGTCTGCAATGCGATTCGTATGTGTCAGTATGATTGAAATACAGCAAAACTACCACCGATTAGTAATCATTGTTGCAAGCTACGTCCATTGGTCTTACATTTTTTCACACAACCATTATGGCGGTGCTTCCCTATTACAGCTTGCGACCCACCATTTCTGGCAAATTTTATGAAGCCCACTGTTACGTAATAGATACTGCGGTAGAACAATAACAAAAAATTGAGATATGAGAAAGAAACAAAATATTAATAGCACATGAAAATTACTGCTGTTAAGGAAAAACTTTGCTGATTACATCTAATCAATAGAAAATCAGCTATTTTTAAAAAAACTAATTGCTGAAAAATTATAACATTTTGAAATGTTCCTGAAAGAAATTCGCAACCCACTGGTTGGGAAGCTCTGTGATGGGGTAAAGAAGTAGGGGAATGAAAATTTTTATAATGAAATGCTAAATTAGTGTTATTACATCTTACAGGAGTAATTAACAGCATTTGCACCACTGGCTTCCTGCATCAAAAAGTATTTTTATCAGACTCTTTTATTATTCTACAGAGAAACTTTATTATTCTATTAATATCAACTTGACTAGAAATTACAAATGCCTATTTACTCCCCCGCGTAACACAGTAGACTTAGCTTACATGGCAGTAACAAGGAACACAGATGAGGAAAGAACATGAGCATGGTCATGTAGGGGTCATAGAAAAACATACACTTAAAAGTGTTGACATGATTACTTTGATGAAACACAAACATAAATATGTGACACTTGTAATGAGTAGTACATGCATGAATGGTACCAAGAAAACATGATTTTAGAAAATGTAATTTTAATGAAAACACTGCAGGTATGGAAGACCCAAGCCATCAAACCAAATGTTGCAACGTATTTGAACATGTAACTTTATCCTTTTTGTAATGAAAATAAGGCTAAATTAATCAGGTTCAAAGTTGAGAAAAATCTGAACCTAATGGATTTGAGACAGTTAACATAATCTGCAATAATAACATTATCTAAATATTGGTAAAAACATATATACTCATTTCTTTGGGCATGTGCAGTAAGTTTTTGTAACCATATAGTTAGAATGCCCATTGGAAAAAAGGTTAGCAAAGCATGCAGTGTTGAGTACATGCTTAGAAAAGAAGATGAGGAAGGTCCAGATGGCATTATCATATCTTTTCGGATGGCTGCAGTAAATAAACTTTGATGCTGTTTGAATAAGATTTTAGAACTGATGATTCATAATAGTGTTACCAAAAAATCGTCTTCCTGTTTAAAAAATTTGCTTTGAGGAATGAGAAGAACTAACAGAGGTTACTGGAAATAGTGCAGGATTTGAGAGCTGCTGTCCCTGCAAGCCTCCTGTGAGGAAATGCAAGTTAACAGATGAATGAATATTCAGGAAGTTTTCATCTCTTTGGAATAAAATACACTGTTTCTTTGCACTGTTTCTTGTCATCAGCACAGTAATAACTTCGCTGATATAATCAAAATGCACTGCCTGCTGAAGATAAAGTTAGTATCTCCACTCTCAGGCAAATACCAAGAGCAATGGTGAATGCTAAAAGTTAATTATCAACCGTCCATGTTCATTTTCATCAAGCAACAGTCTCAGGTGGAACAATGGACACACATTTTTATCACCCACTTTACTATCAATTTATCAACTATCAATGTGTGGCTTTCCATTTATTGCTTTGAAAAAACAGCAGCATTGACAATTAAACAAACTAAGCAATAGTCTGACATTCACTTTTCCAAGGTAGACATTTATTGACTGCATCAGCTCTATGTACACAATTAACTACTAAAATTTTGCAACCTCAACATGTGATACAACAAGAAGTTGAGAATTACTCATAACTTCTTGTATAAGACAACTGAAAGTAACTTCACTTTTCATTCCAAATAAATATTCAGAATGTACACTGTCTCTGGAAAGAAATCCTTTCTCAGCAAAGAATCAGACACAAAGATCTTGCAGAGTAAGATCTTAGTGTCTCACATTATGGGCGCCGAGTTTGAAATTTCTACGGCAGTGCAAAATCTATGACCTCACAAATTATGAGGTCAAAACCTGCCATTTTTAAGTCTTCTATTCCACATATATCCCAAGTTTCAATGAATTTCAGAAAAATGTCTCAGTACTTGTTAACAAAGAACTGCTCACTCAAAAAATGAAAAATTAGTAGAAGTGTTGCACTCCCCCACTTGGTGCTTGTGCCTCACATCTACAACAAACTGCCAAGTTACCAGCAAGATGAGTTAAAACAAACATTAACAACTGCACACCTTTCAGATAAACAAAATTTTATACTATCAAAAATGAAAACATTTGGTGTTAGTTTACTATACCTTCATTTCCTATCTATTCCATTGCAAATTTAACTGCCCTAATTCTGATATGTGTGTCACTACTGTTGAAACGTGGAAATGTTCAAGCCTGAATAATAACATAGTGATGAAAACAGAGCATGGAAAGCAAATCCTTGAAAGCCCAGCAAACTTAGGACCTTCAATAAGCTTTACCTGCCACTATTTTGCATTTGCATACAACTTGCGTTTGTGTTGAAAATATGGCATCAGATAAACCAGATGTGCAAAATGCAAGAACTTTCACACACCTGAATACATCCCATTGTTATTAATGTCATGACTACTGTTTTGTTGAGAGACATCACTGCAAATTGAGGTATGTAGTTGAGATGGAACAGGCTGCCATCGTGAGAACCCTGTACAAAAATGCAATTTAAATACTGAAAGTACCAAGAGTACATGACGACCAAACTAATAATGCTTTCTTAAAGTAAAATATGTTTTACGTCAAAATGAAAACCACTTGAGTAATTGTTAGAAGTTCATCATCAAAATTACCATCAAGAAATAATATATTCTGAAGCAAATAAGGCATAAAACACCTTTTTGGAGCAAATATATACTGTACTCAATGCTAAACTTTCTGCTAAATTTGACAAAAGCAAAAGCTTTAACACTTTGTGTGCTGTAGGGAGACAGTGTACTTTGGGTTATTATTTATCGCTGTTGAATACACTTCAAAAAAGTGACCATAAACACTCGTTTACAGTTTGAATTGATCACATAGACGGTTTGTGACTGAGGTAATTGGGGAGCTTGTTTCTTGGTGAAAAGGTTTACACAACTTGGAAGAATGAGAAAACCATAGAAGTTTGCAGCATTGCATGATGTTCACCACAATTTCATGCTCTATTGACAACGCTTTACACTAATTTTCAGCATGCTTGTTTTGCAGTTAGGTTTGTGTTGTCAGATTTGTAATAATACTTTGTTGTTTGAGGTAAAAAAAACTTGTTTCCTAGATTCCAAAACGTATAGAGTGAGTGCTGAGCATGATCCAGAATTGACACATGACATCATTGGAGGCTGTACAGAATATCTCTTCTCATGGTACAAAAACGACATCATTTGAGGCTGCCCAATATTGCCTTTAGTTGTGGATTCTTTTCATAGTTTATTCACCTGTTGCCTTGCCACATTTCCATTTCACTTTTCATCTTAAAAATTGCAGACAGGACGTGTGCAAAAAATAACAACCATCTTCTGCTACCATTGTTATTGTTTGCACACATCACATTCATGGTGAATTGCACATTCAGCACCACACTGACCAATAGGTTGCAACCATAGTAACTTAAGACAATCTAACTTCATTGTAGAACCATTTCAAAAGGAGAAAACAAAATGTGCAATATCATGGCATCAGCTATCTACAGAGGCTGAACAACCCACTACAAAACCCACTATACTAGTCAATATACTGATTAAAAACAAGTGTTTGACTGAGTCTGCATAGTGTAAGAATAAAAATTTTGACAAGTTACTCTCCAGTGAAGATTTCAGCATTAGTATATATTAAATCTGGGCTGCAATACATGTGCAAAGGCATTCATTTCACTTGATATCATGTATGCATCCCTAAGGGACCATTAAATTCAAAACATGGACACACTAGAACAGTGCGTTTTGATGTGATCTAGCACTTGTTGTAGTCAAACTGATCAAGGGTTGTGATTATGCCCAGTATGAAAGTAAGCAGTTTGCATTAAATAGATTAGAGGAGTACCCAATATAATTCAAGTTGAGATATAAATCAAAAACTAGAATTACATACTACGAATGTGCAAATGTAAATGAACCAATAACCTTTTATACACGTTTAGATAAAACCAAGCTAAGTCTCTTTTTTACATTTAACTGCAACCTTGAGTTTGCACTGATATTTTCTCTAAATAAGGAACAACTTGTGTCAAATTCAGCAAGCAGAGCAGTGGTCTAGTCAATAAAAAGGGTGTCATAAAATGATAAAGAAGCCCACATGATGCAGCTGCTTTTCAGCTGACCCACCATGGTACAACACTAGAAATTGAAACCCATATCCGCCTGTTAATCTTTGAGGTAGATGATACAGTAAATGAAAAACACTAACCTCCAGAGAAGAGGTTCCCAAATTGGGGTACTTCTACCCCTAGGGGTACATTCAAGGTTAGCAATAGAAGAGAAACATATATTTACATATCTTTTGTTTCCAAAAGTTTATACATATCAGTAAACATTATTTTTAAAAGTCGTTATGTGCTTATTTTTTAATATATCTGTGATTAAACATGATAAAGTATTATGTTATAAGAAATTTAGGGGTACATGTTCATCTGTCGAAATACTGAAGGGGTACATGCTTATCTTTCGAAATACTGAAGGGGTACATGCTCACCTGTCAGAATGCTAAAGGGGTACATGGTCAGAGAAAGGTTGGGAACCCCCTGCTCTAGAGGAAGTTGATACAATAAGAGAAAGACACTAATTTAACATGTTTGGAGCTGGTGAACAGTATACTTGCACTTGGCCATAACTTTTGAACCAGAAATGCGAGGTGGCCGCTCAAAGGCTTTAAAGACTTGTATTATAACCGAGTTTCCACTAAGAACTAGAGTAAAAAATTGACTTTTGGTGTTGGCGCCCAGAGCTGGTGACCTTGGCCAAAAAGTGTAAATCTACCCCCAAATATGACATCACCCACAAACAACACAAAATCCAAAACTTTGGAATATTTTTTAACGCCTTGGCGTCTGGGTGGTTTTGGCGATTTTCGCAAAAAAACAGCAGTTTTCGGTTGCCTTACCAACGCCCTAGCTCCTCTGCTGATTGCGCTAGAGAGTTGTTCAACGGCTCAAACAGATCGGCCAGTCTAATAGATTCCACTCAAAAAAAATTTTTGCCTGGGGGGTGCGGGTTTTTTGTGAGTGACATCATAAGTGGAGGACTTTTAGGCCACCTTGGCCCACTTTGCCTGGCCCTGGGCGCCAACCGCTAGGTGGTAGTATTTCGCTGAAGTTTTTACTGGAA
>JGI24158J21664_10012636_pt1 | contig 11180 bp, 6 predicted proteins | sample Ectturendosymbi3_FD_21664 | JGI IMG/M metagenome (IMG submission 21664)
GCAATAAGTCGACAAATTAACAAGCAAAAAGAATGCGAAAACATTTAATCTCCTTTGCGCAGGTAATAAAGTTTTCGTAAAATCTCAAGCTCAAGGGGGGGGTTTAACCCCAAACCCCCCAACCCCCTTACGTACGCCCTTGTTTGAGACTGAAACTGACTAAACTGGAACCTCGAATCAAACAGATGGGTAACCAGCATCAAGCGCAGAATTCCCGCAATGTTATTGAGTATCGCAATAAATTTGAGTAAACTTTGTGCGTTTATAATTCATATCACGTAGCGAGCAGTACAGTGACGGAGCAAAAACAAACACTTTTGACATGTAGTAGTTCTGGTGCGGCCTGAGATTTTTTTAAAGACAAATGTAGGGCCTAGTTGAAAAAAGGTTGAGAACCACTGGATTAGACTCTATTGGGTAAAAACCGTGAAGGAAAATTAAACAATTTCCTTTTTTCCTATAGTACATAGAGACCAAATCGCCTAAACATATGAACAGATACACAAGCAAACCACATATAACACTACAAAACCATGCACTTGACAACGCCACGTCACCAATAAAAAAATCAAAAGCTGATGCATCAGGTTGGGCTTAACAATATCACAAGTGTAGCATGTAACATTTGCAAATGCTTTCAATACTTGCTCGAATATATGATTAGATAATTAGCACACACTGAATGACACTAAAGGATCTTGCACTTTGTGCGTAATACGCATACATGCGCTTAGCGCAGCACACATTTCTTTGAAACTGAAGAAATTGTAAATTCTAAACTTTAATGAAAAATACTTCAACAATATTACAAAGAAACACAGAGATAGTACAGTTTTTAGACTTAAATTGCTTGTTTATGTCATGAGCAGATTCAGAAAAATAACAACCGATGAATAGAACATTTCCTGCCCCTTTGTCATCGCCAACCCTTTCAAGAGCAAGATTTTCCAAATGGAGGTAAGGCGGTTTCAAGTTCAAGATTCTGAAAAGATGTATGTTCTTTCATACTCTTGTTTTCCTTACAATCTTCGCAAGACACAAACACGGTTGTAATAAGCTTTTGTTAATGACATGTACACCGATATCCACAACAGGTCCGCAGCCAGGTTTTAAAGTTTTGGGAGCAAAATGCATTTTTAGAACAGAATTTTTTTTAATTATATGTTTAAAACAAAATTTTCTGGACACAACAAGATTTGGGGGACACAAATAAAATTGGTGGAACAGACCCTGAATGTCCCCAGTGACTATTGGCCTGATCCACAATCGATCCCACAGGCCGATGGAAAAAAGAAAAGTTATTTAAGATTGCGAAAACATTTTCATGCTTACAGTTTGTTTGCATTTTTTTATTTCAAATGCCACGGGTTGTGTCGGATTTGCGGCTTTGTCTCAACAATGAATTGCGAGAAATTGGTCAACGGCGTCTTTCCACACTTGTAGTTAAGTATTTGTATCTGTAAGTAAAATTTTTGAAACAGTAATAATGCTTTTGTATTTTGAAGCTGTCTGCTACGCTTGAGTAAAACTCAAACGTTGAAGCTGTTTTCAGAAGTCTTACTTCCAATCCGCACCACAAGAAAATGGTGTTTTGATTTTCTGTGTGGCGTCACGACTGTGTGATGTCAAGAGTTTTGATGACGTCACCGAGACTTGACTAAAAATCAAGTGGCGATTAACTTGTTTTTCCTTTTAAAATAAACTAGGCGGAAATCTGCATATTTAAAGTCCTTTATTGGCCTTCTAGACTTAGTGGTTGGCAAGTCATGGCCAAAAAATGACAATCAATCAATTAATAGCCTCATGGCTCACTGGAAATGTACATCGTCACCCTATCAGATCCTAAGTTGGCCAATGCGTCATTTTCATTTGGAAGTACCCAGGAGGACTCTCTTAGACAAAGTTCTTGGTGGTGTTTGGTCACGTGGCCGGAACCATTGCAGCCTGGATTTTTGGGCCAAGTGACTCAACATTTAAAATTTTATGAATTCCAATAAAGCACACTTTGCTGTGAAGCATTAGGTCGTGAGATTTTCGCATGATATTTAAAGTTTTGTTATATGAGCTCGGTATGATCACAACTTCACTTTTGGCAAATTTTTTTACAGACCCTGAATTGCACGAGATCCCATGAATTGAGAGTGGTTTTACGGCACACATACACCTCACGCATAGTTCTTTGAACTACTTCAAATGTTTCTAAATGGGCCGACATTTCACAAAGCGGCTGCAATAAAAAACGTTGTATCTTATAATCCTAAAAAGACTATATGTCTAGTGATTTGAAGTAGTTAGCACAATGTGATTTCTACGGAATAACACATTTGTTGAAAACCAGAAAAAGAAATATAGAAAACCTCGAAAGTGTCTGCAGGGAGATTTACTAAGTTGGCCAGAAGTAATCTAAAATCTTTACTCCACAAAGCAATTGAAGTTGTTTCAGACCTATGACAAATAAAACTGTAAGAAAATTAGTACAAATAAATATTGAGTTGAGCAATTATGAAAAATTTTTCAAGTTAAGATGAAACAACTGTTGAACAAAAACATTTTATCAAAAATATGCCTAAGCGCTTACGACTGCGACATATACAGATCGCTGAGACAGATTTTGAAAAACAAATCTTTTTTAAAGAACTCAGCAAGTTTCACAGACGCTTTTATTTTCACGACAGTTTCAAAGGAAAACTAAGTTGAGTGGATCAGACCATGACGTAAAATGAAAATTAAAATGAGCTAACTGAAGATTTTTGCTCAAGAGGTGCGATGTAACTTTGAACACATGTAAGAGAAACAATTGTGCGAGATATTTGCACCTGAACGCATTTCGACTGATGCTATCCAACAGTGCTTTCTTCGCTTTTGTTGTTTAATGTATCGCACCTGATAACAAGCATTACCGTCCCCACGGTCTTGCAGTTTTGTGACCTATTGATTGGTCGTTCTTTACACAAACGTGAAAGAATTACACCTCTTTCATATTTAAGCAATCCTGGCTTTCCGATCTCATTCATTCTAAGCAATGCATGCAATGTCTTTCTTGCATTTTCATTCTGCATGATAAGATACTCTCAGCGAGAAAATTTCAGCTATATTTGTGTTCTTATCTGCAAATCATGAGATGTATAAAACGGCTAAATGTTTCATAAAGCAAAAGATTATAAATGCTAAGTCAAGTACAACTATCAGAGTTTTGAAAACAAAGATTTTTTGAAAACTTTACGTCAGAAAACTAATAGATTAATTCAGACTTTTTTAAGGTGTTTTAGGGACCCTGTTCGGGTCCCTAGAATTTCAAATCGGGTCCCTAGAATCAGAGAAAATTATCATCCAGTCCCTAGAATGAGAGAAAATCGGGTCCCAGAATCAGAGAATCGGGTCCCTACAGGTCCACACCGGGTACCTAATATTTTGCTTAAAAAAACCCTGGATTAATTTTTTCATCTTATTTATTAAAAAGACATTGATATAGGATTTATCTACATACAAGTTAATTTACCTCCACGGTGAGCTTCTGGAGAATGAGTTTCTATGTACAAACCCAAGTCAGGTATTTGTTTATCACACCTCGTTCTTCAACAGGATCTGAAAAAATATCATTTGGAAATCAAGCTTGGTTGTTTTTCTACAGCTTGAAAGGATTGGTTTTTATCTGGTGTATCTAGTGTCGAAAGCTTATGGAGGGCAATCAATCTTTACTAGCAAGAAATATATATCAAGCAAATGCCAACAACTACGATCAGATTTTTGAACAAGAAGTTTCCCAGTTCTTTGAATGGTCTGCATCACTACGAACGTCATCACTGGAATACTCTCAATCAGGTTGGGTTTCGTTTCATAATTACCAAAACGTTGTGAATTTTCTTTTTTGTAGACGTTAGAATGTTATTGAAATTGTTTGTGAAAACGTTTGCTTTTTATTTAGTTTCACACCTACAAACGTTAATTTGCGTCCACATGCCTTGAGCAGATTTAGAAAAAACAACTACAGGAAACATGTTCTTCCGTCCGCTTGACTATCAGCAACCTCTGGAAGAGTATCCAGATGGAGATTGGAGGGCATACTGGCTGTTTCCAGTGTAAGAAATTTTTTATGTATTGCGTAGGTAAAACTTTGCACAGTTTAGGCAATCAGTTTAAATTTACGTCAAAGCTAAGATGAGGTTAGCCTTGCACAATATTTATGGTATGACAGCTTTTTATGCATGTTTTAATAAAATTTTAGTAATATCTTGCAAAGTTTCTAACCATCTTTCCAAGTAAACCTCCTATAATGATGCAATCTTCATGGATTGTTATGTGTTTTTTTCTGTTGAAAATTTACTTTGCACTTTTTCGTAGATAGTTTACGCTGAAGTTTTCAAAGTGCAGGTGGATATGTTATGCTGTGTTCTTTGCAGACTCGCCGTAAAACCAAACGTTTCAAGTTCAATACTAAGACAATCTGTATATCATATATCATACTGTATTTCAATGAATAAAAACATTTTTGAATAGATTCAATTGACAATTCTCATTTTTATTAACAGGTACACCGACCACCAAAAACATTCTTTATTTATGTTTACCGAAGAAAGTACAAAAAGATATCCAAACGATCATGAATATGATAAAGAATTTATCCTGTCTCAAACAGCGACAGAACAATGTAAGATAATTAGACTTCGTGAAGTAAAATCATCGCCTAAGTACTGCGACGATTATTACACACAAAAAATGGTAGATGTTCTTTCCCGTGTTTAACACAACCCCAAAAACTAAAAAAAATTAATTCAGAAACTACCCACATGAAATATATTGTGAAAAACCTAATGCAGTAACATGACTTCAGTGAAAGAAATAATAACGATAAAATAATCTTTCTATTTTGTGTTGTGTTGCATGTACTCTTAACAAAACATGACTTTCTTAAAGTTTTGTAACTGTTGACATTTGAAAGGATTTTGTAAGAATTAAAAAAGAGGTAAGGTAGTATACTATTATAACAGATATATCCTTCAAACAGATGCAAAGATATTTTTATGATTTTTATAATTGTTTGTCACGGGCGTTTTCCCCTCAACAATGAGATTGCAGGACAATTATGTGTTTTCACACTTTTTCGTGCCTGCAATGCTCTTTAATGTTTGTACACAAGTTTTATTTATAAGTGCAAAAACTGTACAATAATATCCTTTTTTCATTACACGCAACGGCTGGCGAACTTCGAGTTTCAGTCTCGATTAGCAATGTATTAAGAAAGCAATGTCTCGAGCATCAAGTCAACAAATTGACTGTTTAATTGTTTCCAAGTCGGTTAAAAGGCCAGCTTGATAAGTTAAGACCTAAAATTGTCGAGCTTTACCTTCAAAACGTCTTTTTCAGATTATGGGAGATCAGCGTCCAAAGGAAAGTTGAATACAACTCCTTCTTTGAACCAAAAATCCGAGGATGACGGTATACAAGTATTTGGAAGTCCTCCAACCTATCTGCATCTCATTGAAACATTGCTTCGTTTACCATTGTCGACAGTTGCATGTGGCCTAACGTAAGTTTGTTTTTGAGACAGTGAACATTTTTCCTTACAAATATTAATTTGCACCTTGCAATGTGCACACCACACAGTTTACCGTTGCTATCATTTTTAATTTTTTAATCGGTTAAACTTTCCTATCGGTAAAACAAGAATCAACTTTGATATTTTAAATGCCACAATAAATTGTAATAACATGTGTTCCTAAACGATCCGCATTGGTACTTTCAAGAAAATGTTTTATTTAGGCTATTAGAGTCTACACTTAGTGACATCGGAAATTGTATTCACCTGTTCAGTTGCTTTCCAAACAATCCATTTGTAGCGTGCAGTACCACTTGATGATGTTTACGAAATATACTTTTGCTTGCGATTGGACTGAAAGTTGCAATGTCTTAGTTTGTGCAGATAAATACTTCACTTGCAAAATTTCATGGAAAAGAGAGTTGTTTTCACGTTGTATCGCAAAAACAGCGATTTTTGTACATTGTTGTGAAATGTTTACGGACGCAAGTAAAAACAGTTCTCAGTTGAAGTTGAAAACATTTTTCAGGGGTAAATTTGCATGTTTCTCACTACGTTAAAAACATTTTACAGGCAGCAATCTAACAATGAAACACCACGTCCTGCTGCACCATGGCCACCAAAGCCAAGTTTTTCTGCAACGTCATGGTCAGCAAATCCTTATGCAAAGCCATGGTCACCAATTCCAAGTTCTTCTGCAACGTCATGGTCACCAAAGCCAAGTTCTTCTGCAAAGTCATGGTCACCAAATCCTTATGCAAATCCGTGGTCACCAAAGCCAAGTTATTCTGCTTCGTCATTGTCACCAAAGCCAAGTTCTTCTGCAACGTCATGGTCATCAAAGCCAAGTTCTTGTGCCATGTCATGGTCACCAAAGCCAAGTTCTTCTGCAAAGTCATGGTCACCAAATCCGCATGCAAAGCCATGGTCACCAAACCCAAGTTCTTCTGCAGAGTCGTGGTCACCAGATCCAAATTCTTCTGCGTTGTCAGACGATCTTCAGTTTCTTCTCAACATCAATCCTGAACTGGATGATGTGCAAACTCTAAGTTTTGTTTCGTCTGACCCACAACAAACGTCTTTTTAGACTCTAGTTTTGCTTTTACCAATGGAATTAGAAAACTATTCGCTGTGTGTACTAAACAGTTATTAGCAGACCTTGCTCGCCGCAATGGCATTTTTATTTTACATTTAGCAAAGCTCAAGCCACAATGCGATTGTTTCTCACAAGATTTGTCAACAAGATAGCTGCCTGCGCAAAACATTGCATGCGTCCTATAAGCGTCTGCTCATTTTCAATACAACGCAGGGTACGTGCAATGCAAACTTTGCAGAGATTGTAGCATTTTGTATATATTATGTCATGGGCAGGACCGGATTTAGCTGATGCGAGGCGCTAGGCTAATCCACTTGTGACACCCCCTCTCATTATTATTGCGAGAAAAAATGGAAAAGAAAAGTGTTAATCATTTGCGCAAATCTGAAATGACGCTCTGAAATTCAGTCAATAAAAAATTCCAAATCATTACCAGAGTGTCCCACGATTAGTGCACTTGTTGCTGCCTTCGACACGACACAAAAGCATTCAACGACACGGAATTGTTTAAATCCTTTGGCTGGCCGGAACAGGAATATTAATTTCTGCAGGCAAACCAACCGAAAACGCCACGACTGAAATATTTGACAAAACACATAGCCTAACTCTTTTATATGTATCACACCTTTTTTCTTATGTGCTCTCAAAAAAATCCACTGCACCTATGTGTGCTGGCGGCATGAAGACGTTAAAGCACATCGTGAGGACCATGTTGCGACTCGNTTACCAGGCTGTAAAAATATCACACACAAGAGAAAAACACGTCAAGTAAAACACATCCACATGGTTGCAACTGCTAGGATCACGATTCACGTGTTTGTTACTTTTTCAGACTGCAAAGAATCGAACGAAACGAAACTGTGGCACGACAGGATGCGATGCTTAAGAAATGACCACACAGACTCCTGCTACTGTTGAAAATGAAAAGTGACTCCGGTCCGGGTCCTGTTTTTCCCAAATTTTTGACTCCGGGTCCGAAAGAAAAACGCAGAATCCTGCGGAGTCGACTCCGGCAATCCGGATCCGGTCCCACCTTTGCTTTCTGGCGACTGTTTTTAAGTAAAAACACGAGTAAATTACAGTTAGATCGATGACTGCAGCCGGAGACTGAACAGGAGTCGGATTCTCAAATTTGAAAACTTGCCGGACCCGGATTCAAAAATTTTGGAACAGGGGCGGAGTCGGAGTCTGAAAAAGTGACTCCGGCCACCTCTGTCAGAAAGTCTTTAATAGAGGGGATTTACATTTGCGCAGGGGGACTCGACATTATAAAAATTTGATAACATCTTTACTGATTTATAGTGTTTCATATTTAAATTTGAGGGGCTGAGCTCACCAATGCCTCCCGTGGCGAGGGTACCGGTTTAAACTTCTATGCTGTCGTTATTGAAATGCGTGTAAAGCAATAAAAAGCTGCAATCATCGAATCAAGTAAGGCTTAATATAGCAGCACAGTAAACATTTAAAAAAGGATTTGTCCTGACTTCTTCATAACAATATCATCTAGAAATTAATTACAATTTGTTTGCCTAAGTTTGTCACTTTTAATGCACCGAATGCTTGGTGTGGACAACCTCTCCTGGAACACTGCGATCGTTCAATTCATTTTTAATTCATTTGAATCTAGAAAAGGACCTTACTCCTGAGAAGTTTGCGACCATCAAGCTAAGAAATAAGGGTCCGCGTGGTTGGATAAACTAAGTACCACTAATCTAAGGCATCAGACCCAAACGCGCTTTTTTCCCAAAGAGGATATCAGCTTTTGTCATTTTCTTACTGTTTCCATTTGCCCTGTCTCTTCGGGGAAGAATTCTGTGGTTGCCACTTGGCAAAGTGACTTTTGCTTGCTATTCGAGCTCATCAAGATCTCTGATTTGCTTAGCATGGGAGCAGTACACACTTGCGCAAGTACTCAACAGCAATCTGATTTCTGAAGAGATTTGCTAAAGATAATTAAAAAGGAAAATCCCATCTAAAAATACCAATCGACTTTGACGTAATAGAAACGCTGACAAAACTACTGTATTGCTCAGTCACAGAAGCAACAACTTTGCTTTCATCGTAAGATACTGCTGCTAGCCCTACACCTAGCTCTTATCTGCACAGCAGTGATGTATCTAGGGTATGGCAGGCACGGCTCGTGCCATGAGCGCCAATTTGANCGGGGCGCAAAATTGCTTGGCAAATATAAAAATTTGTGACTTACAGTTTCTTCAGCCTCTATTTTGCGCCCCATNCAATCATTCACTGCAAAGCTGCATCCCCTTATCTAATCATTAGATAAGGGCGATGCAGCTTTGCANTTAATGATTTTGAAGCTTTGCAGTCAATGCATTAGATTCTAATGCATTAAATCGGCCGTGTTGCACCAGTACCACCAAGCAATATTACAAAACTGTGCTATTGTGACACAACGCAACGGTCAGACATTGTGACAGAACAAGAACGCTCGCTTGCCATGTCAACACGAGCTCGTCCTTCTCACTCTATTAAGAAAGGTTCAGTCACTCCGTGCTACTGAGTTTCAGGCAAGAGGATATTAGTCAGAATCTGGTTGAGATGAGTTAACTCCATGTTATGTAAATAACTCCTGTTAAGCTCCCACAGATTTACAAATTGCTTAAAACTTCTGCGGCATACTTTACTCTGACTTTACGAAACTTCTTCGATGGCCACTAGTGGCGGATAAATAAGCTAAACACAATGTCCCAGTCCAGAGACTAAGGAAAAGAACATTATAGTTAGTCCTCGAAAAATCAACAGTTAGTATTGCTACGGTACCAGTTGAGCAAAAAATGTTAACTCAAAAAAAGAGCTTTGTTAGCCCTATGCAGAGTTAGCTTTTTCTGTCCAGTGGTTTGGCTGTAGCACGTTTAAAGGTCGTTTTCTCTTGGGCGTGTAACTTATTGTAGGCCTACCATCCAAATTAAATGTGATTCATTTTAAAACAAATTTTCGTTTGCAGTTGCAATATGTTGCGTGATATTTTTTGTAAGNTTTACAATTTGGTNAACCAATACTATGTACAAATTAGGATATCGTTATAATTTAAATGTTTTGATATTCTTTATACTGTAATGAGAATAAATCGGTATAGAAGTATGTTCTTGTCCTTGTGGATAATTCACAATTTCATTTGCAAAAACTTTTGAAGGAAAAATACACTTTTCTATTTTGAAACTTTTTTCTTCATGGTCTGTCTTTCGTAAAAGTTGTGCCTATATCTAATATTTAAATTATTGAAAAGGGCGTACATATAAACTTTGCCATGGGCGCCCTTTGACATAGATACACCAATGATCTCAAGTACAGCCTAAACCTTTGATCAGGTGCAGTGGCGTAACTAGAGGTTTGAGCCAGATGGTCTAACTTAGCTGAAGGGAACCCACTGGACAACACTCAGAAAAAAGTTAAGAAACAATAGTGAATCCGGTTTTGGACGGCTATACAAAACCCGAAATCACCGGAAAACACTCCGAAAAACGCAAAAAAACAACAACCTACTGAAAATCAAAATAGTAAATACCAAAATACAAGCTAGGTGGGGTCCCGGTTTTTACATTTAGCTTGCCAGGGGCCGGTTTGCACCCCTGTCCCCCATCAATTATGCCATTTATCAGGTGCATTTCAAACACGAACAGCCACAATTTCTTTAGCCTGATTCACACGTAACAATCGGTACGATTCAGCAAACGCAGGACGCAACCAACCTGCTTTGAGTAGATCGACACAATCAGCGGCATGCGGCTTGACCAACCGCATATTGATATTCGTGGAAACTCTTTGGAAGACTCTGGCGTTATCACGACGAAAGTTGAATAAAACTAAATTTCTTGAATAATTAGGACAAATTTTTGACGAAGATTAATCGAAATTTTCATATACCGGCAATTGACTCTTTGCGTACCACAGTTTGTTGGAAGCCCCCTTGGATCTTGACGCCCTAGGTTTACGCCTACATAGCCTATTGGTAAATCCGGCCCTGGTCATGGGTGTAAGAAACGATCCGTGCCTTCACTTTTTCCGATAATTTCCAGTTGTTTCTTCTACAGTCTTAGTCTTGGAAATGCCCTAAGAAAAACATTTAAAATGCACTAATTTCGTAAATCAGTTTTAGAATGGGTAAAATGGGAAATATACCAACAGGGGCGATTCCACCTAGTACGTTTAGGGGGCGATTTCCGTTACATTTGGTAATCAAGTCTCATTATGGGGCACTACTGTAAGAGAGATGAAGTATACTTCCCAACACTGCTGTGGAAAGACAATTAACAGCAAAATGGCCTTATATCGCGAATGCTACGTTTTCCGAATTGTTCAAAATTATGGTGAATAAAGTTATTTTCGTAGGTTTTAGTTGAGGCGATCGTCCCAATCGTCTACCCCTTGAATCCGCCCCTGTATAGGAACGTACAATTAAGTAACATAAATTGGAAAAATTTTGAGTTGAATGAGTTCTTTTATCCACTGCTAGCCAGCCTAGGTATCGGGGCAGGTGTTGAGCAGCCATTCGGTTGTCTCATCGTCCAGAACCGTCAGGCCGTGTAG
>JGI24158J21664_10012639_pt1 | contig 11179 bp, 15 predicted proteins | sample Ectturendosymbi3_FD_21664 | JGI IMG/M metagenome (IMG submission 21664)
CTGCAAACCAAGTAGAAATCCAACCATTTTTAAATCAACACAAATGATCCAGTTGTGTTCGTAGTATGAAATTTTTTCCAGTACAAATTCAATTTCGCTATATTTTTCTTTGAGAGTTGTTAAATGCCCAAGAGGAATACATCCAAAAGCGTTACCATTATGCAGAAGAACACATTTCAAACTTCTTTTACAGCCAATGGCGTACGCAAGGGGGTTTTGGGGTTAAAAACCCTGCCTTGAGCTTGATATTTTACAAACTCTTTATTACCTGCGCAAAGGAAATTAAATCTTTTCGCATACTTTTTGCTTGTTAATTTGCCGACTTAATGCTACACAGACTAATGGAGTAGAAAGGGTAAAGCATTCTGTGAACGTCCATTTGCACTGCATCGTCAGCAACCTGGAAAGAATACGCAAAATTTCGACGTTGCCCCTCCCTGGAAAATTTTCTGCGGATGCCCGTGCTAGTAGTAAAGGTATTTCTTCGCCGATAACAGTGGTAAACCAACGTCTGATGTACGTACACATAATGAGCGTTTGGAAGGATCTTTAATGCAAAGCTGCATTACAGCACGAAACACGGGAAACATACGGGCGATGTCACGGAACTTCTTGGAAAGCAAAGAATTGAAGGGCAACTGTAAAAACGGAAAATGATTGATTTTGCCAAACATGATTCAGCTGCGGACCTGAAAGCTTTGCACGAAGTTGCGCAACGATCGCTTAACATGGTAACACTTTTCGAGACGGAGAGATTATAAGAGTGTGCGATGAAGATAAACAATCAAAATTATTGAAAGTGTCTTTACCTCATCGAACCGTTGCAAGAGTGATGACAACGTGACTTTACAATTATATCTGCCGACCACATAAATTAAAGCAGACATTGACGCAGTAACCAAAACCAAGAAACAAATTGTTTTGCTAACTTTTTGATGTGCCATGTATCTTTTCTCTAGCAGAAAATATCTATACTAAGTCGCAAACAAACAGAAAACTTAAAAATTCTTCTAATCCAAAATTGCGTTAGCATTAGATCGATTGGAAGTTGAAACGAGATTTGATTACAATGGAGTTTAATCAACCATAACGTCGGGTGATTTTCACCTAGGGACCACGTGGCCACCACTCATGTCCGGGTGGAAATCACCGGGTGCTAGTATTTCAGGGATGTGAGTAATCTTTCGATTAAAACAATCAAATTTTTGCACAACGCCGAGAGCTGCGGAAAGAATGCATTTGAAAAGCAGCTATGACTTTCAAACCTGCTTTTCTGTCTCCACAATTAATCAAACATGACCTTGAGCTTCAACAGGCTAGATCTAGGGCTCACAACCTGGGTACATACACATTAAGGTTAACAATAGAAGGAATATTATTTATTTCCAATTATTTATACATTTAACTTTGAGATAAATTAACGTCTACCTTCAAAGTTCTTAAACATTTAGATTTTTTATTTTTACTCAGCCTTTTTGTCATAAGAAATATTAGGGGTACATGCTCATCTGTCAAAACGCTGAAGGGGCACATGATCAGGTTTGGAACCCCTGGGCTAGCTGGGTACAGTTGGTTGAGTACGCGCCACCAAAGCTGGTAGACTGGGTTCGATTTGCGGCCGGGTCACATTGAAAAACAGTATTTGCGTCCTGCTAAACCTCGCCATGGGTGGGTGCAAGGTAACGGTTCACGCGCGGTTCTTCCATTGACTCGCTACCCGTGCACCGTTCACTGCGAAAGCAGCCGCGTCACACGGCGCAAGAGGGAATGGCGCCACAGACCACTCCAAAATGAATACAGAAACCGAGAATCACAGAACTGAAACTTGAGTTTCAGTTCAGCTCTAGTAAGTGGTTGGTTGAAGCGTCGTTAAATGCCCCTATCTAGCTTCCACCGATTTTCGAATATGCCGTCCTGCTTTGATCTGTAACAGATGATCGGCTGTGCAAAAGTCGATGATACACCAGCAACAGGAAGCCTGACAAAACTACCTCCGGTGTGTATGCATTCGTGAAACACTTTTTGCTGCAACTGACAAATCGCTCGACAATTAGAACAGATAACTTGGACACTTCAATACACCAATCGTTGTCTTTTCAACCAGAAATTGATAAATGGACGTTCACTGCTCGACATCGGCTTGCAGGCACAGACCGAAGTGGAAACGCAAATGAAGGGGGACAGCCGTTGCTTCAAAAGTCAAACTTGGTAGATTTCAAGTTCAGGCATTTGATTCTCATACACTTGTTATTTATGGACAAAACCATAGTCAATCTCACGTGGTGATTATCTACATCGGCTAATCTCCAACAACTAGCACTGTTGCCATAACCACCATTAACTTTACAACCACCTCGCTAAAACTTCTGTGAATCTCAACCTCTCTCTGCTCGACACTGAAGCGTTTCACTGTGCATCAGTCAAGTTGAAGGACACCCAACTGTATCCGTCTAACGAAAACTGAACCACCTCGCCACGACTGCGATGGTGACAACAAACATCAGCCAAGGTTTTATTGACAAAACAAGCTAGGAGTGCTTTCACGCTAACGACAGGCGGGAGTATGGCGGTATTGGGAAAAAGCTACGAAAAGCGTGACAATGGTGATGATCATTAACAGAGACTAACGGCCAATTACGGTAAAACGAAGACACCGGAAAAGTCACTACATTGTTCCAGAACGACACACGTAGGGAGTAGGACAACAGCTACGAAACCGCTACGACGACAACGCCCAAGTTCAGAGAATGCAACCGCGAGCTCGTCGCAACTGAATGAAGCGAACAAGAAGACACACGTCATTATCATCGGCACGTAACGCGTCCACACTGCCAACTCTACTTCGCTACTTTCCAAGCAATTACGAGAGTCGCGACCCGATCGCCGGNATCCTGTCGCGGGTANGAGCGCGCACGGACAACGTATATTGCACACATCTACAATACAAACAACACTAGCTCGGGCCAAAGCCGATAAAACAGTAGAAAAGCGCTGTTAACTGCTTTCACAGGTTGGGAGTGGCGAACAGCAGATGCCACAGGGGGAGACGCGATCATCGGTCACACAGCCTGCTGCTGCTGCTAACCCGTATTGGTTCGCGTTGCTCTTGGCAGCAATTGTACGACTTGGAACAATCGAAGCTTTGCTCGCGAGACAAAAGTACGAAGCGCACGTTTCGGCCGCTAACTCGCCATCGACGCTTTTGCAGCGACCTTTCATTCCCAGCACTCTGCACAGTAAGCAATATTTAAAGCGACCAAACCATGCATCGGTGCCAAGGTCAATTGCCACTTGGCGTTTTCACTTATTTTTCACATGCGAGCCGAGGTTCTGGAGAACTTTTTTGGACGACAAAAATATTTTTACGACTGAACTGTGAATAGTCAATGGCCGACATCTGCTCGTAAGTTATAAAGACATCGACATCCGATTAAAGTTATTTTGGTGGAGCGGGGTTATCACGGCAGTGACTGAGCGATCAATCATGGCGTTTTTGGACAAACAGAAACAAAAGCCTTCTGTTTCATTTATTTTGAATTATTATGCCGCTTACGCTGACAATTTGTATCGCAATTGCCCACTGTGCACAGGTGACCCAAGGCTACGAGTGTGTCCGTCTTTACTCCCAAACAGACCCACTTCACCACAGTAAATTAAACCGACAAGTTAATGTTTGCTCATGAGTCGAAGGCAGCGACGCGATTTGCAACCGGACACAACATACCGAGTGAAGAAAGGTAGAAAAAGTTACTTTCGATGGTTCAAAATGCCGCAAAACTCTCACCAACAACGTCTCAGCCAGACCTATTTAGCGGCCAACGAAATTTGGTACAGATACCATTGTGTTCGACTACAGGCGGGCGCAGAATCCTCAATGAAAGCCGTAAAATCGATAAAACCGACTACTATGAAAAAAAACAACAATCCCTTGCTTAAAATCAGCAATGTACACATAAAATACAAGCAAGCAAAATCAACATATCAAAACAATCCCCAAACAGCACCACCACACAAGCAATAAGCACGATAAGCGCCGAAATGAACTCAATCAACGCGCATGCGCAGTCCACGTAACAAACAACTGCTTCATGTCGTAATTCCTCAACAAGGCCTTTGGATTTACGTCATCAATCCACTAGGCTATGCCCGCTAAGCAAAACCGTTCGAAGCCAAGAAGCACCGCACCTTCTGTATCATTCTGGTATTTATAAGATCGGATGTAACTTTGAAGACCATCATGCGTCCTGGGCAATGCCATGGCAAAACCAACCCGGCACGTCGCTTTATTCTGTGTGCAACAGTGCATCGTCACACAAACCACTTCTCAAACCATCTATCTCCGTATTGGTTAGCGCTCAAGACAACATCAGAAGAAGCCTTATGGGCAACGACCACAGACGAAAGCCACGAAAACCAGATCGAATTTAAATATCCTTTCCTAAACAGCAAAGCGCGAAAGCCAGACTGCCTGCAAGCGAAGCTTTAACTGTTCCGAAACAAATCAGCCATTGCCGGAGCGGGATTTGGTCGCTGGCATGCACCGCAACACATCGCTATGCAGCTCCACCGGTAAATCCGTCACAAATGCACGACCGACCGTCTCTTGAGCCCTGGCGCTAAGCGAGATGCTGCGACAGAAGCGAGAGAATAAAGAGATAAGCAAGATGAATGTTTTTACAGTGATGACAGGGCGGGAGTGGCCGCGCAAACGAATTGATTTTGATTTCGGCGGAACAAGTCGAACCGGCTGAAAAGTAGAGGCAAGTTAACGGATAATCAATTCCAGTCAGTTTGCCCGCGGAGTGGATGTTATGTTTTCTCGACGGTCCTTGAATATTTGCACTGGCAGCCCACGCGGGAGACTCGCGCTAGAAAACCAAGCCACGAATTGTTACAGACCCAGGGTTCTGTTTTTGGCCTACAATTGTTTCGTTTCGATTAACCTTTTTCCTGTGACTTTAAACCGGCAAAAAAGTTTTTAACAAACCGAGAAAATCGCTCATTGAGGAAAAACAAATGTGCACAGGACGCATCCGTTCCGGCACAGGTGTGGTGGAACTACGACCACGCTCCCGTTGCCACGGTAACGAGACGCGTTTAAGTCAAGCTAACCTGAAGACAACATCGACAAAATACAACCGGACAGCAAAACAAAACCAGAAAACTAACCACAAATCAACGCAAGAGAACACCAAGCTAGTACAAAAAAAAGAAGAGAGAAAGAAAAATCAATCGGCACGCCATTTTCCAGGCTATCCACAGTCAGCAGGCAAGGTAACGAGCAACGTCTGCAAACACTTTTGAAGGACTTAAGACTCCGACTCGACGCGCCGTTCGACCCGGGCCGATGGCGTGAACGCGAATGAAGGATACGTTACAGACAAGATAGCAGCATTCTCGAGTGTACCATCAGCACGGTCGCAATAGTATGTACACGGCACGCATGCGCACAAGCGGGCGGCGGGGGAGGGACATGATCGGCACAGCCTTGCTACAAATACTACGATTTCAGAGGAAGAAGGCGCGGACCTGCGAACCGTTAAGCGCGTTACCGAAACAGAGCTGGTTTGTCACCGAACGTGCGCTACCGAACCAATTTACCGCAAGCCGCGAACAGCACAGAAACCGAGCGTCATGGAAACAGCGGCGGCGCCCTTGCGAAGGCCATGTACTGTTTCTGGGCATGACGCGATGCTCGCTTTGCGAATTACGTCACCGGCGAAAGAACTGCGGGGCGCGTTGTCGCAACACAAAAGAATCGGGCGCTGGCGGCGAAAAGTGCACGGCGCCGAACCCGTTGGCATTTACAGTGATCTGGATTACAAAGCGCAGCGAAATACACGCACAGGGGTGTAGTCAATTTAAAAAGCGGGGGAGGGCGATTATGTCGACGAGCGCGACAGATTATCGTCGTCGTCGCTGATATACCAACGAACAGATGCCTACATGGGGACAGCCAGAGGCATCTAGCACCAAAGCTCACGACAAATCGGCGAAAGCGGATACACGAGACTGGGGAGGGTTAATAATAATCGGCGTGTGCAAACTGGCTACGAAGGTATCAGTGCAATCAAGAGTTGATTAGTTTTGACGTCACCGCATCGTTCAAAAATCCACCACAGCCGGTTGTTTTACAAGAAGGCATAAAAACCTGAGCGATGTCAGATGACGCGGGGCCGGTGTTAATCGTCAATACGTGGACGGCCATCGTGGCAAAGTGCGCGACGCCCAGTGACCTCTGGATGGAAAAAAGGACGCGCACGTTTTATCGCAAACAGCGCCACGTATCGCAGCGACTAACGCACTACGTCACAATTGCCTTGCCGACGACACAGTCGCGCGATTTAGGCACAAGCAGAAGACACGGTACGATCGTTCTTTTTTTTTCTTCTGAAAAAGAGAAAAATGCCGCAAGTTAAAAAAGTTTTCAAAGCGGCGAAAAAAACTTCTCAGACGAAAGCCGGAAAGAAACATGCGTTTCCACATCACGGGTCCACGCTGTTCGTTAAAACGCTTAAAAAATGACAACCAGAGTGGCACTTTCCGAATTACAACGATGCAAAAAAAGCAGACGCATGCGCTTGAAAGTCGAAGCAACGCAACAAATAGGTACTACGTTCGCTCGCGCGGGAACAGCAACAGAAAGCGCGCGCAGAGTAGAAAACTCAATTCGCAAGTTTATTTACAAGGATAAGCAAGAGCTTGACTATAAAACTGCAACTACTGAAGTGGGAAGGGGGGGGGACGGGCGGGGCGAAAAGAACATTTGTCATGTCAGTCAGAGCTATGCTAAAAAGTGGGGGGCAAGCTAAAATCGCGAGTCAATCAAAAGCGCGCAGAGAACACCGTGACGCCGTAGCGGAATACTTGTCGTCGGGGTCGTGCAGGCGGAAATCAATTGAGTACAATACCGCAAAATGGGGGAGTACGCGAAGGCAGCTACGTCACGAACGACTACGACTACTACCACAAGAAGCGGCAAAAGCAAAAAAATGCGTGACATTAGGAGCGCTCGACACGGAGGCGCACAACGCTACACGACGTCGACGACGAAAGGTTAAGAAGCGAGGCGCGAAAATACGACGACAGAGCAGGAGGATGCTGGTAATACGCTGGGATCTGACGGGAACTACGTGTGATAGAAATACTGGAAGCCGTGATGTTTGGCCGGACTGATGGGGTAGGCTGCTGCGTACGCACCTGCAACACACGATAAATGACGCATGAAACGAGTCGAGTGGGGTGAGATAAACCAGTTGATTATATTGGAAAGTACTGGCGGGAAAAGTAAAATTATAAACGCAAGTGCGTGAAACAAGGCTCGAACGGGCGCAAACCATGACCACAATCATGAAAAGATGTGAAAATTGATTACGTTAAAACACCGAACTTCATTTCAAAGCAAAACACGCCCGTCTACGTAATGACACGCTTCGTCAACCAGACGACAGCAACCACCAGCCGATCCGTTGCAATTAGAGCTGCGATGGCATCGGTAACGTGGCAGATGACGACAGCGAGTAAGAAGCAAAGCCTACCGTTTGGCGACGTCCCGGACGAATAGGCCTGTCGTGTGTACTTATGGAATATCGCCTGCGCCGCCGCGGCGGCGTTGGACGGGTGATGGGCGCTGCCTCCACCGGCCAAGTGCGGCTGAATGTGGGTGTGGGTCATCGCCGGGGAATGGATCAACGTGTGCGGGTTGATGGACAGTTGGGGGTGGTGGGGATTACCCGGATGCGTGAGCAAGCTGGTCGGCAACTGAGGGCGCACCTGAAACAGTTTTCAGCGTTTTAATGCAAGCACTTTCAGTGCAAGCTCATCGTGCAAACCGACCCGAAGCTGTCGCATTCCTCTGTCTGTTCAATACGCTTGGAGCGCCACACACGCTGTCGCAAGAACAGAACGTCATTCCAGATTTTGGCATCGTTCGAAATTCAAGTAACTCGACTTGTGCGCTTAGCGGGTTACCTTGCTTTAGCAAACGGGTAAAGAAGCATCTTGCGAGTAATCAGGTGGGTGCAATAGGCAACAAACAACAAATCATTCACTTACATCTTACTGTAATTCACCAGGCGTGGTTCAAACGACACCGGCGATTCGGTGCTTCAACCGAAACGTAACAACTTTTCAATAAAATGCGCAAAACCACCCTAGTCGGAAAACAAAAACATAACACAACAACGTCAAACGTTGCTTCCAAACTGTGACGCGAGCGACATGCCCGTCGTTGAGCAGCGCTGTTCAATGCAAAGCATAAGCTTACCGCTCCCAGCAGATGTGCGGTCGCCGCAGGCACGGCTGCCTTTACTGTTGGACTCCCGTGCGCTGCCATGTACGCTGCGTATGGAGCCGAAGGGGGTTGAGTGAAAGTAGGGGAGATGTAGGGGGCGCTGTGCACCACCGACGTGGACGAGACGCCGATCCGGTAGCGGGTCAAGTCCGACGCGCTTGCGTCACCGCCATTTCCGTTCTGCGTCACAAAATATTACGCCTCATATTTCTGACCTAAATAACTGGTGTATCGAGTAGCGTGCCGTGGTATCAAGCCGCGATCGACGAAAACTGCGATACGTCAATGCGACAGGAAACAAGGCACGTGACTAGGAAGGGCTTTGTCGCTACTGGCAACACTAATGCGCAGCTATCAGCGGAGAGCAGATCCCCAACCTTGACGGCAAGGTCGAATTAGTCAAAGACACAAACGCAACATTGCATCTGTTGCCTTCAAAACAAGTGTGAAAACGCGATTGGGCGAAAACCTTGAATGCGCTTGGTGGTCAGAGAAGCACGGACGTATGAATATAACTACAGGAATGTGCTGAATGAAAGACAAACCAAGAAAAGTGCACTTTCAAGTCACGAACTAACCACAGCATGTGGACTTCAATCAACAACGTGCAACCGCGATGGAGAAGGAAAGGTTGCCGCCCGCTGAAAGGGACGGAACTTGCGTAAGCAGGTGATCAGTCGAAGCTGAGATGGAAGAACAAACTCACCTGGCTGAGATTGAGCGGTTGGACTTGAATTGCTCCGGCAGCGTACGCTGCAGGGAGGCTGGCGGGCACTGTGGCAACAGCCGATGGTGCCACCGCAGCCGAAACCTTGGCTACGTTCAGAGTCCGAGGTCGATCCTGTTTGGCGGAAATGACATGGGAAGCGGTGGGAGCGAGCGCGCACGACCTCGCTTGCTGCGATACAGCGGGGGGGTGATGGTACTGTTGTTGGTGCGAGACCGAGAGTTGTGCTGGGAAACAAACAGTAAGGTTTTTCGCACAGCTCGTGACAACGGAAGACGAGGCTGCGACACGCGCAAATACGTTTTACAGTGGGAACGCATCATCAATCTCGGGGAGCAACAGGCGGCAGGAAATTTTTGGTACTGTCGCGTTCACGTCCGAAATGAATTTTAATCAGGGCAGTGACACCATAAGCATGCCGTTAGTTACTCATTTACACATTATAAGCACAAAAACAATAAATGACTCAATATCCGATTCAGTTGAAACGCTATGGGACAAAGCTAATTTCGTGTTACAAATATAGACGACGATTATCAGGCTTTTTCAAACACTTTTTGTCATCGGGACTTTTTCCATCTGTGAAAAATACTTGACTCTGAACTGCGCAAAGATCAACTAAACTAGGAAACGTGCAGCAACGTTATTTAAGGTAATTGACGAAAAACAAACCGCATCGCTAAGCACCAACTTAACAAAGCTTTGAAGTGTTGACAATCGAACGGCTGAATTATGATGCAATAAACTGCCACAATAAACACGCACACGTATGCTTCAGAAGGACCCTAACCGACGCAACATATTTGCATAAGCCGTAAACAGCCGGAGCACCAAACAAACGTCACACATAAAAACGTATTGCGCGTCATCGTCCCACCTTCCACGTCGACATCTCGCTTCACTAAGCCACCAACATCCGCGCGACGCTGCTGCTGATGATGATGGTGGTGGTGGTGAGAGCCGTACTTGTAGCCGGTGCTTTGGTAAAGCTTATCCTCGTGTTCGCGATTACGGGCCGCCGACTGATAGTGCTTCTCCTCGCTATGCCTGGATAGAAGCGAGACGGTACTTGAGAACGGCGAACCGAGATTGGCTTTGGCTGGCCGGGCAAGAAACCCGACAGGAGGCGCTTGGCCAGCGAGCGGGCAACGCACACAGGCTGTTAGCGCGAATCGCGCCGTCTTAAGCAGACGACTTCGCGTCAGAACGTCTCCAACGCTAAAGCAGTTTTGAGTAAGTGGGCATTCTTCTTCAGACAGTGAATAACGTCAAGAGGGTCAACTATTCAAGCAGAACGGTCGTGGCGCTATTGATAGAGCAAATAACCACTGTCACTTTTAGGCGGGTTCCTTGCTGCTGCAACTTTCGGTTCGACAAGGCAAAATCTAAATGTGCTTTGCATGATGGTCTTCGCATATTTTGACAATGATACAGACTAATTTAAAGACGCGAACAAACTTGTCGTTTCAAATTGCAGATCCCGGAAACGACAAAGAGAGGTATTATGTGAAACACACTTTGTCACCAAAGCCGCATGTTTGACATGACCTAGCCCAACATGCAAGTTAATTTTTTGACGATGTCAAACCGTAACTTGCGCAAGCTGAAAACAGCACTATAAATATACCGCCAGGCGGACGGGAAGTTTCGCATAGACCAGGCACGTGAGTAGCTGGCTAATATCTTCCATACGAGTGGGCCTAAACGGATTCCGCTACATATAAAGTTAGCCGTGTGTTGCAACATTGCTCGATCGCATGTGAAACGCGCAGTGGAAACGGCTGAAATGTTACGACACTGACTTACCCTCTATGCACATCGTGTGCGAAGGGAGCGACCGTAGCGACGGCTTTCACAGTGTGCTGCCCACCCGGACTGGCCGATAACACGTGACGGTCACGGTCCATTGGACTGTCACGCACAGTCACGCAACTTATAACGTTGTTGCGTTGCCTGTACAAAAATAAGTCAATGATGATCATCTCTTGACATGATCCGCAAAAAAAGCACTTGTAATTGTAGGACACGCAACGAAAGCCTGTTATTATCAGGAACGAAGAGCAAGGTTAGACGACAGCGTTGAATCTGAAGCACAAGCAAGTTGATGTTTGAGCGAATGCGCATATGCTGAGTTTTTACCAAAAAAAAAAAAAAAAAAA
>JGI24158J21664_10012641_pt1 | contig 11178 bp, 6 predicted proteins | sample Ectturendosymbi3_FD_21664 | JGI IMG/M metagenome (IMG submission 21664)
TGTCCCTTTCTGGCTCCTCTTTTTTCGACTGACGGAGAAGGCGTCATACATTCTCCTGCCTGTTTCTCAATGAAAACCACGAGCTGAGCAGAAGCCATTCACGCCAAATTGATTTGCGCCTTCAGGGCTTGCACTCGTATGATCTACTCCCGTGCTGTCTTCGGGCAAAGGTTGCTGGCGTGGCCTACTAGCGAACCTACATGCACGAACTCCTTTTGCCCAAATTGGTCAAGGTTACCTTAGGAGGGATCTTTGTGAAGGAATTTTGTTACACCTCAGGTAACCATGGGTCAATTTGGGCAAATGTTTGTTCCCCATCGAAAACTGCAAAACTTGTGCAGATTGCGATAGGACTACCCGAAAAAACGTCTAAAAAATTCAGCTACTGAAAGAATCAGCTTTCTATGCGAACGTTAACTAATTTTAAATTTAAGTAGAAGAACCGTTTGCCCAAATTGGGCAGAGGTTACCTGAGCAGGGTTAACTAGGAGAATTTCTGAAATACATGAAAGAGCTATAAATTCCAAGAAATAATCGCATTGCCATTCGGTCTTGAGAAGACTGTAGGAAAGGCTTTAATTTCTGTTGAAGATATAAGGCAATCGTAGAACCAAAGTCGCCACGGCAAAAGATATATTTTTGAAAGGGCACTACACATAATAGGGGCATACTTTCACTATCCGCACTCCCTAAATCCGTCCCTGGCCATGTTTTGCGCCATGGATGATTTTCTTAAACCTTGTAATATATTTTCACATCAGTGTGACCTTGTGCATCGTCTATGGGAGATTCGCGCTTATCTGCTGTATATTTTGTTCATGCCGATCTGTTGCAATTATACCTACATGGTGTGCCTGATGCGTCGACCTCTGTTTCAGTTGCTGTATTTAATATTGTTGATGAGTTTCCGAAATGTTGCATTGATTCTAGTGATATTGCATTTTTTTGCTTTTTCAGAGTTTTTTTTGCGTTGTTGTATTTTTGGTTGTTGATTCTTCTCGCGTTGTTGTATTTTGAAAGCTCGACGTGACACGACAAGATTGCACCAGTCAGGCCACCGCCTGTAGCAAGATTGTCGTTTTATTTATTCCCAGTGTTCACGCCAATTAACTTCCTTGAAGCCCTGGTCGACCCGACGTGGAAAACCTAACTGACAATTTCGACAGCAGTTCAGGTGCACCTTCCTACAATTCACATGGACTGATCTGCAGAGCTATCGATGGGCAGGATGATTATCTTGCCTGCTGTGACCAAACGCACGAAGCATGACTTTTATTTAATAACATCAACTACAAGAAAGGGATTGCTTTGGACGGCACAGATCAGGGGGCAGTGACTGTCCAGGTTTTAAATCGAAAATCAATGATTTCAGGAAATGACATCGGTTGACAGTCCGTGTCTTTCAATCCCGCAAAAGATTATCAGCTGTTCCGGATAAAGTTTGTTATGGAAGTAATGCTCCACAAGTACCAGTTTGAATATTCCATATATTACGAGAGTAATGATCAAAACAATGTTTCTTGTCTCAGAAAAGTTAAAAAACACTGTTCCAGTGAACAATACATTACTTGTGCGTTGCCCGAAGCGGTTTACCGGGTCGTGACGTCAGAACCACACAAAACATCAAAGCAAACAGAAAGTTCTTGGAAGATTTGACATAAACTGACGATAAAAAGTCTGCTTCATACTCTGTAGTTTTTTACGCGAAGAAGATCACAAATGCACGAACCTCAAAAGTAACGAGGACAGGAATGGTAGGATCATCGGATTGATGTTTTCCTGTTTACAACAGGAACGCTCGAAGGAGCGCAGAATGTTTCAAACAACAACAATCCTCAAACCGCGTTTGTCTGCGGCGATTAACCACCGTTCCCAAGCAACGAAGCGCAAATTCATTTGAAAAATTTGCGCAATTCTTCGAATAATATTGAAACAATGCGACGCGAAACACTATTTTTGACGTAAAGTAGATTTTATCTTAAAACAATATCGACGTTCCCGCTTAACAGACACCGACACTCAGGTCGGGGCATATCAGGAGCGTGAGAAGAGCTTCACTTAAGGTCAGTGTCAAAACCAACCATCAGCAAACAAAAAATCGAGCAACTCGTAAAAAATAAATCGCTGGTTTTTAAAAATATGATTTGTAAGCGGCAAGAGGAACAAGTGCTTCATTTGCACAAGCGACTCGAAGATTTTTCGGTAAAAAAAGGGCATGAATGCAGGGACGGATCCCAGGGGGTTCACCCCCCTCTAAAATCTATGTAAGTAACTTTATTCACCACGATTTTATACAATTCGGAAAACAACACGATATATGGCTATTCTGCCGTCCATTGTTTTGTCACAGCAGTGTAATGAAGTATACTTCATCTCTCTTACAGCAGTGAAGTCATAATGAGACTTGACTGGCAATTATTACTGAAATCGCCCCCCCCCTAACCTTATTGGCTCAATCCGCCTCTGCATGAACGAAATCAATAGCGAGACTAACGTTAGAACAATTTATTGTCGTCGATTAAATGATCAATAACAACCCCGCGATTATGTTTTCAAAATGTCTTTTTTTGTACTCAAGGTTGAATGCTCCCTCACACAATATTGGAACTTATTTTTTAAATGGGAACACCGCAGTGGCAGCCAAGCACACCTACCACATAATCATCCCACACGTTTTTTTCGTAAGGAACCGAATGAGTTCAACAACAACTTACTCGGTCATGTGTTGGACACAAAAGGGGTTTGCAGACGTTTCATCCGTGAACTCCCCACCATCACTTTAACGGTAAGTGGCGAAAAAACCACGGCGCATTAAACTCCCAGAACTGCGAAAAAAATGACGCTCAAGTGCACATTTCCGAAAAAACGATTAAATTCACGGGGTAGTGGGTTTGTGACTCAACAAGGAAGCCCAGCGAAAGCGGCTTATGCTTTACAGGCGCCCACACAACTGGTGCAGCAGGAGGCATCAGTCGAGTCACGTGCAGGGATTACAGCAATAAATTACCAGCAATTCCCTTCTTGTACATCGTTTCATCAAAGAGCTTTTGAGGACAACAGCGAACACTTATCATCCCTTGCATCACCCATTCTGCAAATCATCTCTCGTCGGCGTCTTGTTTTTTTGTTTGCCCTTTGTTCCAGCATTTACCCCATGCTTGTCTCGCATGTGATAACGGAAGCTCTGCTCGATGCCATAAGCTTTGTTGCACATTTTGCACTGGTAGGGTTTTTGGTCGGAATGGAAGATCTTCATGTGTCTCTTCATATTTCCAAGCTGCGTAAAAGTGACCGATGAAGAACTCCNGAGCCCTTGCACNAAAGTTTATTTGAGCGCAACACATNACACGGACGATTCCCAGNCGATGTGGGGGCACTGGCAAGCTCAACATGGGGAGGCACTCGAAACCAGGAAGTACTCAGCGTAATTAGCGGTACTGCAAGTCACTGACACATACTTCAGTAAAAGAAACATTAGTTTGGTATTCTAACCCCAGGAACCTCCATTGTAACCCCAGCAACGGACTGTGGCAGATCATGAAACGGGTCGTAGTATCTTTTTTCATTCACTGAACTTTTGACCAGTGGAGCGAAAGAAATTCATCCGCGCTCTTCGAACAAATTCATCCGCACTCTTTGAACAACCATGATCTTAATTATATTTGGAAATGATTGAACGGGCCCGACATTGGTGCGAAGTCTGCGTCACTCTTCCATTCGTGAAGTTACGTTCTGGCAAAACGCACAGTTTGAGCGATGCTCTTTAACGCCCTCCCCAAATTGAAATAGGAAACACCATAAATAAGTGCAATTTTTGTCGAATGTGGACGTCAAGCCCCCCCCCTGCACTAACGTAAACCCCCCTGTTGATGATTTTCTGGCGATGGTCCTGCTCACATGTTTAAGCAGGAAGTGCGAGCTGGGGTATATGGGTGAGCGGGGTATATGGGTGAGCGGGGTATATGGGTNAGCGGGGTATATGGGTGAGCGGGGTATATGGGTGAGCGGGGTATATGGGTGAGCGGGGTATATGGGTNAGCGGGGTATATGGGTAAGCTTCAAATAACTCCCAAATTTCAGTTCTAAATACAGTTCTGGTCAATTCTTTCTAAAAACATTTTCCGAGGTCAAACTTTGACTTACAAAGCTGCGTTGTTTTACTACGTTTCAGAATGTTGCAATACCTTTTGCAATGTAGCAATAGCTGTATTAAAGCTAGAACGCACGTAACAATAGCTAGCGCATTACTGTATCTCGATAAACCTTTTTCAGCAAACGTCGGACACAGATTCTTGTGGACTGAGAGTTGCTCTCAAGGTATTTCGTGCGGGCGGTGGGTTTGCACATTGCACAGGTACAGAAGATGGGAAGAAAACAAAGCCTTACCTGTGAGAAACCTCTGCGACAGATCGGGCATTCGTGCTTGTTGCAAGATCGTCTGTGCCTTGAATATGAGTGGATGGTCGAGAAGGCCCGTCCGCATGTGTCACAGCGGTGATGGAAACGAGAGGTACCTTGCAACAGAAATTGCCAATCCAAGTCAAGGTGCGCGAAAGAAGCTCGGTTGTGGTTGCGCTTGCGTCAACACCAGTCAGTTAAGACGTAAGTGATTTGCAACTAAGACCCAGAAACGAATGGTATGTGCGAACAAGCAACGGGATGACTGGGGGTGCGTGAGCATTTGCAAACACCCCTGGATGAAAGTGTTTTTTTCACCGTTGCAGAAGATGACAGGGGTAGACTGGTGGAAGCCAAGTATTGCGAAGCTCACCTTACTTGTCACAATATGTTACTGTAAACAGAATCTAAAGAGTATTTGGCATCGCCATTTTTTACCAATGGCATAGCTTAACATCAAACACGTGACCAACCTCTGTTATGATTGGATGCTGGAATATCTGCTGCCATTCGACGAAGGCCAGATTGCAAAGCAGGAAGCAAGGCAGGAAGGTTTGATGTCCCGGCCAAGACAAATGGATTTCCTGCTTTATAAAACAAGAGCAACAAATCCTGACGAGCCACAGGAGCAAGAACATTGCAAGAAACTTTTGCAAGAAAATCTCCAGGAAAAGTGATCATGAAATTGATTTCACAAGTTTTGATAACGTATTGCTGCAGTCCATAGAAACGTCCAACAAAAACACGTGAAATACTCAACTAGGCATTTAACTGTTTTTCCAACACCCATAGGCCATCAAGTTTATGGTCCAGTTTTGATGAGCGCAGCCAGTTTAAATGACAGTCTCACCACCCCCGCACCACATCATACCTGGCGACGGGCCTCTCTCGACAGCGGGCAGTGGCTGCGACATGACAAGGTTGGTTGCATCGGTTTGTGGACACGCCAAGCTCACAGATAACACTGTCAGTTCGCGGGGGTCTGCAAACGCACACAGTTGCTGTTACAACCACTCCACTGGTTTTAGAGAAAAGAAATGAACAGACAGAATGAAAACTGCTGGGGACAAACCGCGGGAGGCGGTAGCGTTTAATCAAGCGATCTTACTTTCCGTGATGGACAAAACGGGAACCGGTTGATGTTGTTGCAACCTCTCCGGTGGTGTTGCGTTGAATGTGTGATTCACCACAAACGGGAAGTGCGTGAAGAACAACACCGATATATATGTGGCATGAACAAGTAATAAAAGAGTGATTGCAGCGCGTGATCTCTATTGTTGCTTGCTGCCACAGTGCGAAGCTTTGCGCACTTGCTGCTCTTTCCGATCGCAACAAAGTCAAAACAAAACGCGCATGAAGTTTGCTGGACTGTCTATTGCTGCCTGCATGGTATGACGGGTTATTAGCGACAACACAAGGCGATAGAAGAGATTCAATCTTTCCAGTACCTGTGTAGGTGGGGCTGGTACCAGGACTGTGTGTAGCATCGCATGCGTCTTGCTGAAACACAAACATCAGCAATTATGCGAATCTTTTGAAACATCAGCAGACGTCATGTCAGTAATGTTTATACGAGAGGTTCGGTGCAGCACACAGAGAAGTGGGGGGGAACTTTTACTGAACTTCACTCGTCAAACCTTTGACACGCGGTGGACAAGTATCAGATTTGTTGGTCTTGTGAAACAAAGCAGCAAAGTCGATGTGGTGAAAACTTAAACCAAACTATTGGCGTCAACTCACACTGCAAAGCGGTGACTCTTCCACGAGCCGGTAACACCCAACAGAGCAGAACAAGAAAAGCAAAAACACAGCTGACTATTGAAAACACCCAGCAGACTGCTGGGCAAGAACTGTCGGTGAAATATCGCACCGTTCACCTACGGCAAAAAAATTCCCTCATTTAAGGTTCTTGAGCGGTAAAGGTGTTTTGCGCATGCGCATGCTGGCTTGTTCGCCTTCCACGAGTGACTTGTCAACAACCTTTAGTTGTTTCGACGGGGGCTATTTTCAATGATGCAAAACAACTGTGACGGACGACCGCTGCAAACGGCATCGAATTCATTTCAGAAACTTTTTTCAGGTGTATGTTTGTCAGGACTCGAACCAATGATCCAAAAACTGCCCAATGTTTCAAACCACGAACTGGGGATTCACCGAACTTTACTTAAATGTAGCTTTTCAAAGTGGTTTGTTATATTTCATCAGAATAGGACAGTGTTTCTCAAACTTTTTACTTTTATGGCCCTGACAACTTTTGGTGAAATTGCGTGGCCCACTACTTTGGCAGCATAGGTTATGCTTTTATTGCATAAACAAACACATTATTCTAATCGGTGTTAATCCCCTAGTTTGGTTTTAAGGTTTGTTTACTGCTTTCTTTGGACCCTTTCGGTTGTAGCTTTGTTTTATTCGTTTACCTTTTGTTTCACCACGTTTTCTTAAGGACCCGATTCGGGCCCTTAGAATGAGATAAAATTATCATTGGGTCTTTAGAATCAGAAAAAGCGGGTCCCTAGAATCAGAGAAATCGGGTCTCTGCAGGTCTATACCAGCTACCAAACACTTTCCTTAAAAAACAACCTGGTTTCATGCATTTCTTCGGTATTATTGTTGTATTCCCAATTTTTATTTGTCCTTATCGTTGTTTGATTACGGAGGTTTTGGCTTAATGTTAATTTCCTTTTTTGCTTCATTTCTATTTGTTAGTTGACTGCTGTACAACATTACTAATGCTCATATTCTTTTACATAAACACTGCCAGCAGTTCTCTTGTGTTTCAGGTTGGGTGTACGACTGGTAAACGCGTGCTACGAATGGCTACGGCCCAGTTAAACGCTCTGAGCACTGTCTAACCACAACATCGTTATCAAGACTCTTCGCAGAGCGTCAGTGTTCAGCTCTGACAGGCGAGGCTTCATGATTTCCATCTACGTTGAGATCTCCTGAACGTGCCTTGGCAGCTGGAAGGACGGGCCATGTTGCTTCGCTTGCTTATTGTCATTGTTGCTCATAGTTTTAGTTGATTGTTGTCGAATTTTGTGTGGGTTTAACGCAGTCTTGCTATGTAACTGAAGGTTTTGGGATGATTTTACTTCTGCTACTTCTGCTTCTTTATGGCCCATGACCAGTCGCGACCATCCGTAGGCCCAACGCACGGCTGCGTCAATGAATTTTTGCAAGCACGTTAGCCTACGCCAGGGGTTGCCAACAAGTCGATCGCGATCGACTGGTCGGTCGCCGAAGCTCAGCTGGTCGATCGCGCCTGATTTTGCATTGAATTGACAAAATAACTAAAAAGAACACTTGCAATGAATATCAATATTCCAGAAAGTACATACATTTCTCCATCAATTGGTTGGTCCCGTATATTCTTTGGTGTCTCTTGTGATGGCTGACCACAGGCCAGCTCGGCAGATGCCGCGAGGTTTTGTACAATGTTTTCCTATCATTCCGTGACAATCATGATTTAGAGGCAAGAGACAATTTACTTTTTATCTGTGCACCACTTACTAAGGCGATGGTACACTGTATTTGCACGTGCAATACTCAAATTTGGAATTTTGTACTTGTGACTTTATTACCGACTGGTCGATCGCGAGTTAGCAAGAAATTTTCTAGTCGATCCTAATCAAAGACAAGTTGGCCAGCCTGGCCTACACCACTTACGCATCCTGTGTAACCTACTAGACTATTATTTTGTTTGTTTGTTACGTCACTGTACACTTGGTAGTTTGTTTTGGTTGGTTGTTCCTACTGTGATCTTTTCCTTTCCAATGTAAAGTGGGCAGCTGTGGTTGCAATTTTTCAATTAGATTTTCTTAATTGATAACTTTAATGTTTGTGGGTTTTATTTTATTTCTATTTATACTTCATGCACTTCGCAGAGCTGATGATGCCTGCATCGTAGGCGAAATATACACTCTGTAAGATCTTTAATGTCTGATTCTGTGCTGAGAAAGGATTTCTTTCCATGCATAGACAGTGTCCTGGGGTAGCGAATTCATTCCTGCATGCGATGCAGTGATCATCTTGCTACTAAACTCAATGTGTTCCCACACGATAGTGATAAGATGTTTAGATAACTGCATTCTAACATATTTTTGTCCCAAGTCTGTGGCCCACTTGTAAACTGCACCATGGCCCACCAGTGGGCCATGGCTCACAGGTTGGGAAACACTGGTATAGGACGTGGAATAGCAACAGTTTCGAAATCGCTGTTTGTGCACTTTACTTCAAACCACTGGCAGCCTGCTATTTACATACGTCTTGCAGTACTTAAACAGTGAATGCAAATTTACATCAACAAATCGAAACACTGCTTTGATACTTCTATTGCACATTTAACAATGCATGCATCGCATTCAATTCGTTATCTATTTATCTATTCATTGAAAATATTACTGAGAGGGGTTGCTTTGCACTAGGCACGTAAAAAGCGTGGATGGGATACCAGAGAGTCTTCTGACAAGGGCTAAACTATGTCCAATTTTAGGGGGGACTTCTCCCCCCTAGTTACAGGTCTGCGTTGCACTGGTCTATTGTTCATGCAATGTGAGAGCCCGAGAAGAAACGAAATAGAGGTTGGAAGAAGCAGTGCAGCAGACAGAGCAATTCCGGTGTTAAAATACAAATACTTCACCAACACGTTAAACCACGAGCACCACAACAATAACGATTGTAGGTAACACAAAGATTTCTTCACAAAATCACGTTCAGTGACGGAACACAGAGCGATTGTACGAGACAACGTACCCTTGTCACGTCACAAGTTCCTTCACTGACTTGCGGCATGTCTTGATCCTGCACAAAAAGCATGGAAAGTTACACGGCAGCGTTTATCTCAGCAAAGCACCTAGTGACTAAAATCAGCATTCGTCGCGGCCTCGTCCACTGCCTTGAACCTCGGATAATGACCGATGTTTCAGCCGGTCACCACCCCCACCCTATTTGAAATGGGAACGGCGCCCGCTAACTCCCTCGTGCAACATCAAGCATCCATTTTTGTTTTCAATTTAAAGAAATTTTTATCAACAACAAAAACCCGAACGCCATGTTGACCGTGGGAGTCATGTCTTTGTTCTGGCAAAGCGACCCCACACCACCATTTTCCAGTTGTTCTCAAAGTGGTCGATATCGACCCCCAGGGGTCAATTGGACCATCCAAGAGGTCGATTAAGTAGTCCCGAGGTCGAGTGGGGGACACTGAATGGCCAGGGGTCAATGAATAACTGCTAGGGTCTACTGGAGCAATGAAGCCTCCAATCCAAAATTATTTTTAATCGGGCAAGGAATGCAAACGGCGTTTTTCAACAAATCAAACAAAATTAAGAGGACTGATCAAACCTCAGCTACAGTAGTTTAAAAGTACATTCGATTCGAAGTTTTTTTAATCATCCATTGTGATGACATTATGAAAACTGTTGTTTGTTACGTCACAAACAATATTGTAGTGCATGTGTCGCAGTTCAGCAGTGGGCAGTTGTTAGACTGGTACTGCAGCAGTAGGATACGCAGTAGGACCGAGAACAATTCCTTGTATTAGTAACTGTTGCGCTAGGCCACGGGGTCTACAGAAAATTGTATACTTTAATTGGGAGTCAACGTGCAGAAAAGTTTGAGAACCACTGCTCTAAACCATTAGATGTCTTCTTTGAACAGAGAGAACCTAGCTGCAATGGTTCGGCCATGTGGTCAGGAACAGAACAACCAGACATCAGGGTATTTAACTGCGTTTGCAGCAAAAAGGCTGTATGAGTGCGATGTGGCGGGGTCAGGGGTCAAACAACAGATCACCTGACATCTGCATAATCATGGTGACCATAGCAAGACCTAAATTTCACGAAAGTAATGTCTGATGATGGGGAGAGGTAACGAGAGCAATGTCTTAACAAATCATACCAGCAAATACAGGTAAAAATTGTATCCGCTCTGCGTAAGGATATAAGGATAACCTTCTTATTCTTAGTACGCAAGTCTTGGAAAGTAAAGATACGAAGCAAGAGACCGTTAGAGTGCATACCTTTCTGCTATGAAGATGGCAAGAACTGTGTACACTTTCCACTCTTTGTATTGTTGGAAGGTAGGACTCGTCAATATCCGTTCTGACGCCGGTGCTATCCACCAAAGGATTTCGATCTAGAAACGTATATGACATCAAGTCACCAGGGCCAGTGGCGTCCCACGCACCACCTGTTTTTTTCCGGCCATTTTTTGGTCAGAATGTCTAAAAATATTGAACATTGTTACGGCGAGTTTTGCTACAATTGAGACAAATGATCGAAATGTCTCAGTGAAAAAAATGTTTCACAAAAAAATGACTGCCATGTCTCAGCGAAAAAAAACAGTGCACCACTACCGATTTGCTACAGGTACCAGTTTTGTTAACTACCCTGAGGAACGGAATGTCACATGTCAGTGCCCATTATAACATCTAACATCTCGTTGAGCATTGCGCGGCATCATTGCACATGCCCGTCCTGCCACTGATCTTCTTCATCGTTTGAACCAGTTCTTTCAAACCACTGCTTGGCCGCACTAGATCTCGGGGCAGGTGTTGAGAAGCCATTCGATGGTCTCATCGTCCAGAACAGTCAGGCCATGCAGTCCATGAGGAGGTCGATGGATTGGACATTGGAGGACACATGGTCGACGGTTTGTTCTTCTGCGCCACATTCACAGACCGCAGAGGTCATACCCTATTTGTACAAGCAGGAGCGGAAACGTCCGACACCGGTGCGGAGGCGGTTGAGACGGACCTACCCTGTTTTGGGAAGAGCCATT
>JGI24158J21664_10012642_pt1 | contig 11177 bp, 13 predicted proteins | sample Ectturendosymbi3_FD_21664 | JGI IMG/M metagenome (IMG submission 21664)
TTTTGACCTAGTTTTCAACTAAACTTTGAGTCCAAAAAATGGCCCTTTGGGACAGCACCCAGGGCCAGGCAAAGATGGCCAAAATAACATAAAAACACCCCTACTTGTGACATTCCCCCCAGAAAACCTCAAACCCAAAACGAAAAACGTTTTTTTTTTCAATGTCAACTAGAAGACTTGCTGAATCTGTAGAGGGTTTGAACAGCTCTCTAGCTCTAGCGGCTGGCGATTTAATGGCCAAAAAAGGGCACGCCAATATGTTGGCGCATGCGGTCGTCAAAAGGTTAAATTTGCTCTTCTGCTTAAGATGACATGCCCAGCCGTATAAGAAATGCTTGTTCAGCAGAAGCGTTGGTTGTCATGACCCAGAACCTATTTCTTGCAAGATCACTGAGAGATGGAAACTTTAATCTGTGGTCTCACCACCATGGGAGAATGTTGCTATACCGTCTTAGCGCAAGCTCTCTGTAACTTTTCTTGCTCATGTCATATGCACTGGGTCAACATTCAGTTACCCGCACAAAAGATTTCTTATCCCCCACTCTACCTGCCTCGCACCAAGTTCAACCCGCTACCATCCGTCAAATGCGGGTATTCGCAACCCACGCAGGTCATTAGTGCACACCAGCACCATAATATTTAACATGTACTTGTCTCCTAGCAGGCCCGAAACCAGGAAGGGGAAACTTGGCAATTGCCCCACTAATTTTTTTTCACAAACATGTTTATTTGTTACGTACAACAAGTTACGATCGTTTTGCGCTTTCCCCCCGAAAATATCAGCTGGTTAGGGCCCTTGCGCCTTGTCTGGTGCAGACTCTACATTAGCTTGCGTACGTGCTGCGAAATCTGTAAGTTGTAGTAGGCATTTGGTGTTTGAAGCGTAAGCGTTATCTGGCGGTTGTGAGAAGATTTGCGCGATACTCTCCATATTGCAGCATCAAGCGTGGAACCAAATATTACAGCTTTTACGCAACAAAAGAAGCAGTTTCATAAGTCACATTGCAAATATGTTACCGAGCAAGGAAAACAAACAGCAATATACACAAACGTGATTAATGTTATTCTTGCTATTTTTGTTTTTTCAATACGCAAAATAGTCCGGCCCGTGGACGCTGATGTGATCGCGAATTTGGCCCAGCATCCAAAAAGTTTGAGGACCGCTGTACTAGTGGAATAGTATACTATAGATGGGAAGAAAAGGTTTTGCCGTCATAGACAAAATGCTATGATAAGCTCCATTGGTCCATGAATTTCACTTCATGCTTTTCGATTCGGAGAACTGACCCTGCTGTGTAGTTGTAGCCTTGCGCAATAATGCAAGACCTCTCCGTCTACCTTCACTATCTTTCATGCTAGATTAGCCCTGAGAGGGTTTTGAGAAGAATGTCTGCTTAAAATTTAAACTCAAACTCTGCTCAAGATAACAAGCTGCAGTTTTGTTCGGGTTTACTCTGCAAAATCAACAAACCTTTTGCAAGGGATTTGCAGCGATTTATGAAAGGAGCGAAAGCTTTCACTAGCCAACTAATGTGTCATTGCAGACTGCTGGAGATAACTAAGCAGAAAATCAAAAGTTATATAGCAAATCAAACTTGCTGGCCAGAGGAATACTGCGCGAATGCCACTACGTGCAAGCCAACATATACGAAATGCAACGACGGCAAGCAATGTGCACTCCTGCTTTCGCGGTGCTCCATGTTTTGGCTGCGGACCACGTTCGAAAGAGTCAACAATGTTTCATGTTACCCAGCAGAGAGATGCTTTCGGAACAATTGTCGTGGCAGGTATAGGCTGACACAAAAGCCTCTTTAAAGATGCAGCAGTCGTTGCTCTTCAAAAATGCATCCTCGTACGTAATGCACTTGGCGTGATAGGAGAGAGCATATCAGGAGAAATAGATTAGAAGAAAACCAGACATATAAAAGGATCACTTTCTTGTTTTTTTTGCAAAATTTGTACATTACGTTTAGAAACATGTTTCAATAATTTTGGGTGTTTATTTCGTTTGAGGTGTTCCAAGCCCTTTAGCGGTGTAGCAGTTGACAAAACATCAGTTTTGATCTCAAAATCTAAATACGGGCATTGAAAAATTAAAAAAATATCAAGTTTTGAAAAAGTTGATTGCTGCTATACCGAAAGCACCATTTATCGGTCATGTGATCAAATGACTTGTGTTTGATAAAAGAAGACATCACACGGAAAAATTGAAGGAATGCTGTGTGGTGCAATGAGTCATCGACCAATTGCAACTTTCCACATAGGTCATGTCATGACGTTATGTCGTAGTCTATTTTCTTTGTTTTTAAGCTATTGGATGTGCGATGACGGCGAGTGCGTTGACAAAAGTGTGCTGTGCCGTGGTGGCCCGGATTGTGATGACGGAAGTGACGAGAAATACTGCCAAGGAAGCTGTTTTCCACCAGACCGGTAATTACGATAAGTTTGTCTCAAGTTCAGAAGAATTGCCCATGCAACACCGTTTCTACTTCAGATATTTGTTCAAACTAGCTGTCGCGAAAGCAAGTCTTTCCTATTTAGGAAATCAGGTCGGTATCTAGAGGAAATGAGTTTAGAGAAAAAGGAATAATTAGGAGGAGAACAGACTGGAACAAATAATTTTCATTTGCTACAAAACATGCATCAAAACGAGACATGGGACAAAAATCGTAGTTTACTTGTGCCTCCTCGAGGCAGACCTGCAACGTGTGCTTTCCATCCTTTTTCTGAATAAGAACAAGACTAAGTAACACGCTGTAAATTGTTTCGCTTATTGTTTAGATATATTTGTCAAGTATGTTTGCGGTGATACTTTTGCAAAATATGAACTTTTAACCATTGCTTGCGCAACAATGATATTGTAAAAAACATTGTAACAGAATGAAACCTGGAAGATTTCAAAGTAGCATTAAAAGCAACGCAAGAAAACAATGATGTAATTTAAGTCATGCCTGTTTAGTGAAACAAGTTTTATCTTAGCTGGTTTTAGTAAGCCCACATCATCTATAACTTTGATCACTTCGGTGCGTAAACGTTAGCCGCTGCAGACTTTTAATCTGAAAATAGCCAAGGCTTCGACTTTATAAAGCAGCAAACAATATCACACATTACCCCCAGGCGTAGCAAAACACTAGTGTTCAGTTTCTATATCCTTTTTTATTGCAACAAGAGTTATTAAATAACATTTCTTTTCATAAATTGGTTTTTAAAAACAAACAAAAAATAGACTTGAGAATGCTGTTCTTGCATAATGACTTAGCCTTATTCGCAAAGCTTTTGAAAGGTTGTGTGGCAAAAGTTAACAAGTCTGTTGACATACTGGTCATATCCAAACGCTGCATTGTTTTATTATATCAGCTGCAAAATAGGGTGAAATTTAATTGTCTCCTAAATAATTTTGAGCCCTACGACTATGCCCTTTTTGAAATGCGTATGAACAAAGGTTTCGATTGACGAAGGTCATGGCAAAACAAGTTTACTTGAAAAAATGTCCGGAATGTTATATACTCTGTTGCTCAGTAAATCGACCGTTGTGAAAGTTCAATTTTAATTTTAGTTCAATTTTGCCAACAAATGATGACTGTTTTCCACGCAGGCTACTCATCATTCACACTGTTTTCTTCAGGTGCCAGAATGGTTCATGCTCCTCCGGTTATTTCCGTTGTGAAAATGGGGAATGTATTTTTCAGGTAAATAAGTGAATGAAAACTTTTTTGGCCACTATCAGCGATTTTATCAGAGAAAAAAGCAACCACTTTTTGCAAAATTTTATGCAAGAATTTTAGTTTGAACAACATTTTTGGACGTTTTGTGAAATTTCAACATTCAGGACCACTTTTCCAGTTTCGAGACTTTTCTTCCTATTGACCTCCACGTAGCCTAAATATGGGCAAGTAAAATACGTGCATGAGAATTCAAAGAAACCTCTACAAATCAAGCGAATGCAGTGGGCCGCAGTCAACGGTAAAATTTGAAAAAAATGGTGTCAAAGTTACTTGCCACGTTAATAACACAATACACGTAAAACGTCACAAGTTAAACCTACTCATTCATTCATGTTTACTTGATAGAACGTTCCAGCAACATCAAATGCAACAGACATGCAGTGTAGAAAAAACGATATAATTTCGGATGCAAAGCTAAATCATAAACAACACAATTGCATCGTAACCAATGGTACAAGAAGCTGTTTTAAACAAAAAAAAATTCGTTGTATCACTATCGGAACACAAAAAGCAACCAGTTGTTTTCCATTTAAGGTCTCCTTAACTGCGGTGAGGCCAAGTATTTTGTGGTCCAAAATAGATGCGTTTATACGAGTCTTTGTGAAACGTTTTTGTAAAAATTGTGTGTTTTTAGTCTATTTTTTTGCAACGTCTTGAAAGCGCTAAAGCTTTGCTGATGTCTGTCAGAAATGAGATGTTTTATTGCAATACTTCAGGTTCCACTTCCACATTTGAACATGTCAGAAACTCGAACCTGTATTACAACACAAAAACATGTCACTTTATAGGCTAAATGTTATTCTATTACCTTAATTGCTACGACTGATGAGAACGTTCAGATAAAGATGTCCTGGCCTGCGTTGTAGGAGCAAGTGTGCGATGCAACAAAAGACTGCATGGACGGATCTGACGAATACAACTGCACTGCTCAGTGCTGGCCTTCGAAAGCATGTTTGCCTGATGGCAAATGCAAGCCCGGGTATTTTGGTTGCGATAGTGGTGAGTTTTATATTCGACATGTCCTGACCCACTTTCAAATGACAAACTGTTAATTAGAGCAAAAACGTTTCCCAATTTGTAAAAATTCTGCAACTGTTAGCAGTTTAATTGCAAAACTATACAGAGGATTTTTGTTATAGTGAGAATGACGTTTTGAGCAGTCAGTTACAAGAAAAAATCGGGGAGCACTAGAAAGAATAGCATAGCTTAAATTTTAAAACTACAACTTGCAACATGTTAGCTTTGAAATATTACTGATCTACTATTATTTGACTTGGCTACACCAGTCAATCTCGTAAAGTCTAACACAGCATCATGGGAAGATTACAATAATTTCAATTACAACCACAATAGATGCAGCTCTAAACCTTGTAGATTCTCTACTTATATAATTCAACCACTGTTAATAAACATATATTCTGAAAGACATGTATCATGCTGGAAGGTGTAAATTCTCATACGCCTAAGGGTGACCTCAGTTACAAAATATGGAACAGCACCTTTCACCTCTTGGTTCCACCAAATGATTTAATTTTTCGCCGTTATTCGCCACACCGAGTCGTTTCCGTCCGCACACCTGAGCAGCGGGTGAAGCTACAGCTGCTTTGAACAGCGGCTCTTCCGCCACTCCACCTCAGCGCCCGCTCTTTTCGGGAGTTCTAGGAATAAGGACGATACTCTGTCCGCAAAGGTCTTTCTTACATCCTTACATCTTTGTTCGCGAGAACCTCATACTTTATTCGGCAGGATCTCCTCGTCCGCCACATTTGTGTAGACCATGGCGCTTTTCCATATGCAAGTTGCAAACCACCAGGTTGTGATCGGTCGACAGTTCTGAACCCCCTTTGACACGAACATCCAACACTGAACGAAACAAATCAGCTGAAACTATGCAGAAATCAATGAGTGACCGTTGAACCAAAGAATTTCGGCACCAAGTGTACTTGTGCACATCTCTGTGACGGAAGAAAGTGTTCATGATGCACAGTGCGTTGTTACAGCACAGCTGCAGTAAGAGTCTTCCGTTATCGTTTCAGTTGCGGCTTTTCATGGGAGATTTGAACACTCAACGCAAAGAACGCCAACTCCGCCAAACATCAGCATCACCATGTCGGCCGATCGGTATCCGGACTATAGCCACCTGGACAAATACCACCTGGATAACTGCCACCTAGGACAACTGCCACCTAGGACAATTGCCACCCAGGACTACTGCCACCCGGACAACTGCCACCCAGGACAACTGCCACCTAAGACAAGCCCCTGGCTATGTCCATGGTGTTATGACAGTTGCTTAGTAGGCTACTGTGCTAGTATTTGACAATGATTACCAGGTGTTTGCTTCTTTACTAAGTACACAAGTACACAAAACTTCACTATTAGCACTTGAGTTCTTTGTCAAAGTACCACACAAAATTTATCACACCCACAACATTGTTTGGACAAAAGATATTGTGTACCCCTTTATCTATAATTTGGGGGTCATGTCCCCCCATTCCGCTGAATCTCGGGACCTGTAGTGACCCATATTCCATTCGATACGAAAACAAGGGTAGATTGACCTTTTTTCAAATTTTCCTTTTTGCGTTACTTTTGTGCAATCAGTTTTTAAAAGCTGGTCAGCTGATTTGAGGTTACATGCTTCATGGTTGAAGTAGAGGCAAACCTTTTTGTGCATGACCTTGTTGTCGGCTTTGATCTTTCTGGTTTATGGAACTCGCCATATTGACCAAGAAAAGAAAGATTTATGCCAGTATGAAGTTGGCAGTGCTTTTTTGATCGGTATAAAACGTGGATGCTTGTCACATGCAGTCTAATGAATTAAAAAAATCAAATTCAAGGGTTAAACTTGAGGCGAAGCCGTAGACAACGACACTCTTGTTTTTTTCGTACTTGAAGATTTTCTAGAAGCTTCATAATAGATCACAGGCAACCAAATACAGTTAGTGGTTTCTACCTTTAAATCTACGTGATCATTTACGTTTGTTTGTCTTGTGTGTTTCCCATTGTACCACCAGTCCACCATTTTGTGTCTTCACTGCCTCACTTACCAGTAACATGTGACCAACCGTATCATTGGAACACTCACAAAGTCTTGCACAATTACTTGGCACCAACAGTTTTCGAGACAGAGCAGCGTTTAGGTAAAGATTTAAATGTAAGAAACGTTGCTGAATACTTTTACAGAAACGTAAATTACAGCGCTATAAAACTTGATGGCAAGAAAACTGCAAACTCCTGATTACGTTGGGACGTTGGAAGGAGGAAAAATCGTATCATTAGAAATTTTTTGTGTGGGGGGGATTAAGAAGTTCCAAAGATGAACAAAATCCGATTTCTTTAGCCTGGTGCCAACTGCCAATACATTGTAACCGACACTGCCTGAGGTTTTTGTAACACATAAGTAAAAATTTAACCTATTTCCAGGGAAGTGTATTGAAGAGTCAAACGTTTGTGATACGCGAACAAACTGCGATGATGGCTCGGACGAGATACGAAACGAACATGGCTTCAAGTGCATTCTTGGAAACAACTTCGATACCTGTGTTTTGCCGCAAGAGCAGATGCACGAGCCAATCACACGTTGCATTGATCACTCGGACGAGTGCATAAGGAACGGAACTGATTATTGCTTTCATTGTTTGGACGGCCAGCTTACCATTGCTGAGAGGCAGCGTTGCGACGGCGTGGTTGATTGTTTCGACGCATCTGACGAATGCCTGTGTGACCACGAAACGGCAGGCAACACGTGTCTGTCCATTTGCCTTCATATCAATTCGAACTACAGCGCTTCAAGGTACGCTCTAAGTGCGCTCCTAATGAATTCTCCATGGACGGTCCGGCTAAAGAACATTGTAACTTGGCAAACAATCGCGTTACGACCACAAAGAAAGCAAATTGCTTCTAACTTGTTTTGCTTTTTCAACCCAAATATTTTTCCCATAGCACGGGGAAAAACTCCAAAGTTATATATCCTGAAACAGAATTATTTTCACCAACATAACGTGTGGTAACGTCACAAAATCGCTTGAATTGCACAGGGCAGTAAAACATTTTGCTGATTTCGGTAAACTTAATCAGGTTTTCTTTTCAATTTCGGTTCATTGGAAACGTGTCTTGTTTTCTCGAAAAAAATTTCATTTTTTCTCCTAATATTGTTAGGTTACACCTTCTTTTGAAGTTGGTTCAGATCAATCGGTTTGAACAAAAATTTATTTTCTTTATAAACTTTAGGAACTTAACAGCAATAAGTAACAAAAGAGAATTTGGTTGTTGTGAGTTGTAACTCCTGCATTTCACAGTATTTTGCATTGTCACAAACAGGTGGAACAAAAATGTTATGCTTTAGACTTCAAATGACACGAATCAGTAAAAACTTGTAACATTGAGACAACACTGTCATGAGATGTCTTGTAAATTCGGATGTAGATGCAGCAACGTGCTGGGACATAGATACCATTCTCAGTGGAACGGATTTACCAAAATTAGCTTAATATCTGCTCAGTTAAAAATAGTCAACATAACTGACACGGCATTAAAAGTCTTTAAAGAAATTATTTCAAGCATTTTGAGTTCACTGAAAAAATACGACAAGTGTCAAGATGGAAGATTTAGTCGTGTGAACGCGTTCGCAGGTAACCAGTGCACATTTTCATCAACAGCACAAACAACTGAACTTTTTTGATGTAAATCGAATTTCTACAAAGCTTAACAAATTGTAATTTATCTTTATAGCATCACCATTTTTGGTTAAATCTGAGTTTTCATCAGTAATTTTCGGCTGTTTTCACTGACAGTATAGGAAATTAGGTAACTTGCCTTTACTTACTGCTTACGGCATCCCTGCTCGTAACCAATCAGTGTATATGTCAACATTTGTGAAAGCACTTGTGCTTTGCAGATTTAATGATGCAGCTCCGCAAGGTATTGACAGTCGCATTCCGAGGTCATGCGCATGCGCGCCGGGCAGGTACGACTGCGGCAACGGCGTTTGCCTGAATGTGAGTCAGCTTTGCGACGGTGTCCCGGATTGCGGAGACGACGCACAAGATGAGATATACTGTGAGAGGCTCGAGAGGAAATCCACGAAGACTATTTTGTGTCCTGGGGACGTGAAAAACACTAACGCCGTAACAGCCGTCGCATGCGATGGCCGCGTGGAGTGCTACAACTTAGAAGATGAGTGCGACCAGGATTGTAACGTCACTGCCCCCTTCTGCAAGATAAAAAGTCGATTCAATTCTGCTAACGGACCTTACGAGTTTTTGTGTGATCAAGTGTAAGTCTATGGACAAACATTTTTTTAAAGTCATCTAGAGTGTGTACAATGTACATGTACACTAGAGCAAAAACTGTTCACCCTCCGAAATGTCCAAACTTTACGTTATTCATTTGCATCACAAAAGTATAGCAGCATTGAGGAATACACAAAGTGCACAATCAACATTCTTGTTTTATTACTTTCGAAACGAAAAGCTTCTGAAACTACTGCTAAAATTTCAATTACGCTTTGGTTGCTAGCATACCGTAAACTATTTGGTATAGACCTTGAGTCTGAAATGAACATTTACTTGAAAGAGATTTGACTCTTTTAGCTCTTTGTTTTGTTTCGTTTGCTATAAGTATACCTCACGTTTGTCATCAGTGCGCTTTTCTTCAATGCGAAAGCAATCTGCGATGGACGGTGGACGCCTTGCATGCCACGGGTCGATGAAGAGGAGCTGGACTGTCCAGCACGACATTACTGCCGGAGTGGTGAAGCACTCAGCATCGACATCAACTTGATCTGCGATGGGACTCCTCAGTGCGACGACTTCTCTGACGAAGCCAACTGTTCCGATAGGTTCTACTGCGAAAGTGGAAGCCCGTACTCTGTTCCTGCCAGCAGCAAGCGCGACGGCAAAGCTGACTGCAGCGACGAAAGCGACGAATGTCCCCGAGAAATGGATAACGCTGTTCTGTCTTCCAGGAAAGAGTTAGTGGGTTCATTGGGATTTCGGATAGTTACGTGGGTGTTTGCCTTATTAGCTCTTACTGGGAATGCGGTAACTCTGGCAGGGGCATGCAAGACTTTGTTCTTCAGCCATAACACAAACAGAGTTTCCAGGGTGAATTACTTCTTTCTTTTAAATTTGTCGTTGGCGGACGGTTTGATGGGAATTTATCTTGTCCTCCTTTCAACTTACGGCTTGAGGGTTTCAGGAGATTACTGCCGACACGACAAAGCTTGGAGAACGAGTGCAATGTGCTTGAACTTAGGAAGCTTAGCCCTAGTCTCAAGCGAAGTATCAGTGATTATACTTGCTTATTTGAGCACTTTCCGGTTGCTGTCTATCACGTTCCCAGTCAAAATCAAGAACAGTTCCTTGAGGCTCCCTGTTGCCGGTGTAAGCGCTGCTTGGACAATTGGCACCTTTTTGGCCGTGATCCCGCGACTTCCGTCGCTTTCCGACTATTTCGTGTCCGAAGCGTGGATACCAAATAAATACACCCAGTTCGATGAACTTGACAAGATCGACATCATCGTCTTGATGGAGCGTCTGGCCATTTTACATCCGGTTAAAACCTTGCCCCCCAAAAGACTTTCTTGGCACGATATGACTCAGTATTTAGGTAATATGTTCGACGTCCAGGTCAAAGGTTATTTTGGATACTTCAGTGACAACAGCGTATGCTTGCCTCGCTTCTACGCTGCAAAAGGTGAGGCAGGATGGGAATATTCTACTGGGGTCATAACGTTTAATTTCACGGCGTTTTGTTACGTGTGCGCCGTGTACTGGGCCGTCTTCCGCTTAACTAGCCAATCAGCGGGCAAGCTGAATGCCAAGCAACTAAGAAAACTACACGGAAGAATTAGTTTTCTTATCGTGACAGACTTCATTTGCTGGGTCCCTGTTTGCCTCATGAGCTTCATTCGACTCGGAGGTGTTCGACTCCCTGACTCTGCTTACGCGTTAAGTGCTGTTGTCTTATTGCCCGTGAACAGTGCCTTAAACCCTTTTATTTACTCACACATCACGCTCAGATCTTTATTCGCAGCAAAAGTTTCACCTACAGCGTTGCACAAAAGAATTGACGACGCGAGTCAGAAACCCGATCACAGGAAAGCTTCAAGAACAACAGCCATGTCTCTTGATATCTTCCCAAATAGATCAGCGGGGAGTGAGCGAGTTGGACAGGAAGTGGCAGGGGATTCAAGACGTTTTCAGCAAATGTGATTAAAAATGAAACTTCCAGAAAAAATGGATTTCGTTGGACACTGGTTTGAGAAAATGGTGCATGATAAAGTTTTGTTTGAAAAAGCAAGTCCTCCATCAACCCGGCGTAGGAAAAGTTAGGCTGGTAGTTTGCAAAAGTTGGGTGGGACGAGAGTGGACAAGCTTGTTTATTCAACATGGAAAGAGATTGGATGCAAAAGCAATGGACACGCTGTTCTGGGAAATAAATAAATAA
>JGI24158J21664_10012644_pt1 | contig 11177 bp, 7 predicted proteins | sample Ectturendosymbi3_FD_21664 | JGI IMG/M metagenome (IMG submission 21664)
TGAAACAATTCCTCTGAGTTGTTTGTGATATGATTTTACCATGATATGTTTTTTTGAGTATTATTTTAGCTTATCTGTTCGTTTTTGTTTTGGCGTTTTTTCGCCAAATCGCGAAAGTGACGGCTGGGCGAAATGACGGCTAGCTTTACTCTGGTAAATGAGAACCATGGTATAGCATGTACCGATACCAATTGCTTTTAAGAATTTTTTTTAAACATACTACTTTGTGTTTGCTTTATCAGGCTTTGGGTGTCAACAATGATCTGTCGAGAATAAAAAGGGAGAGACGGAACAAAAAAGTTTGAGAAACACTGGATTAGACTTGGAAATGACTGAGAGTCAAAGATGAGTGGACTGTGGAATTTTTCAGTCCGAGTCCAATCCTGATCTGAAAAAATTGAATCCGACCAGCACTGATCTGCTAAATTTTTGAAAATCATTAGTCGTATCCAGTCCTGATCCGCCCATATAAAATCATCTATTATTATTTTCCCTCATGAGGCAAAAACACTGCTGCAGTTAATTTGCTTTCAGCTAAACATGATTGGTTAAAGGCAAAATAGTTCTAGCAGTGATTTTGCCTCATGAGGCAAAATAGACACAGCATTTTTAGCATTACCAAAATTTATCAAGCTAAGGCACTGTCTATTTTGCCTCATGAAGCAAAGGAATTTCTGGAGCTATTTTGCCATTAGAAAAAACTGGTTGGTTGGTCATGTGACAAGGACGATACATTTGGATTCGCGTATGGTCTTTGTCATGTGACCTATAACCCAAAACTTAAACCCAAGCCTTCACCCAAACCTAAACCCAAAACGTAAACTCTAAACCTCGCCTACATCCTAACGCAAACCCTAAACCTAAAATGGTTTTAAAAAGTATATAAAAGGGGCTGCCATCGAAGGTGTAATCTCTACTAGCTACTGTATGCCAAAGCAAATGGTGAGAGCAGAACTAAGGACAACATGCACAGAAGGTGCATAGACACTAACCACTTGACTGCGTTCAACTTATGAACTAAATGTTATGCTAGTAATATGAACTAAATGTTATAGGTGGACAAAGGTCGATACAGTTGAAATGGTAAAATAGTTCCAGCAGAGATTTTGCCGTTAATCGTAAAATTTACTCTACCATTTAACAAATCTGTAAAACCAAGTTACCACAGAAGTTTTTGATATGGTTAGAATAATGTCATTAAAAGAAGAATAGTTTTTCTCAGTCCAATCCAGTCCTGATCAGCCAATTTTCAAAAAAACTACACTCCGATCCAGTCCTGATCTGGCCAAAATTGACCTCAGTGCCGATCTGTGCTCATATCTGCTGAGAGCTAGGACAATTAAAGTGGAAAATGCTTTCGCGAAAAACTTAGATATAAATAACCTGGAATCAAACTTACTGTCAAAGTAAGTGATGTACTCAAAGCACAAAGAGTTACATTAAAAAGTTAAACAAGATTTGGTTCAGGTTGTTATGAACTTATTTGCATTAAGGAATATTATTCATTGCATAAGCACAAAAAAGTTTGAATGAAAGTTCAGCTATTTCTACTCAGGGTTGATTAATTTAATCATTTCGTCAATGATAAAATCAAAAAAATCAAGCCAAAAATCATATGCAGTTTTGAACCTTTCTGTGATTTCTATGACACATTAATTAATTGGTATTCACCATTTCACATATTATTAAAGAAAGCAGAGACTTTTTATGACAACACTTTAAGTTATAAAAACAATTAAAGTTTTATCAATCATAGCAACTGTGAGGTCCCAGATTCTGCGTCAACTGACTGCAAAAATGATATGTGAACTGAAACAACTATTTGCAGACTTAGAACTGTCAGAATGCCACAGGTTTAGAAGTGTAGGCTGGCGTGAAACAGGGCTGTAGCCGGGTTTGGAGGGCAAAATTAACTGTTAGGAGGCAAGATTTATGTTTTTATTACGGTGTATGTTTAAAACAAACTTTCTGGGTGCAACAATTTGGGGGCACAAAAAAATTTAGGNACACAGCCCCTGAATGACCCCATGACTATGGACCTGGCATAAAGTAAAAGTTACATCTAAATTCCAGCTAATATGTAGGCTGTTAACTGTTGAAATAGTAGTTTTAGAACATATTTTTGATTCAGATTCATAATAACACATATGTTAATGTTGGAGGTTTTTACCATACTCTAAGATACACTTTTGCAGAAGCTGAACTAGTGAAAGCTGTGTTGCAATTATCAATTTTAACAATAGACTTTGCACCAAAAAGGCTGGCAGGCTTGTATTTTTGCACAAGCTTCTCAACATGCCGTAAGTGTTAATGAAGTTATTGAACTGATGGTTTGAGTCATTTCAAAAAATATTTCATTTTGTACAGCAGTAGTGATGTTATGAAATGATTTGCTTTGAGCGTGATGCGTAAGTGCAAAGTAAGTTTGAAAGAAAGTTCAACTGAACTCTAGTTTCTGTACTAAAAGAAACAAAGCTCAAAAAATTATATTAAAACAAACTCTTTAAAATTAAAAATTACTGCTTGTTAGGTGGTTACCCTCTACACAGAAAAAAACAAAAATCATAATTAAAAAATCTGATTTAAATAAAAAAATCAGATTTTTTTATTTGAAAAAATCATGATTTTGATCAATCTTGGCTGTACCGCATTCATGCAAAAAATACTGAGTGAAAAATGAGAGAAAAACAAATAGTGAATACACCAGAACCTACCGCAGCAATGTGTATCACCATGCAATATTGTTTTTGAACGGATTGAACATGTTGTAAAGAGCATTGGACATTTGATGTAAGATATGTAGAGGTTAGATTTAGATGCACACTGCTGTAGAAAACTCGACTCGCTCTCAAAAATGTTGTCCACAACTTAACAGCGCGAAATGCGGAATTGTGAAACTGAGGTCAGCACAACTGATGTGTATGCGAGAACAGAACACACGTGACGAATGTACCAACCTTGGCCCAAATGATAAGTCAACACAAACCAGGCGTCATATGCTGAAAACAATTGCAAGTTTGGAAATGGCAATTTGTAATGCAAAAGGTACATCCACTACACTGCAAAACAAATGCATAGGAATTTTTTCAAACCAAGGCAGCTAATATGTAGAACTTTGTAGCCTAACCTGATTTTGATGAAAACTTGAGTTTGAGTTTGAAACCCAAACCACAAGTAAAATCAAATGGTATTGTGTTACATCTTTACTCCCACATGCAATGCGCTAGACTTAAGCATGCATCTCAGTAACAAGAAATACGCAAATACATGAAAGCACACGAGGATATGTACATATGGTGGTCGTAGAAAAGTATACGCTTGATGGCGCTAATGCATTTACTTTGATGAAACACAAGCACAAAGGGCATATGAATGACACCATCATCATTATTGTGCTGTGATGGCTTCCAAGTACACCGATTTATAAAATGCATGGGGGGAGTCTACAAAGGACCAGGGGTCATTTAAGCTGCAGACCTCCCAAGGACGAAGCTACTTATAGTGTAAAGGGAACAGTTAATAGCAGTAAGTGAAAGTCTTGCTCTGGGTATAAATTTCAATATGTGCAATGCAGTTACATGGTTTATTGAAGCATATTCATTGCAGGCAAGGTCAAGCCACCAGAAGTAAATGGTTTAACGTTGTCACATTGAACATTTGCTGTTTTCACATATTTAAAAATATTCACAGAATTTTTCATTTGAATTGAATTCGTAAGTTGAAACAAATCACTGATTTTTATTGTGGGCCCTGATTTTATTAGGCTAGTGCATGCTCCTTAACACTAATCAATTTGTTACTCATTTCTTTTTTCAGCAATGTTTTTAGAGTAAAAACTTTGTTAATAAATAAATGAATGAACTTCTTGCATCACTTTAGGGTTGCTCATGATCTACTGGTTTGTTTGTATATTGAATTCATCAATACCCAGCATGTTTTGATCTGTTCTGTTACCATGGCTTAATGAAAGGATTTTACTTGACCAATACAGTTGCATGCTGTAAGCAAAAAAAACAGGTAGCAGTTGAAGCATTTTGCTCTTCATTAAAATGTTGCTAGTGTTACTCTTGCACTCTTTTTGTCACCTATGCAGCTGATATAGGTATACTGAATCTAATGAGTATTCACAATCAGGTTAGTTTGATGAGGTGAAAACTCTTCTTTGAAACAGCGATGAAGCCATGAATTCTGTTAGGTTTTATGAAAAGCAATGTGTTAATAAAGTGGAAGAAATTAAATATTTTCTTTTCTAGTTCTAACACTTTAAGGTTTCTTAAAACCAAACATTACCAAACCTTGTTTAGTGGTTTCCCTATGCAGAAATGTGTTTGTATGACAGTGTGATTGTAGTGTGGATTTGTCTTGACCTTAATTGAAGAAAATGTGAACGTGTTCTGAGAAAATGTGCATAATCTGAGGCATCATACAATGTGATCAATGTCCTGAAAGGTAGTTATGTGTAAAGTTATTCGTATGTTTCAAAGTTTTACAAAGGCAATCATGTTTGTGTATTTGTTATTATATCAAAACTATTTTAACATGCTGTAAATTTCAAGTCAAATGTTTTGTCGAAAAGATGTTCATATTAACTTGATTGCAAAAACGAATATAGCCATGTATTTGACAATATGTATCCATGATTAATGAAGTTTTATACCATCAACCTATGATATTTATAATCAGAATATGAGACGTAGTGAAAATTTATAAATAACAAGGCCTTGGCTGTGTAGTCTCAAGCAATCTAAAGGCAGATAATATCAAATAGATTCAAAGCGTGGTGATTGGTAAAGTAATCTGCATGCTCCAAACTTGAAAAAAACTTGTTTGCCTCTTAGATCATTTCCAGCATCACATACAGTAAACTCAAAGGGCAACTGTAAGCAAGATTTAAAAAAACTGGTGATGGAATATGTCAGTGTTTTCACTTTCCTTTGATAATAATAACAGTATTTATGATTAAACAGCACTGGTGCTTTCCATTCCTATCAAAGTGGCATAACAAGCATTTTGTAGCAACTCCTGGTTATTTTTCAAAGGTGGCATGCTAAGCTCATGTTAAAACCCTATTCTCTTTTTATTGCCATTTGCAGTACAATTACTTCATGCTGTATTTTATATGGGATATTTTGGTGTATTTCATTGAAACTTGTGTTGTTCTAGGTGAAATGTCAGCTAAGCATGTTAGTTTTGTGAGAAGTTTATACAAGAAAATTCTGCGGTTGCATGAAAACTTGCCTGTAGATTTGAAAACAGTTGGTGATTTGTATGTAAAAAGTGAGTTTAAGCGACATAAAAATTGCTCCCCAGAATTCGTGCCTGAATTTTTATCACAGTGGAAAGAATATGCAAATAATCTAGAAAACCACAGTGCTGGAATTGCAGACCTTGGCAAAACGCTTCCAGAACAAACTTTGAACGAATTTTCAGAAGATCAAATTTTGCAGCTGCATGAATTGATGCAAGAAACAACTAAGCCAAACACGCAATTCAGTATTAAAGACGACAGCTGAAAACTCTGTTCTCCCAAACATTGCATTATGGCTGCGGCACTGATAAGATTTGTGAGTGAAACCAAACATTTCGTGCAGCAATCAAGACACATCCAAACTGCATCTTGCATGTACTACAGGTCATATACTGAGCTCAAAGACTTCACCCCTAAATTTAGCAAAGGTTTATATGCTAAAGTGAAAAAAATTTTTGGAAGACAAGAACCTCGTCCATCACGCCGTGCTCTTCAAGAACATGAAGTCTGGGAGCTTCTACAATATACAAAGAAAAAAAGATAGCTTGAAACAACTGGACCAACTGAATTCTACGAAGAACATTTAATGTTGCTGTTTAGTTTGTAAGGTGCCTTTTGATGCACAACTGCATGGCAAGAATGAGAATGAGTGTGAGATGTATGGCAAGAATGAGTGTGAGATGCTTCTTATCATGCTATATCTGGTTTCGGTTGCCCCACTGGTGACTTAGGTTTATGGTCTTTGCTGTTATGTGTGCGTTTTATTTTTGAATGACTTTCAACGGATTGGATTATCTGCGACATTACAGTCTTATATCACCTATGACGGTAACATCGTCATACTTTTTCACTGCGGTATTGACAGTGGCGGCTCATGGCTGTGATTTGTGAGGATGCTGCAACTCTAAACAAAGATTTTATGAAGGCCAAACAGCATCACGTTTTTCTCGGCGGCACGGACTGTTACGGAAGGTAACACTGAGGTTTTCAGCCAAATCGTTAACGCGCTCTTTTTAATCACGCGAAAACAGAAAAAACAAACTAAAGCAAAATTGTTGAAAAACACTGGCAGACGATGCAAGAAAATACAGTAAACCTCGGTTCATCCGGATTCGATTTGACCTACGATTTTATCCAGTTTAGGCGATCCGGATTAACCGAAGATGGTTGTTTCTAGCCTGACGTCATCTGAGTAGTGAGACATCGGTAAAAATCACTTGAATTCAACAGATTTACGACCAGGGCCGGCCTTAAGCCGATGCAGCTGCATTGGGCCCCGCGCCTCAGGGGGGCCCGCGCCATGGCGTTTGGGCAGATTGTTTATTTTTACCAGATACTCCTTGCTGACGAGGATTGTAAAAAGGCTTATAAATCTCATTGTTAGCAAATAATTATCTCGTTTGTATGAAAGATGAATTTCCTCTAATTATTTATTATGCTGAGCGGTATATCTGCGCTCACCCAGAACCGTCGCCAGAAAGTCTTCACCACCTGGGGGGCTTAGCACTGTAAAAATTGACAAAACTCAACTGATTTGTAGTGTTTCATATTTCAATTTGCGCGTCTTGGAGCATTGTTTTGGGGGGCTTAGACCACCAAACCCCCCATTGTGACGGGACTGGCTTCACCACGTCCCACTCTTCATGGATAGAATTTGTTTGTTACTAGTGCCAGTTGAGACTGAAGCAGACTTACATATACTGCAAACAAACAAGGTGTGTAGTGATTCAACTCGCAATGAACAGGACAAGATGAGTGTCTGTCCTATTAACTTTGATGGCAGTTCTGCTAACGTGACTCTGTTCAGGTCTCGAAAGATTCTTCTCTTTTGGAACGTTTTTGGTTGATTGCGGGTAATCTTCATTTTAACAAAGGCTTGCAGTTTTGCTTCATGGAAGACTTTGACACAATCTACTTTATTATTTTGTCAAAATAAAATTAATTTTATCACATTTAAACAAACGACGAAAGATGAGAGGTTGGTGGTCCTGTGTAGGCGAAAAATTTTGTGAAGTGTTAACACTTAAATTTGTCTCTTTTTCTTTGTCCACAAATTTGTTCGGCGTTATGTGTCGTTCGTGCAAGTACTTTTACCATTTACTGCACTATCAAACTTCTATTGTGATTTGCCTGTTTGCGAGCGTAAATAGGTAGAATAGAAACACCAACACTGCAAAGTCCATGCAGATTCATAAACGTAAAGGAGACTTAAAGCTGCCCTGCAGCTTAAGTAGGCAAGGCAAAAATTGTGAATGTTATCCAGCATACTCGTTCCAGTTCATCAATATTGAGCGGCTATATGCTTCTGCTTTCATCAGTCAACCATGCGCATTATGTATTACGTTTGATAAATATATCTACACCCGTGACGTAGTAGTTAGAAATCTTTGTACATTACACTTCTAATTCGTAAAACACAGTTTGCATTCCACGTCCAAGCATGATGAAGCATAATGAGTAAATTATATGCTATTGTAAACTTGCGTGTTGGGGGAACTTTGGGCGGATGCATGGGTTGCTCTCTTGTGAAGTCTGTTTTTTCGTGTATTGCGTCATAAACCGGGTAGTTGATTATGCGCCCAGACTTTACCTTTATGCAAAAACGCGTCTGCGGTTGTCGCTACCGAAAGTGAAATAAGCAATCAGTTCATGTTATCAGTTTTCTCCAAGTCAGTTGTTCTTTGAACGAAATTTCCCTTCAACAAGAGCGAAGTAACTGCATTTTAAGTTCAATTCGCTTGTCGGTTCGATTTGATTGACGTAACTTTGCACTTGCGCTCGCCGCTCCAGTGCAGAGCTTCCACTACAAATTTCGGCTTGATTATGAGTGGTAGCGGTACACTGTCTAATGTCCACCACAGCAGCATGCTATTAGTCATAAACATGACCGTAGCTGGGGTACACATGGGGAATGCCCACTCCCCATAAAATAATTTATTGTGTTATCATGAAGCCTGCATACAGATCGACTCCAATAATTTGCCGTCTTCGATATTGATATGATTATTTTGCTAAAATAGCACGGTTGACAGAGCACGACGACGTTATAACACACCACTGCTCACAGGGGCCCCGCGCCTAGGTCTTGCATTGGGTCCCGCACCTGCTAAGGCTGGCCCTGTTTACGACTAACGGCAGACTTCGCAGAAGCAGAGCGAATTTATTAATGTATTTACAATGGTACATCATTCTAGTAACCGCCAGGCAGTTATGAACATCTTAAATTCATGATTTTAGATTACTAGGCTGCAAAGAAATCTGAGATTTTGGACTAACATAGATATTTCTGCGAATGATCCATAAGCAGTCACTCTGTTTGGAAGGCAATGCCCTCTAGACATCTTACCGAGTGCAATGCACTAATGCTCTGCACACACACACTGATCAATAGACTGAAACCGTGGTGCGGCGGCGTGCCATGAGCTTTATATTCAACGTGATATGCTATGCCCGTGTGATACGTAGAAATCGTCTCTACGATTAGTCCCAATGCGCGCAGTTGTGGCGGTTATTATGATAATCCGACACGTTCGTTGGTGATCCTTAGCACGCTTGTCTTGTGTTGCGTCTGAAAGCTGCCAAGTCATTGCTAGAGACCAGACCAGTCAGTGCATTTCAGAATACAACAGCGTGGAAGTGCAGAAAAATCCGGACTACGAGATGTGAAAAGAGCAGATGTTATCCGGTATTGGCGAAGTTAGAAATTATTCGTACTACCAGTTTTATCTGGATTAACCGAGGTTTACTCTACACTGGAATCGCTAAAATACTTTTAAGCTCACCAAATAACGAGCTCCATGACGTTAGTTTTGCGATTCAGCGCACCAAACAACGTTATCGTTGCAAAAACACTATATTCCACAATAGAACACACAAAGCAACATGCTCTCGACGTAAATCAAAGCAAAAATTGTTCGAAGCCAAAATGTGCTGTAGAAGCCAACCCGAAAGAACGATGGAGCGGTCAAGAAAAGATTTTGCTCCTTCCTGCTGAAAGTTCAACTGTCACTGCTGCTCTGATTTACAGCAGCTTAACCAGACCCCATTCAGCGCCGACTTCGTGCTTCGACCACTAGTTAGTCATTATTGGATTCACGAGCCAATCTGACAAACCTCTGGCCATTCCATCGCACCAATCCGCCCCACCAACGCTCTTGCCGTAACACGCACTCCGCAAATGTTTGGACCAAGAACCAAAAAAGTTTACAGCAAGTCGCCACCGAACTAAAACCAACCAACCCAACAAAAATTTTGTTCCCTGTAGGAATTTAAAGCGTAGTTTTTTGATTGGCATAAAACCCATTTCGCATCATAACAACAAACAACTCTAGACGGCGTAGTTTTGTCACTGGTTACTGCAAGGAACCAGCACTTGAACTCTGTTACAGCTGTCAGGACAAGCCTCGACGATATGACCCATTCTCCGCTTGCTGCGACGTATGTGTTCGTAGTATAGCAGCACCACATCGTCCACTTTGAAATTCTTTTCTCACTTCATCCACTTTTGACGTACTTGCAAAATCTCCAGGTATTCGGATCCTAAATTGGTCGGCCAGGTAATGTGTCTTCCGCCAACGGCGTTGGAAGTGATTGTCTTCACGTTTGAACAGTGGCGATTTTAAGGGGTGGGCCATGGCTCCACCAGTTGTGCGCTTAATTTCACGTTCAACTTCGTTTGGTTGATATATACAGCGGACCAGTGTCGCAGCCAGGAATTTTGTTTGGAAGGGGCCGGTCACTGATGTCGTCAGATTTCAACACTTAACTATAGTTTGCACAAAGATCATTTCGATGTCAGCTCAATTTCTGGACTGTTAGAACAGGTATGACCAGAGGCGTAAGGAGGGGGGGTAAGGGGGGCACAATTCCCCGGGCGCCAAATCACTGCGGGACGCCGAAAAGTCCCAACAATGTCACAAGTGCTCTTCAGTGCAGTACATTTGTTTCCGAAAGACCTCAGTTTCGAACATGGGGACGCCAAACTTGCTTCTTGCCACGGGCGCCATCTAACCTCGTTACACCCCTGGGTATGACGTCAAATATCTTCTAGCAAGTTTGTTTCTGGGGGTCCATGGCCTCTTTGACCTCATTCTGACTGCGCTACTGTAGCGGATAATTTTCTGCCAGCAATATTTTAAACGATAATTTATAAGCCCTCTTGCCTACATTCAATATTTCCGAAATGCATGTCAGTCCGGTCGCCACGGGTGGGCTTTGGAGGGCTCATCCCCCCAAACAAAGCTCCAAGCCCCCCAAATTAAATATGAACCACTAGTGGAATTTTTGTCAAATTTGAATGTCAAGCTCCCCTATTGACGACTGTCTGACGACTAGGGTTGGCAATGCCAGATGACCGGTATTTCACCGGCCTGGCCGTTTTTTTACTACTAATTTAACAGAGGCCGGTATTTGGAAAATCAGTGCCCGAAGCCGGTATTTTGAAAATAAATATTTTGCCGTAACTTTGAAAGAATTAACGCCGAATTTCTTCTTAAAAAAATTCTCAAAATATAATGATAGTAGTGAATCTTGTCAGGACAGTTCCTTCAACGAAGTTTATTTGCTGCTGTTGACGCAATCCTTGGTGCGATTGTCACGTCACACACACACCGAAATATAATGAGCCAGCCCAAATGCGTGCAAACTGCAGCTTAACAATACTCATTGTCTTTGTTTTCCCTGTGCCGCTTACGAATTAAGACAAAGCTTAGATCTGGCTCTGTTGACAAAATGACCGGTATTTTTACAAAGCGCATCTGGCAACCCTACTGGCGACGGTTCTGGTGTTAGTTGTGATCTTTTATGATTATTTTAATGCATATTATCAGAGGCGAATTTTCATTTTCGCGGCCCTAGGCTATTTTAAATTGGGGGCCTTCTGGAAGGTTTGCGACGACTGATGTCATACAAATTAACACTGCAGTGCTCG
>JGI24158J21664_10012645_pt1 | contig 11176 bp, 5 predicted proteins | sample Ectturendosymbi3_FD_21664 | JGI IMG/M metagenome (IMG submission 21664)
GTGATAAAGACTCAAAGCAGACAGAATGGTTTGTCCAAGAAACCTTTTAGGAGCAAGCGATTTTATTGAAAGTGTTTATAGAATTTTTGCAGGTAAGTGCGAAAACATATGTTCAGATTCATGCCTAAGTTTCAAACAAGGAAACTCGCATTTGGAATATGCTATACTCACTACCGGATATGTTACACCACAAAACTAAAGACCTCGAATCAGACCTCGAATCAGAGACACAATTATCAACGGACTCGTGAACTACAAACAATTAACCTTTTTCTGAAAAACAGGTCCGTAGCCACTGGAGCATTTGGGGACAGTGCTCCTCCCAATGTGTTTGATGCCCCCAATATTGGTTGTGCCAAGAAAATTTTTTATTCAAGATACAATAAAAACAAAACATTGCCCCCTTAGAAATGTAGTTTCCTCCCAAAACCTTAACACCTGGCCACGGGTCTGCTTACAGATTAAATATTTAGAACTGAGCTCTTTCTAAGTGATTGTCATTCCTTTACTCATTTTTCAGTCCATGCGTTCTCTGGCGTGAAAACGATCTTTAAGAAATATTAAAGTTTTTCAAAACCGGCAGCATAACTTCAGAAAAAATCAGGTAATATGACGTTGCTATGGAGTTTGTCTGATCCCATGGCCAACAATGATTCCAGTAATTTTTACCTTTTCATCCATTCGTCAAAAATTGCATCTGTAAAAGAATGAAGAAGCACGAAAAGAGGATCATTTGCAGAAGCGTGAGTTTGACCGCCGGTGCCGTTCAAAAACAAATGAGCAAGGTTGTGCAGTGTCCTCACGCCCTCTTCGAATTCCCCGTTGGGTTCTGAGTAACCTGCATTTCCAAAGTGATGAAAATACCAGACGAGTTTTGCGTTGGCCGTTGACATTTGAAGCAAAATTAAATGAATGCTTTGAGATAAACTCTTATTGCTGCATTGCAGCTATTTTCATTAGCGCTGAGATTTACAACACCGTCTTCGGAAAACTTGTAGAGGAATTATTTCAGACAAGAAAAAGTTGTACACCCGACCCAAGCTTCATTCAAAATGCTTAACCAATGTTTAACTGACTTGTGAAAACATATCTGGGATATTTTGTAACCTTTGCCACAACTAACCTGGGAAAATTGATAACCAGTGATTGACACGTCTATGTCAGCGTCAGCTAATATCATAATATTCTTCAATTTCCTATAAAGCCTAAAGAGTGGCCACATCAAAGAGGAAATTTAACTGACCTTCAAGAGTGTTCCTGAAACTTCCTTCTGAATTGGAGAAAAATGGCATCGTGTCATAACTTCTGACTTGCACGCAATTTTCCACATCTTCTGGTTCAGGCAACTTTTGCACTGATGGACGTTCGATGTTTCCACCAGGATTGCGACGTAGAGGCCCTGTTTAAAATGGTTGTAGTTGATTTATGAACGAGTGATTGAACGAATGAAAGTTTAAAGGCATTGCACTCACATCTACAAGTGGCCAATGAAAGCACACGTTTATCTGGCGCTAGATGGCGCTAAAACATTAATGGCCTTTACACAAACGAGAAATACAGGAGTAACAAATGTTGCCCTGACCAATATACGTTTCGCCGCAAAGCAGAGAAGCCCCAAAAGACCTACGGTCATTTGGATTGTAGTTGTTTTGATAGAAAGGATGTTACTTGAAAAAACATGTCAGAGAAAGAAATGGGTTATACAAAACAAGAGGAAAAATGCACTGCCTTTCTCAGGGAATGGAAAAGGCCTTTCCTGTCACAACGTGCTAACTCAACAACCTGTGCATTTTTCTTAGTCGTTTCACATCAAAGGGTGTTAAGGTTCTTCGACATTAACAAAAAATCTTTCCTTGATGCGATGAAAGACCTGGCAAAAATTTGTTTAGATCAGGGTTCTCTACTGTAAATGTTTTTGTCTGATGGCCACATGAGGTATCACACAACAGTTAGAGAGCCGGATATCTTACGTTGTTTGATTGCTCCGGGATATGTTACATTCTATCAAATCAACATATTTTTTTGCAAATACATCATTTTTTCAATAATCACAAAATGTCTTTGCAACTGGATGAAATGTCTTCACTCGTCGGATTTGGCCCGCGGTCCATAGTTTGGAGACCCATGGTTTATATTAACTGCGCGGTCCACCGCGCAAAGGAATAGTTTAGAGCAGCGTGGTCCAACTACTTTGGACGTACGGGCCATTTCACAAAAACGTGACAACTCACGGGCCACTTCTAATAAAATAATGTGTAAAGCAACAGATTCAAAATATTTGAAACTGAAAAAAGGAAGATAAGTGAGTGCGTCATTGAAATTATTACACAATAGCGAATAGCAATTTATTACACATCTCTACCAGTGGAATGCCTGTGCTCGACGCTCTCTCTGACGCTATCGTTCCTTTTTCCATACCAATGTTAGTGGTGCAAGTCGGAGACTATCGACCAGTGTTTCGTTTGCCATTCGATTTCTGTTTTTAGATTTGACTTACTTCATCTAGGAGGTTTACTCTCACACACGAATGTGCTTCCAAACATCGAGTGTATTTTTAGAGCGAAGTCTTTGTGTTTGGGAAATCTATCTTTGCTGATTAGTGCCCGGAAGCTCTCTACAGTCTGTAATACCGTTAGTATTGTACATTTTTATTAAAATATGTAATACTTGTTCTAATTAAAATTGCGTATTGCAGGGACGGGCAATTAATTTGGTTCGAGGGCCAGTCTGAGAAGGCCGCGTTTAGCGGATAGACAGAGATTTATTTGGCGGTACTGAGTTCACTGGGCCAGATGTACTCTTCGCGACAGTGAACGCAAGGGAACCGAAAAAACACAGAGGTTATCCAGACAGGTGGCCAGCGGAGGGTTAGCGTCAGGACGTACCTTCTAATTTGATCGTAAAATAGAGAAATAAAATAAAATGGTACACAAAAATGGTACGATTCATTGTTCTTGTGCAAATGCGCTTCATCCATCGCAAGCAATTCAGTGAGACAGATGTAACTTCACACGCTTTTCAACAATTTCAGATTTGAAGATTTTTTCTGAATGCTTCCACGGGACACTGAAAACGCTGTGGCGGGCCAAATGTGACCCGTGGGCCTGTATTCGTACCACACTGTCTTAGAGGAAATGTGGTAAATGTATGTGGTCTTGCTGCGACTGCAGTTGACACGCTTTTCTGCAAGCAAATGCTGTGGTGTCAGTACACTTTGTAACTTATCTGCACTTATCTAGCAATTTGTGCCAGTGTATCTGAATATACTCTAATCTGTAAATAAAACAGGTGACGACCTTCATCCGTTCCGTTGCACAGTTTCACGTTGTCGTTGAACCAATCAAGACTTAGACACACAACGTTCCAGTCAGCGAAACGAGAGTTGGCGCTGAGCAGAACTGGATCCGTTGTACTCCTGGCGCCCAATAATTCGTCGGTGCAAATATCGCACTCTTGTCCTGAAAACGAGGAGATTTCAGTTTAATTTAAAACACTTCGCTGATTAGGAAACAAACAGCAAAAATCTACAAAAGCGTGTTGCAATCTAGTGAAAACATAAGAACAATTTATTTTAGCTTCTGGGTTGACCCCAGAATTAAGTCACCTCTAGGAGAAACAAAAAAAGTACTTTCTTAATCAAGCTTGCCAACTTTGAATGATCAAACGTTACATTTGAAAAAAAACTTTCTGTGGAAAGCGGTTGCGATTTCAGTCATATTTTAGTGACATTATTTTATGAAAAATAATGTTAGATATTTTGATATTTCAAACACAAGGAGCTATCAGAGAAAAAGTTGTTCATATGCATGGAACATTTTCACATTTATGAAAATTGACTAATTATGTATAGCGACTTTAGTCGAAAAAGCGTTTTATTTCACTTTTGTGCAAAAACATTCGCTAAAGGATTTCGTCATTACACGAAGGAGAGACCAGCATTCCGAGCATGTAGTAAAAGTTTCTGCAAAATGTTTTAAAGAAAGAGTTATTGTTTTTCCTTTCACGCGATTGATTTAGCTTTGTGTTCAGTATTATAGATTACCACAACATTAGTACATTAGGATTTTCGCACTATTTAGCATTTTGTAATATTAACGCATAGTTTACTTTCGTATTTGGTAACCTTATCTAAGAAAGTTTTAGTGCGTTTTACGTGCTGTTTAGTGCTACAATTAAAGTTTGCTACATTGTTATTTACTGATATTAGCGTTTCGTTCTTTGAACAACGTTAACGCAAATAAGTTCCTAAATTACCTTTCATCATGAACAGCTTCACTGATGTGATTAGTGCTACTCATGTTCATCAAAAGTGGACAACTTTTCATTTCCTATTGTTAACTAACCTCCTGTTGCGAAATTCCAAAACGGAATAGCGAACGTTGAGTCGCCGGAAAGTCGCTGCAGGTCGAATTCCAATTGAAGAAGATGCATCCTATGCCAAGTCAAGAAAGCTGGTCCTTCGTGAGAGAAGTCAATAGCTGTGTAGGCTTGCCCCGGACCCAACAAGGTGTCCCTCACGGAGTAGTAGTGTAGCCATACAAAAAAATCATAAATGGAAATATCCACGAATTGTGGTTCGGTTCCATTTTCGCCAAGCAAATTCCTGTAGCAAAGTATGAGTTTTAGTTCTGCGAAGTATGGCTATGTGCCTCCTATCCATGCCAGTAAGCAAAACAGAGAAGTCTTTCATGAACTATGTGTTACGATCCTAAATCGATTGCAAGAAGTGTGATGGCTACTGCCGGCCTTAAGAGATTGCAATTTGACCACTGGAAAATATTAGATTATTTGCTGCAGTGCGATATCTTGTGATGATTACTTCTCAAGTGTTGCCTAATTTCCTTGACATCAATGCAATCACTGCGGTAACAATGAAATAAGACAACGTCGATATGTGTAGATTTATCAATTTGTTTCACAAGTTCCTTACGTTGGGAACTGGAATGAAGGATTAACTATTGCCCTGTACATTGCGATATCAAACAATCATGGTCGCGCGAATTTTACTTTGTGTTTTGTTGTTAGTAACGGTTTCGGTGTCAGTAGTTTCAATTTGATCCTCCGTTAATCTTTGTTAGTCTTCATGTTTAATTCTAGTTACCGGCAACGTCTGGCTTTTGAAACGCAAAAGACGTAAGAACCGGGTTTATGTTGCTTTGAAAACACGTTTGGGCATGACCTGTGGCCTCACATACTTTGCTATTCATTGAGCGTCAGTTTTGCTTGTATGCATTCATTTAAAAAAACTCACTCGGCACAAAAACACCAAACCTGTAATGGTCTTGCGCGATCACATAGTCTGGGTGAGGGGCAGTCTTCGATTGATCAAGAATGTCAAGAAAGTTTGACTGCTCTTCTTCAGTCATATTTAATAAATTCTTCCGCACAGCCAACGGACGCCTCTCCTGACAGTTGTCGCCTTGCCAGCCGAACTTGCAGCGAGAGCAATCAAATCCCCCGTAATTGTCGTTGCAGACGCAAGATCTAAAGCGCACAAATGACAAAGTTTGAGAACCTGTGTGTTGCTCCACGTAAATTGAAAGACCCTTTTTCATCAGACGTCTTTTCCAAGATGTGTTGATTTTCTAAGGTGGCAGAATGAAAGTTGCAAACATGCCGATTTAATGTGTTTTAGCCAACATAGCAGTGTATTTCTCTGTGGTAAATATTACTCAGCTGTTGAACCAACATCCAACTTCGTTGAATATTATCCAAGCAATTATAGCCTCAGGACCACATTGCTTTTATTTCTTGTTGGACGTACTTTTCGCATGCAAGTTTCGCAAAATGTACTGGGTTATCTTTGACCTCCAACAGCATTGTGAACATCGTAAATCGTGTATCTAGCGATTACTGTATGAATTTCCGTTGCCATGCTTGCGTCATCAGCATGGCATCGACCAAACTCCATTTCCCGCAAGAGTGATTGTGTGCTTTTTTGTGCTCGTTTCTCAGCCCGTTAATTTTTGCGACACACCCTTTAACGCTGCACGAATCCACAACTCTTGCTACACAATCCCACCTCATGCTGTCACCCAAGAAATACGTAAGAACTGCTAATACATATATATTCTTCTGATCCTTTAAATTAGCATGCATCACATTTTGTTAACGTCGTAACTACGTCTATTGTATAAAAGCATCACTCATATAAAACCTTGCACTCAGAGCAAGATACTTTTACTTATCTTTTTAGCCAGCAGCTGTTTCCTTTCAACTGCGAGTAGTTTTGCCTTGGGGAGTACCACCACCAAAATAACCTCTGTTCCTTCGCAGCCTCTCACATACAATGTTATAAGTTGGTCTGCTTGGACCTTATTGTAGCAGTATGCAGCGGAGTTAAGTATCAAAGGTACTCGTTAGCGCCGTATAGGCGGCGTTGCAGTTCGTTGCTTGTGAGTGTGGGGACTTTAAATAAATTTACCATATCTTTCTTGTAAGTATATTGGTTAATACGTTTCACAAACAGAAGTCTCTTGAGCGCAGTTTTTCAGACAGAATTTTTTCAGTGTTAACCAAATTTATTAATTTAGTTCCGTTTATGATTAAATGCGTTGATGTAAACAAATAAAAAACTACACTGACCCTTCTCTGATTTGAAAATCCTTTTCATCAACGGTTGATTTTGTTTAAAACTCAACAACTAAAAAATTTTTTGAAATAGGAATTATTCATTATGTATATAATGGTTCATGCTATGTTGTTCGAACAGTTTTACTCAACAAATTCGTCGATTTAAAACTTTCGCAGTAGTTTTTACTTTGAAAAAAAGTGTTTATTGGACAGTTTACCATACAGCTTGTCTCATGCCATATTGAAATTTGATCAAGAACAGCATAATAAAAAGTTTGCTTGCCTGTTGAAAAATCGCTCAGGCCACCGCTCTCTGTCGTCTATTCCGACCAAGACATACTGGTTTCCGTGAGGTAGACCGTCGACAACGATGCTTTCGCATTGTCCCCTGCCCTCCGTAAAACCGCACTGCGATCCCGAGCCATTCATCGGCGGACAGCACTCATGGGACAAAATTGCCTCAAGGGTGGCGCACATTCTCGGAAACTGGGCCCTCACAACGGTGCAGTTTAACATCACGGCCGTCAGCGCCAGCGTATACACTTGAGCAAGCATTTGTTGCAGGTAGTATAGTACAACTTTGCAAATCGCCGAAATTACCTTAGTGAAGTTTCTTTCGGAAGAAAACAGAAAAACTTTAGCGTTGCTTCATTTACGTCAGCCCTACAAAAATCAATTTCCAGCACTACACACAGAATCAACCGCTGAAATATTTCTTCGACATATTGGAAAAGCAAAATTTAGTTTCAAAGCAATCAATCTTAGCATCCAAAGTTGAATTTTGCAACGTTTTACATTTTAATCTTCATCAATGCTGGCACTAGAGCTACTCGCAGCAAATTGAGAAGGTATAACTTTTTTATTTAGCTTGGATTTTAAACGATAAAGCGCTTATTGTTTTGAGAAGCAGTTGTATAAATTACTGGGTACGTTGCCTTTAACTTAGGGTTTCACTGGCAGTGCCAGGATGATGATAAAAACACCGGAACAACCAAGTTGCATCCATTATTTGGTCCGTGGCGTTGACTGCAAAACCGCCACAAACGGACGAAACAAATCTTCAGACTAAGACTCATCTTTAGTTTTCTACAGTACGTAGGACATCTCTGTGGTGACAATAGCGTCTACAGTACCATCAAAAAGTTTACTGCTAAAATCGCCCAAATTATGATCAGTTGCTCAGAAGCTACACTGGGTATTTTTGAAACAAATTTACTGGAGAGTTGTTGTAGTAAGAAGTAAAGTTCCTGATCACTGCTGCTTAAATGCCTTCAAATAAACCCAGTTCCTGCTACACTGTTTCATCAATTTCAAAGTTTTAATGATCATTTTATATGTCTGTCCTACGTTTCTCACGGTTAACTCTGCTATATATACAGCCCAAGATAGAATACATCATATCGGGGCAAGCTGGACTTTATTAGAGGCAAGTACTCCGACAGCAATTACTTTTTCTGCTTCTTGAAGGTTCGACCCAATGCAAGCGAAATATGCAATTAACGCGATCGGCTTCAGATCACATGACCACTTTGAAGTGAGCTTTGCAAGATCGGATTATCAATATGCACTGCATGTGTTTGAATCAAGCCGATGGAACGGACGTTGTATTACTTCTGAGTTATTTTCCTTATGTGACTTGTAGCTTGACTGCAGCCTGGAACATGTGCAGGTGTTTGTCAATAAAACAAACAAAAAGGTTAAACAGATAAATAGGTACCTTTGCAAAACGCAACGACTGCTTGGATTGCTTTTCCTGTTCTCAGTGAGTGGACCTTGTCATCTTGTCATTAAATGTGATGAAACTATTTCGGCGCAATGAGTTGAAAGAACTTGCATCGAAATTATGTATGCTATACCCATACATACTACCAAATCACAGCTGTTAGGTATGTAAACCTTTTTTGCTGCATTCGAGTAGTGCTATAAATACCTAATTAATTACAGTAAAAGCACAACATCATGTTCATAGCATTCAACGTGTAAAACAAAATCCTGTTGTTCATTATGCTTTCTTTGACAGATTCAGTACTTGTCGAAAGGAACTTTTTCGCGGCAAATATTAGTCACTGTTGACGTCATTAAGGACCAATTAGCGAATGAAGTCAAGGAGGCCTAACGAATCATTCTTTATAGTGATTCAGAACCCACGTTACGCGTCCTGACGATGATCTTGCTCAAAAGGAGAATCTACAACAGGAAGAATCTCACAACAAATTTTGTCAGTTACGGTAAAATCATGACAGTTGATGTTTTATAGTATTTTCGTTATAAATTGTAGCTTTTTCTTTAACATTTTGCTGCGTGACAACCAAATGTGCAATGTCTTTATTGGTCACATTTTTTCGTTTTGAAAAGTGCTTGCGCGTGTCTGCAATCAGCACAATATAAAGTCAAACAATTAAGTACATTTCCATTGAAACGCCTTAAACACGTGATTATATTGCGTTGAAGGTATGTGGTTTGACATTGTCAGCAATGCTTTGAAAAAGGAATATTTTACTGTTATTTGTTTATTTAAAAATAATGTAGATCAGAGAGCAACTATTGTCTAGCATTTAATTGAAATTCCGATCACATCAAAACTTTTACAAGCGTTTTCTAAGTGTTTTTTTCCTAGTTATTTTGCTGTCATTTGAAAAGATACTAAACAAGACGCTTAAAAATGCAACACGTTTTATGACGATACTGTAAGTAACAGCTTTTATGTTCTTCAAAAATCATCTTTCTGTTGCTTACTATAGTAGATTCAGTTGCTCTCCGGTGCAAATGTTTAAAGCAGACTGCGTTATAAGCAGCTCAGCAATTTGTTTTGTAAGACGAAGCTGTTCTGTGCGAAAAAAGAAGTACCGACTGAGTGTCAGTTGAGTTTCTTGCAATTGGAAAGTATGTAACAGAGTTTTGTCTAAACTTTGCAACGCAGTGAGACGTTTCCCACAAGGATTTTATCATGTGCAAATTCTTAGGACATACAACCTTGTTCAAGTAAAATTTTGTGATTTTTGTTTTTATTAACTTTTTTTTGTAGTCTTCAAGTTCGTTCTGTGGAATGGATGGTTGCTTTATAACGGTTAAAATCATTCATCAAGGTGAGTTTTTCTCACTCATAAATGCACCGGTTATTACATTAACGTAGTTTGAGTTGTGTTGAGTTGATTGGATTAGTTATCAAATTAACGTTGAAGTCTGTAAACGCGAGAATACCAAGACACAGGCGCGCAACCATGGGGGTGCATTTGGGGCATTTGCCCCCCCGAAACTTTCAAAACACTGCATAGCAATTTTGACATTTGCAGAAACTTTCACATAATCAAGTTGAAATTTTGTATTCTAATCATTTTTAAGAAAGTTTAGCTTAAATTTTTCTTGGCTTACTGTTTAATTATCTCCTTACAAGATATATCTCCCGACACGACATCTGATCGAAAATGTCGTAAATGATTGGTATTTAACCACAAATATGCTGAAATTGGACATCGTTTAAAATGTTGGTAGCCTATTTCTAAGGCATTTTTATCCTTTTTTTCGTGTACCACTCTGAAATTCTCAGAAATGCAGTGTGTGTGCGCATTGATTTTGTTTCTTGCCATCTTCTGAGAAAGAGTTGGCTTACACTCTTGAAACGTCACCGATAAATACTGCATTGCTATCACACCAGTGGAGCAAGATTTTGTGGCGGCCAGAAGATGGCGCCACATGTAAAGAAATTGTCACCGCTAGATGGTGCCCATAAGCAACAAGTCACTTTGATAGTCACCACAAGCGAATTATCGTAGTTCACTTATCCCTATATAGTGATAGTGCAACCTGGTAGTAGTAGAGTGAAGTCGCTGGGTGATCTGCTGTTACTATGGTTGCAATTTATATAGTTGAAGGTGGTGACTAGAGGAAGCAAAGAGTGCGTGCAGTCAGTGATGGATCTCTATTGCTGCTGGTTGCTTTCCTGTTACTTAATGCCCCCAATTGTCATCTTTCTCTTGTGCTTGCCTCAGTAGTTCAAGGCGATGCAGTCAACTACAACAGTTTACACCCAATAAGACTATGCCTGGTGACAGAAGCAGCATAGCCTACTCATAGCTTCACATTGTGTTAGTCTTACGTTTGCTTGGGGTTACTGTAGGCTACTATATAAGCATTTTTGCTTTTATGATCAGGGTTTAACCGTTGCTGGGGTTTCATAGCCAAGCTCAAACGTTGCAAGGGAAATTCGAAATTCAAAACAGCCTCAAAGTTATTAGGTGTTGTTTAGGTAGTCCCAGCAAAAGTGGCTAGGCCCACCCACATCTGGTGGCGAGCCTGGCCCAACCATTCCTAACAAAGTTAAAGTTGCATTCCTGCTCAGGCCCCACGAGAGGGGGTGCAGCCAATGCGCCGCTCCGGGGCCCACAAGAGTCTAGGGGCCCATGAACCTCAATGTTCAAAATGGAAAAGGTCAATTATGCACAAAGTTTTTATTGTTATAATTTTATTCATACAATCTTGTGAAAATTAATTGGCGAAAGTTGTGGTTTTAGTCGATATACAATGTACCGCCATTTCTTTTGATGTGTGGTTGGGATTATCTCAATTGCTGCTGTTTCATTGTTAGCCCAACGCACTATGTAAT
>JGI24158J21664_10012646_pt1 | contig 11176 bp, 7 predicted proteins | sample Ectturendosymbi3_FD_21664 | JGI IMG/M metagenome (IMG submission 21664)
TTTTCTTGAGCACCTTACTACATCTCTCCAAGATGGATAGATATTTCCCTTCTCACAATTACATCAAAAAGATTTAACTGGATGTGAAGCGCTTATGAGGTGCCAGATCTACAGGTTAATTCTGAAGTGGATTGCGTCATTGAACAGCAGATTGAGCTGCAGAGTCGACAGCTGTGGAGTCTGACTCAATTTTGAGTGGTTGTCCAGACAATGGAACCAAATCTCTCTGATCTGTGTCGGAAGACAACAAAAGCTTTTTTTCCAACTACATACCGTTGTGAAGCTGGTTTTCCACGATATAACTATTTTTAAAACCACGCACGGATACCAACTTTAACCAGAAAACGACATCAGGTGTGTATTGAAGACCACAGGCCTATGTTTCGACAAACCTGTGAAACAAACTCAGAGAAAAGATTTTCATTGAAATTTGTGAACGTGGGTGACGAACCGGATGTGCTAGAACTAGTGTTTTTATCATTCTCGTAGTCAGTCTATCTTGAGTCCGCGAAGGTTTATACTGTTCCGAAAATAGTCCGTGTTTTAAAAAGGTTGAGAAACACTGTTCTAAAACATAATTGTTACGTACAATGCCTATCTGAAATCCAGTAAAGTACCACTGCAATACTCTTGCTACTTACCCAAATTACAAGGAAAAAATGAACAACTTCCTTTCAAGAACTTAAGTCGCATTGACAGTGCGTTTCAACTTGGGCAGTTTAGCAGACTCTAAGAAAAAGAGAAGCATGATCAACCATCGAAACACACAATGTTTAACACTGGCAAAGATAGTGGTGTTTCTTTTTCGCGTTTACCTGATATATTTACCAGTAATATGCACCATATTCTTAAGCTTTTATTGGGGATTGCATCGAAGTTTTTCTAGGTTATTGGAAACGCTTCGAACGTCAAGGAGCATCAGACGATAAACTTCCCTGCAGCGCTCCGTTTACAAACACTCAATTGAGTAATACTCGCTTCGCAAGGATTGTGGCTATTCTCCGAATATTTTTATAAAATCGATACAATGTTTGTCTGACTTATTACTTTTCCACAAGAGCTTCAAAGTCAATCAGCAGCGGGCTGCTGGCTACTACTGAATATTGCAAATGAGGGAGAGCAAAATATACTGTACCAAACAAGCTGAAGTTTGCAAAATAAAAATATGCACAAAAATATGCACACAAATATTAGAACAACGAAAACCACAACATTAATACAAAAAAAGACGAGAATGACAACGAAATTGCGCAATTTCATTAACTTTCTATTGCTGAATCGCTGTTTTTCACTGGTTCTTATAGTACTCACGCATGACAGTCAAAGCTGGGCTTGAAAATTTTTTTCGAAAAGACGCTATTGCGATGAAATGCAACAACAATGACGAAACAGTGAATGAATAGCATACGGCCAAGCCAAATCATTTGAAACTTTTGAATGCAAAGGATTTTCCAGTAAATGAAAAATCCAAGTTTAGGATTTAAAACCCGGGTTTCGGGTATCATAAAATAACAAAACAAAACAGGTTTCAAGTTAGGAAAACCTCGGGTTTGAATCACTTAGTAATTAGGTTCTTATCAACGTGTTATATTATCTCTTACTTCGTCTATTTATTTACTATCAGCAAGTTGATACTTCGCGCAGCATATTATTTTCCAGTCCTGATTGCGAAGTTCGGAAATAAGGTCGTGTTTTGTCGGGTATGGTTCAGTTAATGCTGGTAATGCACTTCTACATCAGCCTGTCGAATCCAGTATGTTGCGCTCCATCATCTGTTGAGTGATTTTACCTTTTACCTGCAGCTAAGTGGTCATCAGCTATGAAGTGGAAGGCAGAGTTTAATGGGGTCATTTTTGGGCGTGTGTTTTCATGTTAAGCACCTCAGTGATTGCGTTTTCTGAACTACAAGGTAACTAATGGAGCGTGACGTGCGCAAGGCTTGTCNAGCTTGCTTGCTAGGAAAGTTTTCAGAAAACATGTGATTGAAAAAAACAACTCCATTAAAGTCAGTTGGACAAACTGATTTTGCGTCATATTTTGACGAGGCAAATTTTGCGCTTTTTGATTTCCAAAAGCTTTATGTGTTAAACACTCGTGCTGTTTCAATTTGCCCGTCAGTGAGCACCCGAGCTCCAAAGTTTGTGCGTGTGCATGCAAAATTATATCTGTCAAACCTGTTTTCTGAATGGCTTGGAAATTAAAAGTCGCTGTTATTTAGTTCATATTTTTCTTTTCAGAAATAAGACAGGTATTGGAAACGGTAAAGAAGTCGAGAATTCCGAAAACTTCGAGTTGGAAGAAATGTCAGCAAAACAGATTGCTCAAATGGAGAAATTAGAAAAGAAGCCTAAGAAGCTTAACATACTGGAAGAATATTGGTACCACATTAGAAAATCCTGCTTCACTCTGGTTGAACACCGCTACTTCGAATGGTTCATCTTGATTCTCATTCTTGCCAGTACAGTCTGTCTGGTGAGAGAGTAGTAAGCTTGACATTAGCGATGAAACCGTACATTCAACTTGCTTTCAAGTAGCGCTGCTGCAGTCAGGTGCGAAACCAGGGGGAGACAAACGGGCAATTGTCGCCCCCGGAAAATTTCAAAAACATATTTCGTTGTTAGGTACAACAACAAGTTACAATCATTTGCTTCGAAAAAGTCAGCTAGTTGCGGCACTGGCTGCAGTTGTTCAGAGAAAATTAAACTCGATAAAGTTAAACTAAAAATTAAAAATGTGTGTTAACATTGTATTTTGCCATCGCATAAAAGTCTCTCGAATAACTTGGAATTTTATTTTGGAACTGGGATATCAACTATATGCCTTCAAACAGGGCTACCATACCGTCCTTATTTATAAGAGTCGTCCATATTTTGAAGTAATATGTCTTAGAAAATATTTCTGTCCCTATTTCTAAGAAATTTCGTTATTTTTTAATTGTGTCCTTATTTTTTCGTGTTTTCTATAGCGTAACAATTTTAAACAAGCAATATCTGATAGACATACAAGCTATTTCTATCTCATCGTAAACATTTTGTAATCAAGGTTTTCTGACGTAATAAAAGCATTATTATCTTGCAGCATCAGGCATTGTTAGCACTGTAAGCGGTCTAGTCTGGTTAAGTTTCGCATGAAAGCTGATTTTTGGTTAGGTTTCTTAGGAAAACGAAGGTTTAGCATTTAATTAATTCAAGAAATACGCAAGCGAAAAACAAGTTTTCCGTGACGATTACAAGAAGGAAGTCGAGAATAAAGACATTGCTGAAGCAAATGGTTCCTGGAGATAAATAGGCAAACATATGATCTGATGTTAGTCGTGCAAACAAACAATTGTTTCATTTTAGATAATAAAATCAAATTTTCTCAGCCGTCCTTACTTTTGGTTCCAGATCGATGGGAGCCCTGCCTTTAAATCAGATGTTGCTCTAGGGATAATCACCGACAATAACTAAAGTGATGGGTGCAATGCAAAAATTTGCTTACTTTCCCCGAAGACGTTACTTATAATGACACATAGTGGAATAAAAGTAATCTTGGAGACACGCTTTGCCTATACTGCGCCATTTACCGCAAAATTTATAGTTCAACGTATGCAAATGGTTTTTGTCGATTAAGAAAACTGAGTATGCCTACAGCTTAAAGTTATTGACGGAAAAATTTAAACTTGAGACAATAAATTCNTCAGGCTCAATGCTGAACGTTGTTCAGACAGAACTTTGTACTGTAATTCAACAGTTTTTACAGTTTCGTTTCATTTGCGGAACAACCTTTGTTTCCAACAGGATGTTCTTCTTGCAGCTTGAGTCTTTTTATTTTTTGTTTATTATGTTCTTCAGTTTGCGCGATATAGTTTGCCTACGCGATGACTGTTGTGGTTTTTGACAGAGCTGCACGCTATATGTTTCTGCAACGCAATTAACTTTTAATCTGGTGTTCAAGTTCATGTGTGGTTGAACTGGATAGGATATGTTGGCACATTTTCACGCAATTAAAGCCACTAATAAATGTTTTTTTAATTTTAAACAAGTTTATTCGGGGCATCGTTGTAGCCAAGGTACAATGAACAAAATATACAATCGAACGTTTTGCTCATAGAAAACTCAATATCACGTAAAGCTGTCGATGCACAGCACGTCCTACGCGTTATAGAACCTAAAATAAAAAAATCTTAGTCGAATGATGCCAAGGGTAGACATTTCCTACTGGTAACTACATGAAATCACCTAAGGTCGTCTTTGGGCTGTTATCAATGCTATCGGAATTTGTTTGTTTAAATTGCTTTTCAGCTTGTTTTGTCAGCTGGCGAGTAAACCGCCCAAAATATTTGGCACCCAACGTCATTTTGGGCGAGAAAACATGCCAGATAAATTATTAAATGCTAGGGTGTTTATTTATCTACTAACGGATCTTACTTATGAAGAGTGCAGCACAAAATAAACATTTTATCCGTAGACGCTGGACGACATCAATCTGCAAAATGGTTCACAAACGGCCGACATTTTAAACAAACTTGAAATTGTTTTCACGGTATTGTTCACAATGGAAATGGTTTTGAAATGGATTGGAATTGGTTTGACAAGATATTTTACCACCTTTTGGTGTTTACTGGACTGCAGCATTGTAGCGGTGAGAAGATGATTACATGTTCTTGTGCGATTTGAATGTCTTTGAAGCACCAACGCAAGAAATAGAGATATGAGCAAAATCCTGTTGGGCATTTGAAAAAAATATCTATTGGACCTTTGGAAAAAAATTAATGCAAACAAAATCGTGCTTGATAAGAAAACAATTGGAAAAATATTTAAACGAAAGCTTGTGAGAACTTTTGCAACAAGTTTTTTCGAAACTTTCAACATTACTAGAGTAATGCAAAATCGTGCAGAACTATGCGCTCTTACGTTTTTATGAAAATCTTTTTCTACGCTGGAATAAACTTCCCAATAAGTTTCGTGAAACTTAAAAATTGGAGCTTGAATTTTTGAATTGCTCTTTTGCTTCTAAAATCAATTTACAATAAGGACTTATTTCGAAACTCTAAATCATCTCATTGTGTGGATGAAAATCTCCCTCAAACTTTTCAAAAATTGTACCAATATCAAAATCCATAACTGCAAATCTTGGAATGAGCATTGTTACAAATAATAACAAAATTACTTGCATTTCAACGTAAACGAGTTGTATCAGAGAAATAGCATTGGGGTATCAGCGATTTGTGAAGCATGGCCAGAACAGAAAACATTTTAATAACACACCTTCAACTCTGTTAAAACTGGATACCAATGTCGCATTACATTAGCACTCAGCAGTAATCTATTTGAATGTCAAGTATGCTTAATTACCTGGCGATATATGCGGACTCCATGCCGTCTGCGCTGAAACTTTGCTGAAATGGTTTATTCGACTGATATAGCTACTGTTTAGTGTTAGATATTTCTGCGTTCGAGTTGTCCTATTTTATACACTGGACGAAGTACGGGGTGGTTGATAATAGTCACAAATACAATTAGCCTTTATTTTTGCACCATGGTGTTCAACTCTGTCGAATTCGAAACAACCTTATTGATATTTCGTGCTTGGTTTCAAATCAATTTAGTAAGACTTATCTCAAAATTTCTGAAAAAACGGAAATTCTAATTACTTTATTTTCATGCACAGTAGTGGGTTGATAAATAACTTTTTTCTCAAAATTTCTGAAAAAACGGAAATTCTAATTACTTTATTTCCATGCACAGTATTGAGCTGATAAACAGCTTGTTTACAAAGTACAGGTCAAGTGCAACACCAACAAACGCTCATTAATCTCGTTCACTTCCAACGCAACGTCTTTTTTTTCATCCAGGCATCCTGGGCTGGAATATTCCTTTCTTCTCAAGCAGCGGCGCAAGTTCGTGTCCTTCGCGCTCTCAGAGCCTTTCGTCCCCTTCGAGCTGTGTCTCGCTGGGAAGGAATGAGGGTGATGCGGCCATTGCAAGAATTTATTTTGAAAAAATTTTTCACAGTGTTTTTGTGAGACCAACACCACTGAGATCTGACGTCGTGCTCGGCAGGTTGAAAATTTCACTGGAACTATCGCCAAGAGGCTATTTCTTTCGTAGATAGCACAATCCTGAATACAGACGTTACGTTCAAGTCGCAGACAAAACTGCCGCAAGAAAAAATATTTAAAAAGCATAAGCTCCAGTCCTCCATAATTGCCAACTTGCCTGTGAAGCATTTCTTCTGCTACTTTTGGGCTGGTCAAAGACAACTCCAGAAGTGACTTAACAGTTCATGCGTTGTTTTTAATTGCAGGTGGTTGTCAATGCCCTACTGTACTGTATCCCCAAGATTGGACATGTCCTCTTCGTATGTTTGATGATGTGGTTTGTCTTTGGGATTATGGGTGTGCAGTTCTTTAAAGGGCAATTTTATAGGTGAGTATCCTTAATGACTCATTTGGATATGACCGTCAAGAAAACCAATACAAAGACAAAGACCATACCAAAATTCCCTGTTGTTTTTTAAGCGAGGTAAAGCTTTAATGCTATTGAGGCAAAATCTTTCACTTGTATTAGTCATAAATAAACAAAATGCTGTTGGCGGTTCAAAAATTGAGAAAAAAATTGTGCCTTGCTTGTTGAAACGTGGGTTCTGTACTCAATTACTGGTCATTTTTCGTCTTGTGGTTTTGTCACATTTTCATGCTGTATAAATCGTACTCCAGGTTTTACGTAAAATGGTCTATGTCGAAGGATTTTGAAAGATAGTGGAGAAATGCATCAGTTGGTTATGATTGTTACATTGGTAAAAAAATAGGCCATAGCACTTGATACAAAGCCAATGTCTTCTCCAAAAAAATGATTTCAATTGTTTAATGTTGTGTCGTATAGTACCATTGCCTTGTCGAACAGCTCGTTACGATTAGGTACGCCTTTGTTCATAAAATGGAGTGTACAAATGATGTAACACTAAAAGGTGCAACACTTTTCAGTCAGTGAAGACACCCGTGCTCTTTTTCCAACTATAAGCCGAGGTATAGCGTGTTTGTGCTTGAACAGAAGCAACAAATCAAACTGGAAGAGGTTAGCAGAAATTTGGCTGATCCATTGATAAATAGGAAGCCCAACTTCTTGTGACCATGGGCGAAGGAAAGGTAGTGCAGAGATGGGCCAAAACCCCATGGATTTTGAAATTTGATATTTTCCTATTAAAGTTTTCGCAAAAAAAGGTTGCCCTCTTTGTTTCGAGTGGGTAAAATGAAATTTCACCACTGTTTCCCCCCAGGAAAGGTCCACTATCGGTCGCCCCCCTCTGGAAAAAATCCTTTCGGCCCATGCTTGTGATCATTACAGCTGTTTCTGTTGAATGAGAGAAGCTCTGCAAGAAATCCGGCGTACTTTGTAGGAAAAAGCAAACACTGGCCTGTATTTTGTAACATAACTTTACCCTCTTGTGGGAAATGCTGCTGAAGCAATGAAGTTTAGAATATCACTTACTTTTTCGGCCGGAAAAAGCAATGTACACACTGCCCCTAAAAGCTGGATCCCGAGATGAAGCAACACTTGCCTTAGCCACCATCAGGTACAACAAGAACAGTTCGTCCACGTTTCCTTCGATGGTCATATTACGCGCTGTGGGTGAGATGGTCGTTTTTGACAAAGAAGACTTGCTTATAATGACACAGGCAGCGTTCAATTAAAAATACATGTGATACCGAAGTTGATGGACCATCACATGAGATGCACCGCAAACCAATATAAAAGAAACTGCAGTTTTCGCACTTTTTGGACTAGAGTGAAACTTATTTGGACGATTTGTGTAAGGCACGCAGTGATGCACTGTGAAAAAAATATTGAAATGGTCACAAAATATCATTGAGAAAAGCATAAAGAGGTTGCTTAGAAAGGACCCAGATGTAAATAGAAAAAGAGGCAGTCATAACTGCATTAATCATTATTGCAAGCAGTGAATATCAGAAAGAACCCACAGTCAAATGTAAAAATGATGATCGCAGCAATTAATTTTTCATGCTTGATTCAGCATACTGTAAAGCAAATTATAGTTTACTATATGAGCTGAAGATTTACGCTTAAAGGAATGTATCGGACCAGAAATACGCATGGCTTGTTGCGGCAAAATCTTTTTCCTGGTGATTGACCACTGACTAATGTGCCAGGTGTTTGGATGGAAATGACGTGGAACTGAATGCATCCCAAGTGTCAAATCAAACTACGTGTATTGCTCAAAATTATTCTTGGGTGAACAGAGACATAAATTTTGACAATGTGGGAAACGCAATGGTCGCTTTGTTTCAAGTGGTAAGTAACTGATCAATAAGTACTTTTTAACGTAGAAGACGTGTTTTGCTTGGTTTTCAGAAGTGCAAGCTAGTCTAAGTGCTGATAGCCTTGCACTAATTCTTAATTTAAGGAGGATTGTGTTGACTGTACGAAATTTCTGAAAGAAAAATCGCTAATTTCGTATCTTATACGTAAAACGTAGGTAATGCTTTATGCTGGGCTTGGAGTCTGCTAGACCCAGGTGTGTAAGAAGAATTGAGTTGTAGTTTGAAATCAATTTCTCTTAATTTTGAAAGCCACCGCGAAACTCAACTTTGATATTTCATAGCTTTTGTTTATGACGAAGTAATCCAATTGTCAAAACTACGTTGTAACCTCTCGTAGTTAAAAATCGTCTTACTAAATAACCCAATGAAATACAGTAGCAATCTTAACTGATGGTGACGCACAAAGTAAAATGCAGAAAATTAAACCACTTCTGTTTTTATAACGTGCAAGGACCAACCGAAATGAGTGGCTATAAATCACGACTTTATCCTCACTCATATCACTTAACGCTGTTACACAGGAAGAAAATGATTGTATGCATAATTTTCTATGGCCACAAAAACATATTCACAATTGGATAAAGTGCGCATGTATATCATCGGCGTTTAATAAATTGTTTGTTATTTTTGCAAACTCCTAGTTTTTTCGATTACGCATACAACAAAAGAGAAGTAAAACATTATTTGTAAGCACAACAGGTAGCTATACTTCCTCTCGAATCACTTTTATTTCTTCAAACACTCGCTTCCAAACGTACTTTTCCTCTCTAGGAGGCGCGGAGGCAGCAGCTCTGGGCGGTCTGGAAACACCTCATGGTTTTCAACAACCTCTGAAGTACTGCAGGCTGTACTCGAAGGTGCGTCCAAACCAGGTCGCAGATGTAATCACCTGGTCCTTGGTCGACCTCTGGGCCCTATTCCCGTGGGTGCAGCTAATAGTGACCCTAACCTCCCCTAACCCCTATTTCGCCGCCCATCATTTTATGTATAACTGCCAAGTTACATAGTTGGATAACCGGTCGAGCCATTTGCGAAACAACCTTTGTACGAAACAGGAGCATCACGAGAAAACGTCGGCACTTGCACATTTGTACAGAAGAGGCCTTGCATTGCGTCTACTGGCTTTAGCAAATATTCAGCAATCTATTTATGCGAAAAGATAAGACTATGGCTTTGCGCTATCACTTCTTTTGAAATACGAACGATGCGACGGTCAGGCATGACGTCACATAAATTACAGGAGCGAAACACACCGCACGAATGGAAAGTCCACTAAGATTATAGCACTTATTGAACGTCTGGTAGCCCCAGGAAAGATCGGCGAGGCAAATCATGTTGGCTGTACCCATGGGAAAGCGGCCCAGGGGTCGAATAAGGACCAGGTGGCGTGATTATATTTACGACCTGGATTGCACCGTCTTCGTGTGGAACCAGCACGACTATCAGAATTTGGTGAAAGCATAAGAGGTGTTTCGAGTCTTACTAGAGCTGCTGTCCCAGCGACTCTCCAAACAGGAAAAGCGTGTATGAACATGAATGAATGAGCCTATAACAATCAAGTGAAAACAGAGTGATCTGTGTGAGAGTCGTGTGAGCTCTATTGCTTCTTAATGCCATAATCTGCAACTTTGCGTGTTAGCTGTTTTGTGGTCTTGCATTCAAACCGTCTAAGAGACGGCAACGACGATACATTGACCGTTTCTCCCTAATACCCCTTGTTCTACTTCTACTGCACTATGTAGATTTCTGAATATTTTCTCAGGCTACTTTCGAGGGGTGGATAGAGATAATGGCTGATTCATCAGACGTGGCAGGGGTTGGGAATCAACCAAGAAGAGAGGCGTCGCAATATTACACAATCTTTTATGTGGTGTTTGTGCTGATTGGAGCCTTCTTTATTTTGAATCTCATCGTAGGCGTCATAATTGAAAGTTTCAACGAGCTCAGCTCCAAAGTAAGTGTTTAAAGAACTTTAACTGATTATTTAGCAAACTACATTTTTCAGGAAAAGGTTAGTTTGTATCTAAAAGTGTCAGTGAAAGTGATATCTTACACAACTGCTTGAATTTCATACATTTGCTTATTAATAACATTAAATTATCTGCGATGTTTTTCAAAGTACAACGCGTGTGGTATATTTACATGGACTGTTACTTTGTATTTCTCAACATTTGGAATTACAAAAAAATGCAGACACGGCTTAAAACTGGCTATTTATATGACACACGAAATAACAGTGTTAAATCACAGCAAACTATAACTTTTTGTGAAGTTTTTGAGTAGGTTGTGCGTGGCTTAGTAATTTTTCAGTGTCTTATTACAGACGACACATTCTTGTGTTGTAGAATTTCATTTAACCGACTATTATTTAAAGAAACTCACCTGAGTTAACAGCAACATCACTTTCCACAACCACTGATGATGTAGATGCTGTGTTGAGTATGCTTGAGTTCACCGCAACATGTTCTACTTAATCCACCACTCATAGGTGTAAGAGCATGCAAATTTTTGGGGATGCAAAAGATTTTTGCCCGAATTTACCGAAACTTGCCTGAGAAGTTTTTGCCTACAAATTTTCTCCCACAAAGATCATGAAGACCTTTTTTGGTGTGACCTCCTAAAAAGGGGCTTATATGTTTTTCGCAAGCGTTGGGCGTCATTTTGTGAAGTCAAACAACGCTGGGCGCCATTTTTGCCCGGATTTTCAGGAATTTTGCCCAGATTTTTGAGAAATCCAGACTTTTGGGGGATAACATTCTAGGGACCCGAATCGGGTCCTAAACCCCCCTTCCTACACCACTGCCACCACTCACTTTTCTTTTTCTTTGTCCATGCAACAATACGTGGGCTTCT
>JGI24158J21664_10012647_pt1 | contig 11175 bp, 6 predicted proteins | sample Ectturendosymbi3_FD_21664 | JGI IMG/M metagenome (IMG submission 21664)
TCTGTTTTTATCAACCTGCGTTCTGCAGAGTGTGTGTGTTCATACTATGGACTTCGTGTCTGCTCATAAACAAATAAATTAAATTAAATTAACATAACCTAAAACCCTAAACATAAACCCAAAACTTATACCTAAACCTTAACCTAAAAGAGGAACCCAAAACTTAAGCTCAAAACCTAATCCCTAACCGAAACTTAAACGTGCACCCTAAATGCAAACCCCAAACCTAAACCGAAACTTTTTGATAAAGTACATAAAAAGCTTTCCCATCACAGATGTAATCTTTAGGCAGTAGGCTCCTATCTAAGTTCTAAGCCAAAGGAAATGATGGGAGCAGAATCAACGAACACCAGTACAGCAGGCATAGACAAACACCACTCAACTACGTTCACCTTGTTACCAGTGATAGGAACTCAACGTTATATTTGGACAAAGGTGGATGCAGTTCGAATCAGTCACGTTGCCACGTGGGGTTTCATTGTTGGGCTGAACCCCCAAGAAATGTTACAAGCCCCACAAATTGAATTATGAAACGCTATAATTAAGAAAAGTTTTTGTCAAATTTTGCTGTAGAATGTCAATCCCTCCCTGCACAAACGTCAATCCCACTTGTTGAAAACTTTCTGGCGACGTTTTTGGTTCGAATTGCAAAATAGTCCCAGCAGAGCTTTTACCACTGAAGGCAAAATGTACAATACTATTTAGAAAATCTGTAAAATCGAGTCACAGCTAAAATATTGATATGTTCACGCATTGAAACAACAAAATATTTCTCATTCCGATCCAGTCCTGATCCGCCACTTTTCAAAAAATTGCAATCCGATCCAGTCCTGGTCCGGCCCAAAATGGCTTCAGTCTTGATCCAATCCGATCCAGTCCTGATCCGTGCTCATCTCTGCTGGTCATAGACAAGGCTCAACATTTGTGAAACCTTCTCCTTTGTATGTTTACATCAACCTGCATTGTGCAGAAAGTGTGCGTTTGTACAATGGACTTCGTGTCTGCTGACAAAATACATTATTATTGTTATATTATTGTTTAAAGAAACACAATAAACATACTCAACGGATTTGAGAAACTCTTATCGATACAGTAAGCTGGAATCCCAAAACCTGAATCGAAAGTTGCGAAGATAGGAAAAAATGATAAAATCCAAATCCATCAAAATACTAGAGTACCGCAAGATTTCAATCCAAATCCCAGTGAATGTTCCTCTCTGGTCATTTTTATTTATTGGGTATGCGAAAGACAAGGAAGTAGGCCTATATTTCTTGCAGCAATGTTGCGCTAGACTTCGGGAAATGATTGAGAGTGAAAGAGAATTAAAATGGAAACTGCTTTCACAAACAACTTTGATATAAATGACCTCGAATCAAATTTGCTAAAAGACCATTTGGCACCATTTTTAGTTTGTCGGGCACCAGACACAGAAAAATGTGAAATTTAATATGACTTGACATTGACTCGAGCTTGTAAGCCATTGACTCCAAGTGTTTCTACAGTTCTTGTGACTCGACTCTGACTCGACCAAGTCATGACTCGACTCTGACTCGACTCAAAAAATTTTTAAATGACTCTATCTCGTCATGCTTGTGACTCTGATTCGACAAAGAGGACTCGACCACATCGCTGCCTGGCTGAGGGCCTGACTTGCACCCTCAACCAGATTCATTGTTTATGTCGTGATGAACACTGATATTGGGAAATGACGTCATTACATCTGTTGGTGGCTGCCATTGGGTGTTTTATGCGGAATAGCCTATTTTGCGCTGTGCATAAGATTGTGTGACAGTGTGTGAGTTATTCAGTGTTTATTTAATCAACAATTCAGTCATACGTTGGTTCAGCTGGTAGGGATTCCTACTCGTGCTCTTTTGTAGTGATTGTGCTGAATTTTTGTGGAGCAGTTTTGTTTATCGTGATCGGTGATGGACGCCACGGAGTTATACTCGTAGTCGTACTCTGTATGACTATGTATGTTTAATTAATTAATTAATGTTCGCCGCCGGGATCTCACGGTCGTTAACCTAAAACCCCGGTCTGAATTTTGGGCCCATAGAGTTCTTGTGGTTGATTTGTGGAAAAATGTGTTGGTGTCTTGACTTCGATGGATGATGTGTGTATTGGCATGAATGAATTGTTATTCTTTCTAGACCTATGCTACCGTTATTCCACTGCTGGCATATAGCCATGTTTTGTTTTTCACGTGCCCAAAGTGTCAGTGTGTCATTCAATTGGATTCAATGAGTCATTCATACATTGGGTTGCTTTCTTTTGTTGTTTGGACCTTTTTGTAATCTGTTTCCACCTTTGTCTCTTCAAATTCAATTCAACATGATTTTGGGGTGATGTGTGCTTGGCGGGACATAAACTGTAGTCTTAGACTGATGCACATGACTGTGGTGCTGCATTCATTCATGTTGTCCATGGTTGATTGTGTCACATCATTCAATTGTGATTTGATTTTGTTTGTGAAGATGAAAGTTGTTTTTACCTCTGCTTGCGTACCTTTTGTTTGTTTTGTGGTGTCGATGGTTACTACATTGCCTCATTAACCTTGTCCTGTCACTTGCTTCTCCCACTTGTGTGTGCCTCACTTGTTCATCTGTAGCTTTAACGTTTCACCAATTTCTTGCCCACCATATCATGGTTGTGTTGTGTGAATTACTGTTGTGTAGGCTATATGATTTCACGTTTGTGCACCCTTGCATCTGATTGCCTATCTGTCGTTGTCTTTGGTTTCTCACGCCTTTATTTGTTGTTTTCCCCAATTTTATATCGTCTGCAGGTTTTTTTTTAAGGAAAATGTTAGAAACCCGGTTTGGATTTGTAGGGACCCAATTTCTCTGATTCTAGGGACCCGATTTTCTCTGATTTTAGGGACCCGATGATAATTTTCTGATTCTAGATCTACCCGATTTGAAATTCTATAGACCCGAATCGGGTCCCTAAAACACCTTAAAAAAGCTTGTCTTCTGTATTGTTGCGATTGGAAAGCCTGAGCAGCATGTGTGCAAAGCGTCACACTGTGGCAGCAAGCAACAATAGAGATCACATGCCATGATCATTCTTCACGTACGCTAGTTGTTGCGTTCAATCGTTCACATGCTCGTATCATCAGCGATTACATGTCACGATCACTCTTTTATTGCTTATTCATGCCACATAATATATGGGTGTCATTCTTCACGCACATCCTGTTTGTGGTGAATTGCACATTCAATGCAACGCTAACCGAGGGGTTGCAACAACATCCCCTCCAGGCTCTTTTTCACAGTGAACTGCACCATCGCACGTTCTTCTTGTGAAGGCTGCACCTGGCACGGCCTTCACATCTTGGTCACAGCACCACTTTGTTGCTGTTGGAAAACCCGAGCGACATGTGTGCAAAACGCCACACTATGGCAGCAAGCAACAATAGAGATCACATGCCATGATCGCTCTTCGTGTATGCTAGTCATTACGTTCAATCGTTCACATGTTTGTATCATCAGAGATTACACCCCACGATCACTTTTTTATTGCTTGTTTGCGCCACATATATATGGGTGTCATACTTCACGCACATCCCGTTCATGGTGAATCGCACATTCAACGCAACGCTAACCGAGAGGTTGCAACAGTATGATGTATGAGTTTGTTTTTTTGTTAATGCAAATGCTGCCAAACCACTTTTAGTTTTTTATAGTATTTGCAGTGTTTTTATTGGAAGTGTCCATATAGGTCCGCCGAACATGACATCGTTCGAACAAAATGCTGAGTTTGTCATCTTTGCGGCATCATCATGATAGCGTAGCGGATGCGTTTACATCTGCTGTGCGAATGAAATGGTTTTCGGTTCAGCTTTCACCTTGGTGACTTTAATTTCACTAGTAGTAGTTGCATGTTTTAATTCATAGACAAGCTTTTCTTCACTTTTTTTTGAAGGTTTCCAAACTTTTGTGTTCAGATTTGCAGTTTAGGGTTTACGTTTCGGGTTCAGTTGTATGGGCTAGGTTTAAAGGTTTAGGTTGAGGGTGTAGGCTTGGGTTTAAGGTTTAGGTTTTGTATATTTCTACCAAGCCTACTGCAGTTCACTGCATACTTGTCGTGTGTTACTGTCACGTTATAGGCGGTGGATGAATAAGTTTTCAAATAAGGTCTACTGGCAGACCTGTAGCCACTGCCATTTTTATTTAGCAATATGTACGTAGCTGTCAACAGCTATGCAAGGTCAAGTGCTAGGTAGCCGGTAACGGCCCTACAGGGTGAACTGCGGGTTATAGCTGGCAACACGAACATCAAAATGAAACCCCCTAGCATAGTGTACAGTAGAGATCATCTACCAACCAGGTTGAATATGCAGACCAACATGTTCAAAGTGAAACTGAAATTTACATCACTTGCAACAAAAGGGTTGCATAAGACGAGTTGAGCAGTTGTGTTGTTAATGATTTATGATCACATGACTAAGGGTATGGTTGTATGTTACTGCTGGTTAAAGCTGAGAGTTTCATAGTTTTGATGCATTTGAAGTTGGTTAAAATGTAACGTTTTTGTTCAAGAAGCAATAAAATGAACTGAAATAAACAAAATGCAATGATTGGGAGCCATATTAGCGTTGTTCAATTGACAAAAGAATAGTGAAGAGTCTAATGTACCTAAATTAGACTATGCAACCCTAAACTTGTATTTATCCATATTTATGTGAAACCTTAACACCTTGGCATCTGGGTGGTTTTGGGAATTTTCGCAAAAAAAACAGCAGTTTTCAGTTGCCTTACCAACGCCCTAGCTCCTCCGCCGATTGCGCTAGAGAGATGTTCAACAGCTCAAACGGATCGGCCAGTCTAGTAGACTGCACTTGAAAAAAAATTTTTTGCTTGGGGAGTTTGGGTTTTTTGTGAGTGACGTCATAAGTGAAGGACTTTTAGGCCACCTTGGCCCACTTTGCCTGGCCCTAGGCGCCAACTGTTAGGTGGTAGTATTTCACTGAAGTTTTTACTGGAAACTAGGTTGGATGACCTGCTAGGGTTTCGGGTTCAAAAGTTGTGATGTAAGTTAGTAAAAATATTTGACTAATTAGTTATTTAATTTGTATATTTTAGATCATAACTTTTGAACCAGAAACGCTAGAAAGTTGATCAAAGGCTTAAAAGACTCAGACTCGAGTCTAGTTTCCAATGAAAACTTCAACGAAACACTTTGGCCTAGTGGTTGGCCCTAGGCCAGGCAACATGAGCCAAAATGACCCTAAAAATTACTTCACTTATGACGTCAGTCACAAACAATCCGCACCCCCCAACAAAAAATTTTTTTTCAAGTGCAATCTACTAGACTGGCCGATTCATTTGAACCGTTGAACAGCTCTCTAGCGCAATCGGCGGAGGAGCTAGGGTGTTGGTAAGGCAACTGAAAACTGTTGTTTTTTAGGCCGAAATCGAAGTACGAATATGCCGTAGGCTGGCAGCCAACGAGTTAATATTAAACCTAAACCTGAAACTAAAGCAAACTAGAGCTTGAAAGGTAAAAGTGCAAATGCCCAGTACACTGAATCAGTGAATGCGAGCCAGGATTTGCCAGGCATAATCCTTTGTTTCTTTTGTTGCATCAAGTAATTGTGTGGTGTGTTGTGTACCTGGTATAACTCGATACAGCAAATCCTGGACACAATGAAACAAGAAAGGATTGTGCCTAACAACTCTTGGCTCATTATCAGTGTAGACCAGGCCTGCACAACATGTGGCCCATAAAAGCTTTTTTTGCAGCCTGCGAGAACTTCCTCAATTGCAGCAAACATTGCCAAAGATTGACCTCGAATAAGTAGTTGTGATTCCAGAATTTCTTCCATGCTACAATGAAATATCTACATCAAAATGAAATAGACTTTTGCAGTCCACGGCAAGTTTATCTTAATAACTTGGCCCTTCAAGCTTTCTGAGTTGTGCAGGTCTGGTGTAGACTGTAGTTGCTAAATTCCTAAACCTGAAATTGCAACCCAAGCACCGTACAAAAAGCGTACCACAAACTTTAGCATAGTGCAGATATCACCACCAAGACCACCACACTACCATTGTATGTCCACCCTACTATGATATAAAGTCAAACGTGCTTTCTGTGTGTGGTGACTAAACCTAACTATGTGCAGAAACATGTGGGTATCAGCTACCTAGCAGTTGACCTTGCGTAGCCATTGCTGGCTATGTAAACACTTCCTAAGTTCTTTTTGATTTATTTGCCTTAAACCCATGACCCTGGGCTATTGCAATGTAATGGAATAATACAAGTGCACAAAAATGGTTAGTGATAGGGAAAGCGCATTATAGAAACAGATAGTTGTTTGTTGATCAGTCAACACTCAGAGGAGCAAAACACTCAAACAGTATCCCATCTGCAACTACATGATTCACTCATTGTCATATTGGAATTCGGCAGTGGAAGACAAACGAAGACGTTCTAACATCAGGTTTTTAAGTAAGCAGCTAACAAAAACGTTGGATGAGGGTGCTCAGCAGCACACAAAAGTATGTAAATTGTTTTGATCAAGGTTTTAACTTTATGTTGCAAGATGTTTAGCTTAAGACTGAAAACTGTTGTCACTAATGAATTTAAAGCAAGATTTGACGTTGGTATTTAACTAGCTATGCATATTCATTGTAGAAAATACAACAATCATAAGGCACCATTAAGTACACAGAACGTTTTGGTTTTATAGTGTCTGTTTTGCTTCATGAGGCAAAAGCTATGCTGGGTTCATACCTTTACTTGAACACAATTGCTTAAAGTAGACACTAGACAAAATGCACAAGGGTTAGGGTTTAAGATTTGGATTAGGGCTTAGTCTACAGTTCCTCCAATGCGAACAAGAAGCTGTTAACAACTTATTAGCAGGGAAACCATGACAACACTCATCTATCAGACTGAGCCGTTGTAGATGTCATAGTCAACTAACCATTTCATGCATTCCAAACATATCATGTGACCATTTTAACCAGATGTGTTCAGCTAAAGGCAAAATAGACATTCCCTTTTGGTTATGATGCAAAGACGATGCTAATGGAACACAAATACTGAAACAAGGAACCAGCAACTACTTCAATTGCTCGTCGTCATACTAGAGCAAGGGTCGGGAACCTATGGCTCGCGAGCCAGATGTGGCTCTTTTGATGACGGCACCTGGCTCGCTTGATATTTTCTTAACACGATTGTTATGGATCAAACTTCTTCTGTAATTTTCCTACAAAACCTTCAGCAGCACCAGAAGTTGCATTAACATTAAGAAGCATGTTATTGAAAAGGAAATTCAGACATCTACCATTGTTGAAAATTGTTGATTTTACTTAAAATGCACACATTAGTTAGTAAATTAGTTGTATTAAGTGTTGAAAAATATTGTATGGCTCTCATGGAAATACAATTAAAAATATGTAGGTTTCATGGCTCCCTTAGCCAAAAAGGTTCGCAACCCCTGTACTAGAGCATTAAATAATAAAAGAAAAATAAGGGTTTGTTAAAAGCATCTGACTACGAAGTGATCGAACTAAAAATTACATAAACATGCACATTATTCGATACAGATATTTTCTAAGCAAGGCATCAAAGGCAGCTGATAGAACGGTTGACCTGATGTGGGCAACCACTTACATTTCTGGGTATGTAATGCACAATTCGGTAGGCATTGTTGAATGCAACTTGTGTGCTGTATGTTGGTCCATTCTTCGATTTGCAAGCATACATTGGCATGCAACAGGGACAAAATAGTGTTTTTTACTGTACGTGAGCACTGAGCAAAGGTGCTTCTGACCTTGTTTGTTGCACATGTACAGTGATTTCACTGCTCTATAGATATCATCATCATCCTTCAGTGAGGCATTTAACTATACACCAAGATATTTGACTTGGTCAGAAAATTGTATGTATATAAACCATTCAGAGAAACAATCAATGAAGCAAGTTGTTTATACTTTTGGGGACAAAAAAGTACAGCAATTGTTTTGTTGCAAGTAAAAGCAATTTCATGTTCAACAGCATAATCACTGCATTATATTCAGAACATACTGGAGTCCACAAATGCTACAGCCAAGTACATATATGTCATCAGCAAACATTTAAGATGATACATAACCATACTTCCCACAGTGCAACCCATTCTGGCTGAACCCAGCTGATTTGAGAGTTCATCACTTGAGGTGAACAGCAAATTAATAGGGACTGAGAATACCCCCTTGCCTTACACTGTTGGTTGCAGGAAAGGGGGATGAAAAGTTAGTGCCCCATTTCACTTTCATGGTTTGGTGCCTACACCAACTCAATAGCAGTCTTACTATGTATATCGGTACATTACCCTTAATTAGTTTAGCAAACAGCAGGTTGTGGTTAGTTTTGTCAAATGATTTAGACGTATCTAAGAGTGCTGAAATCACTGGGGTAACTTGTTTACAACATACAATACAGTCTAAGTAAAGATATGCACATGTCAGTGCATGTTGTGGCTTGAAACCAAAGTGGTTGTCTGCTTTGGCACATGGTACAATGCAGGACAAAATGTAATGTTAAAAAAATCTGGAGATAGTAGTTGCAAGAGAAATAGTTCAGAAGTTCTCAGCATCATTTGTGTCCCCATTTTTATTTTCACAGTTACAATTGTAGTTACATCCATTCCTGTGGAATTTTTCCATGCATTAAACACACCTTGAAAAGACTACTGAGGTAGTTATGCACACTTGAATTAGCATAAAAATGTCTTCAGCAAAAACACCTTACTTGCCCGCTGCATCATTTAAAGTTAGTGTGTGAATTAGAGATTTAACCTTGTGACTATTGCACATCAAGTCATCACTCACTCCAAAATTTTCATGTGAGTTTATATTTTGTTTCACAAAAGGGTCAATAGACAGTTTTTTTCATGCTGCAAAATAGCTTTTCCACATCTCAGTGACTGCTCCATTTCTAGTTGCACCTCCACTAAAGATGGGAGCCATAGTTTCTTGGTGCATTTTCAGATACTGTTCCAGAATTATTTGAGAGAGTGATCCTGTAATGCCACTGCCATTGCATCTTCCTGATGCTTTTGTTTTCGACAAGCTTTCCATCCGTGTTTAAAAAACAAGCTTTCCATGTGTGTATGAATTTTTTCGACTCTCCTTCATAGTTTCAATTGGTGATCCAGTTTTGAGTTTATGTTTGTCGATCCAGTATAAGTTGGCATGTTGGGAAGTCTCCTGTTATTCTCCCACGCCCTTGTTCCATCTAGGTATGTGATGTTTGTGTAGCGTGCTATAGACATGGCTTCTCTTGCTCTCGTTTTGAGTGCCACACTGTATTTCTGTGTAATTGCTCTAACATGCCAGTGTGTTGTTGGTTTTAGCACTATATGGTTGTCATATGAGGTAAGTTCTTCAAATAAGGGTATTGTGAGAGCCAGTTCTTGCTAGCCTGTTATCTCAGTTTTTGTTGCTGTGTGGCTTTTTTATAGTTCACTTTTTTTCTCATGTTTCGGCATGTCATCATGTCAGGCTTGGAGGCAGTTCTGTGGTTTTTATGATTGCAGCTACTGACCTGCGCGCAGCAAAAGAGAAATTGTTTATTTCAATTTTTTTAAATAGAATCAGTCAGGTTTTCAAGAGATGTGAAGGTCCAGCCAGCTGCAAGATCCATGAATATCACTAACATAGGTGAAAGAATCAACTGGAAGCATGATTTCATTTGATTGTCTTATGTCATGTTCTGAGCAGAATGGGAATAGCAATTCACCAAAATTTTTTTTAGGGCAAGTGTTGAAGTTCCCCACTGTGCAAACATTTGGGCTATTAGTTTCATCACCAGAGTGTTGAAATTTTACTAAGTTCATGCAATCATCATAGATTCACAACAATAGAGCATCTATGTACACATTCACAAAGTTCAAAAAGGTTGAATTTAAACATAATTCCAGTCCAGTAATACTTAGTCTTTATTCAAAATGTCTTTGCATTTTGTGCTTTGTTCCACAAAATTGCTGTTTCACCGTAGGTCTGCCAGTTGCTATTCCTTTTGCATAATCCACGTCAGCTGTTCAACAGGCAAGTGATTATCACTGTCACTTTTGTCTAATATTTGCCATGCCAGCCAAGTTTCTTGGAGAAAAATTATATGATACATTGTATGAAGTTGTTCAATGTCATGCAATGATAAGCAACCACTGACAATCCCTCATTTTTTTCTGCCAATATTGAGTGTTGTTCGATGATGATTTTTCCAGCTATTTTTGTTGCTGAGAACCCTTCCAGAGAGTAACTTTGAAATTACTAATATGCCACTTGGCCGTTTGTGTGAGCTGAGGGTTTCTTCAATTTGTACACCCTGAAGGGTACTTCAGAGGTGAGAAAGTCCTGTCTTGCTTTTGTATGCGTCCAAGCAACATTAATGGTTTAGCGCAAGGGTCTTTAAACTTCCTTATTGGTAGACCACATATGCCACTACACAACAGTTCGAGGGCCAGGCATCTTTCATGATGTGATTGTTTTGGGATATGTTACATTATACCAAATCAAGAAATTTTTTGTAAATAAGTTATTTTTTCGTTATTGACAAACTGTCTTGCGGTTGGGTGATATGGCTTTGCAGGCTGGATGGAAGCAAACTTTTGGTGCCGGTGTATGAGATATTCATACTCTAACACTTCGAGAGCTGGCGTACGAATATATCGTACCTAGATTTCAGCCTAAAACCAGCAGATTTCGGTTGCCTTACCAACGCCCTAGCTCCTCCGCCGATTGCACTAGAGAGCTGTTCAAGGGCTCAAGCGGATCGGCTAGTCTTCTAGTCTGCACTTGAAAAAAAATGTTTTGGTTGGGGGTTGCGGATTTTTTGTGACTGACATCATAAGTTAAGTAGTTATTGGGCCATTTTGGCTCATGTTGTCTGGCTTAGGGCCCAACCGCTAGACCACAGTATTTCGCTGAAGTTTTTATGTGAAACTAGGCTCGAGTCTTTTGAGCCTTGATTGACTTTCTAACATTTCTGGATCAAATGTTATGATCTAACATAAACAAATTAATTGATTAGCTAATTAGTCAAATATTTGTATTACTTTAGATCATAACTTTTGAACCCGAAACCCCAGCAGGTCATCCAAAGTATCAAAAGACTCAGATTGTAGCCTAGTTTCCAATAAAAACTTTAGCGAAATACTACCATCTAACGGTTTGGGCCCAG
>JGI24158J21664_10012648_pt1 | contig 11175 bp, 4 predicted proteins | sample Ectturendosymbi3_FD_21664 | JGI IMG/M metagenome (IMG submission 21664)
TATGTCACGGGTGGGAACCTATGTCACGGGTGGGAACCTATGTCACGGGTGGGAACGTATGTCAAGGGTGGGAACCTATGTCACGGGTGGGAACCTATGTCACGGGTGGGAACCTATGTCACGGGTGGGAAAAAGTACCTATGTCATGGGTGGGAACCTATTTACTATCGCGGGCCGCATGAAATGTGCTTTGACGTTGTCGGGCCGTAAAATCAATTAATTTTATCTTAAAATGCTACCTTCATCTTACTATGAGGAAAAATGCTTTTTCTTGACTTACTATCTGAGTACCTGCTTATCATGGAGCTTCCTTTTGAGGCGATGTTGTGCTCTAGTTTGGGTAACGAAAATTCTGATGCGGACCATATCAAACATTCAGGTGGACTGCATTTGACCCGCGGGCCGCAGGTTCACCACCCCTGATCTATGTGATCATGCTTGCACAGTCTCCTTAAAAACTTGAGCACTTCTTTTATGTACTAGAAATACAATAAGGATCTGAAAGCAAAGCTGCTGCTCACATCTCTTCAGCTTTTATACACCAAGAAACGATTTACAAGACCGACCAGGACTCTTCAACTTCTACTTTGTTAGTACTGCGACCGTAAGGGAATTTATCACTGAAGTGCAGAAGATATTTTGCCTTAGTCAGGGTACGTTAGCAAAAGATAGCAATTTAACAAGTAAGAAAACCCCGCAGGGATCAATGTCTACGAACTACAGGAAATAATTACTTTAACTTATCTCTTTCCTGTAATATTCATGTCGTGCCGGTTTCAGGACCATGCGGTTGTTTTGCTTATCAATGCGCAACGTTGACGGGTAGTTATACAATTTGCTTCTTATTTGTTGGAAACTCTTCCATTTTTATTTTTTCCGGAACAAACTAAATGAGAAGAAGTTTATGCAAAAATCACCTGTTTTACAAATCAAACTACTTATTCGAGTTAATCCTGGTCGTTGAACTTAGATGAACTTTTAAACTGTTACTGCTACTGGAAAATGAAAACACACTTGTAGGTCATGAAAATCCCATCAAATTGTTCAAACTAATGCCCATCGACAACTTGTAAGGCTTTGCTTAGAAAAAAGTTTATTTAGCCTCATTTACTGTGCGGATCATCAAGCCGACATTAACCCCGTTCGTTTACATTTGTAACTTCATAACGACGTTGCATTCAATTAAGATTCGGCCGTCAACTCCAAGCTCTGAAAAATTTCCCCAACTGTCAAAAAGTGCTCGACGAGACAACCTTGCAAACATCAATAACATAACAAAATGTAAACATCAACAACATGAAACTATTCCCAGATCGTTGTAAATCTTTCCCATTTAAAGAAATATTTGATTCTTCTCAGTCCATTGCAGCAGGTCATATGGCTTCATGACGCTGCTGGACAAATGAAACAGCAATGAGCACTGCCAAGCGAAGAATATCGGTTCAATCCTTTTTCTTTGTCGTGACGGCACTTTGAACAAAGCCATGCTGAGTTAGAGAAATTTCAAACTGTGCTGTGATTTGAAGCAAACAAATATTTTTAACATGATTAAAACAAACGCCATAAATGTTCAATCAGCTGCACTGTTTATGACTGCGTTTTTTGAAGAAGCAAAGGGGAAACACAATTTTAAGTTTTTGGTGCTCGTGGTGTGGTGAGGCATGTTTAGTAAACAAGTACAGTATAGCGTTTGTCTAAGGAGTGTACTGTCAAAACCACGTTGATTTTGCAAACAATGATAATTTCAAACTATTATTTCCACAGAAAAATGTATATCGCCATAACATTAATGTTTTAGCCATTGCACAAATTGTTTTGTAGAATTTCAGGTTAGAATATTTCTAGTTATCGTAACATCTAATTTTGTTTGCGAAGCCAGACAGCATAAATAGTTCATTGTGACTGCATGGGTTTTGCATCTATGTTTCCGAAACTTGCAAAACCGCATAAACTTGTAGTTGCAGTAATGCCACGCATGACTATTGTCATTTGTTCTCAATCGCATGGGGTTGTGGTAGTAAAAGAAATGGTTTAATTTGAGGGATTGGTTGCATAATAATCGTTTAAAGAGAATTTTGCCTTATTTTTTCAAACCTGAAAGGGACGTAGTAGCTATAGGTTGCGTTTTGCTCGCTTGTTATTATTTAGAACATTGAAGTTGCATGAGAGAACCAAAAAGCTTCCATATTTTGTGCTCTTTTGTAGTTAACGTTTCGCCCGTTTTTATGTTTTAAGGTGATAAGTTCAGTGTCGTTTTCCGTTTGTACTTTACGATTAGACAGTTACATTTTCTGGGACTTTTCCTCAAAGTGAGTCTTATTTAGCTTTGCTATTCAGTTTGAAAGGCTTTGTGGTATTGCTTTATCGCTGTGTGTTTGATAAAACTAATTCTGTCTTCTACTATTGTTTCTCTTTGAAAAACGCAGCTTGAGATACTGTATATAAACAAATGGCTCAAACTGAATTAAGTTAAATGAGTAGGGGATCCTCTGTGGTTGGCACAGCCATGGCAGTCTCAAACTTTTTTCCACAGAATGCGTCTCCGCTTGTGGGGGGCAATGACTTTGTGGTGGATGGGAGTGGCAGATACTTTGCAAGCGGGGGATATAGCGACATCTATCTTGGTTTCAACAACTTGAAGCAACCAGTTGCAATAAAAATAATCCGCCTAGATGGAAATATTCAGAAAGCTCAAGAGGAATTTCGATCAGGTTAGACACAGATTTTCAAAGTTGGATGCGAACAAGTAGAACTTTTTTGTAATAAACCTCCCGTGCTCATTAAAAAGGGGCTGCCGACGTTTTTTTAATAACGTTGTGGAAACAGTGAAACCAGCTTTGAAATTATGTGAAACCCGAAACACAACAACACCTGAAGAAGAAACACGACCGCTCCAGATCGTTTTCGTAGTCTGTGGCTTGTTGGAATTCATGCACTGGGAAGCCTTATAAACGTTTCAGATAGTGGCCTGAACATTTTTGGCCATAACTTGCCGGCCCCTAGAGAGCTGTTATTATCGCCTAGAATCCAATAATACTTTGAGTTACAAAATCGATTCATTGGATCGGCCGATGGCGTCGTAAAAAACGCAAATCATACCCCAGTCATGATATCATTGACCAAACACCCTAAATCGAAATCTTACGATTTTGTTTCTGCATTACTTCACGAGTTTTTAGAGGGTTTGAACAGCTCTCTTGCTCAATCTGCTGCCTTATCATGGCGGGCCAAAATTTGGCCTGAGAGGAAAAATTATATCTTTCGTTAAACGTTTTAATTTTTGTCAATAACTGGATTTTTGAGCCATACTTATGGCTCCAGATATGTAAGAAAGTCAATCATGGGCTCTAAAGACGCGGATCATAGCATAGTTTCCACAAAAACTTGATCCAAAAAATGCTTCGGTGGGTTGGCGCCCAGGAACAAGTTAACTTGGACAAAAAGGCGAAAACATTCCCCATTGTGACGTAACCCACAGAAAACCTAAACCCAAAACAAATTTTTTTCTGTCCAAGCTAGAAGACTTCTCGAATCCGCAGAGGGTTTGAACAGCTCTCTAACTCTAGCGACTGGCGAGTTATGGCCAAAAATGTGCAGGCCAGTATAGTGGCCTACGCGGGACTTAAAAGGTTGGGGCAGAAATGAGGATAGATTCCTTGAATTTCTTCACTAAAAAAGGAAATGTCTACAATTTAGCTGAAGTCTTTAAAATGTACAGAACACCAGAAAGGAATTCCTTTGTTGTCATGGACAAACGTAGATTTGTCTGAGCACAATGTAAAGTTTAGGGCCATATGGAAAATGTTTATTATAACAGCTTCTGGCGTGAAAGTTTCGCCAAAATTGTTCTTTTTGCAATTCAAACCACTTTCGAAGCAACGAAAACAAAATATGTTAAAAAAAAACACATTCACGAAAGGGTACTTGGGAATCTATCAATAGGCTGCATTTCATTTTTATCATCTGGTTATTGCGTTTTGAAACACAAAACATAATGTGATTTATCAGGTTTGATTTTATTTCATCAGCTCACGAGAGGTGTTTGAAATGATTCAGAAAGTGCAGGGTTAGGATGTTTATATTTGTTTGGCAAACGTGAGAGTAATAAGTTGAGGATATGTACGTTTAAACTCTAAGTATTAGTGCAGTTGAGCACCAATTCTATTGGAAATCACTGCACACACTTTTGATAAATATTTCATTACGCTTGTAAGTTTTCATGAGTTTTTTGTGTTGCTACTGACGGTTGGTTTCAACAGTTCATAACCTTTACTTCAAAAGTTCGGAAATTCGGTGTTTACAAAGATCAAAAGGAAAAAACTATAAAAATTAGCTTTGCACGTTTCTGCCTGATGGTGAAACGTTGGTGCCTTTGCTGGTAATCCAGCGTTTGTTATTTTTTGATTTTCCGGTGTGTTTGCCTTCATAAGTTGCTTCTTTTGTGCTTATTGTGGCTGTAGATTTGAGCCTGATGTAAGCAAATAGATGAATGGAAAGAAAATTGTTTGTGTGAAAGATATCTGAAAAGCAAATACAGCGCCGGATTTAGATGGTGGGGGGTCCGGGCGTGGTGGTAGGCCCCATGTGCGGATATAGAATCTTTAGGAATGGGATGGCCGATGAAGCCACTAGTATTTCAACGGATCATTAATATTTATGACGTAATCTTGTGACGTCACATTTTTAAACTCAAGTGTAACAAAACTTTGTGATGCAACATGATAATTGACTATGATTAGTGATTTGTGAAACTGTGGGAAAACCGGTCACCAGAAGCATCATACTGTATTTTCTTTTTGAAATTTTGTTTAAAAAAGTTTCCGGGCGATCCAACGTCTTCATCATTTCTAAACGTCAGTCCTTGCTCAGAATTATATTTTACGACGGAAACCAAATGTTGCAGAAGCGATTTCCAATATTGTTCGCATTGATTGACCTGACTATTGCTAGCTCTGCATTATTTCTTCATAGTGATTGTAATTACACCTGCGACTAAACGTAATCGTGGCATCTTTATGTTCCATTGATTGCTCGTAGCTCCTCAGCGTGCTTCCAGTCGCAGATTCCTTTTCTAACAAGGAAATGCGCACATTTAGTCGTAACCGCGCACATCAGTCTACACGTGAAACAATACACACAAGTTTGTGAAGGAGAAGAACACAGCCAGCTCCTTTCCATGACTTCGGCGTTGTGATTCTGGCCCCGAATAAGACTTGTGGTACATTTCCGTGACGAGTATCTGTCTTTTCTGTGTTGCGGAACATCATGTTTTCAAACTTACTTTTCGTTTTTCAACCAATATTCCCGCATTTTCTCCGGTATATTGAATGACTAGACCGATATCTTTGCATCCAGTGATAGCGTCAGACAACTCATCTGTCATGTTTTTCGATGATACTTCTTGACTTTCTTCTGCAACTGCACCGCTGGTTAAACTAGGTCTATTCTCATCGTTACGTACATCTTAGTCTGTAACAACATGTTCTTCGATTTTCCGTCCGCTTACAGCTTACGTAGAAATATCTCCGCTGGACTTCACTGCAACTGTAAACTAGTAACTTGAATGTTTCTTGTTTTAGCTGTACTTCTTCCTCTCTCATTTTTGCCCCTTTTGCTTTTTAATGTTTTTTGAGAACCACTTGGATAAGCTCTACACTTTTTTGTCCATGTTTATTTATTAATAAGCTCTGCAGGGCTGCCATATTTTCAGCGCAAAAAAGGAGGACAATTTACGACCGTCAGTTACTTGAGTGTATTACTGACACTTAACAAGTGAAATGACAAATTGGCCTGTTGATTAGTTTTAAGCATTGAAGTAAAACTTCCAGTGTAGACAATGTTTCATTCAAAACACACAAAACAAAATCCTTAGTTACTTAACCTATTTAGCCCATGAATATTTTGCAGATTTCTCAAATTTCCTAAAAATGTAGAATCGCCTTTTACAATTTTATGAAACTGCTTGCCTGAAAGATGTTTTAAATTGCACACCAACTTCAGACTAGAAACTGGTTCAACCAGAAAGGATTCTCTTTCTTTTTGGTTTGTGGCTGTATCAAGGAAAAAATCGTTCCACATCAGCATAAAGAGCCATTACGTTCAAGTGAAACTGAGCAATCTTTATCAGTTCTCGAAGCGTTTTAGTGGTATTGCAAGTTGCAAAATATTGTGCCCATCTTTTATGTTCAATAATTTTACAACGAATTGAATTTGGTTGATGCTCTTTTTACACGAACTTATACACGTTTTGGTATTGGTTAAACAGTTTTCTTCAGCTTCATCAATAGAAACATTTGTATCAAGCAGATACTACTCACATGTTTCATCATTTTGCTAATTAGTTGTTTGCAAACGGAGGCGCGAGTGCATGACTGCATTTTTGCAACCCTCGGATTAACTATAATAACGAGAAACTACTACACTCAGCTATGCACAATACACTGATCACCGCATCATGGTTCATCAGCAAAGCTAGTATGGTGTAATGGCGTCGGCAGTCCGCACTGTAATGCCAAGGTCATTGAGATACTGAAAAAAGATTTACCGCTGTTGTGGAACGATTCCCGCCTTACCAGCCAAGAATTAACTCAACCAAAACATATATTAATTAAACAACTCGCGGACCCGCCCATAAACCAAGCTACGCCACCAGCTCGTATCTTGTTGCAGTAGAGACAGCTTACTGTGTGCCAAAACAATATATCACAGCCAGTGACGTAAGTGACGGGGGGCAGAGGGGCGAATTCCCCTTCCGTGGCAATCTAAATGTGAATACCGGACCGCCATTTTAAGTGGTATTTCGGTTTTAGTATTCATTTGGTTTTCAGTAGGTTGTTGTTTTTTTGTGTTTTTTGGATTATTTTCCAATGATTTGGGATTTTAGCATAGCTATCCACATCCGGATTCACCATCATTTCTAAAGTTTTTTCCGAGTGTTGGTTAGTTTTTCCGAGTGTTGGTTACTGTGCAGTGGCCAGTGGGCCCCTTTCAGCTAAGTTTTCCACCCTGACTCAAAGGTCTAGTTACGCCACTGATTATAGTTATGTAAAATAAGAAATTCAAGAATGAGGACATTTTGACATGTTCGAACGTCCTCGGAGAATATTTCATTTCTAATGAAAAACGTGAACATGTACTTCAAAAAGAGGGCGTATTGGACCCATGCCTAGCAATGCTACTCATATGCGACCTTTGAAAATCTGAGTAAAGCCGACGCAAAGTTTACAAGAAATGAATAGATACGTAAGCGAACGTGTTCTACGCAGCTTGGCCTTGCATTCACTAGATTCAGATACCTGACCGACTTTCAGGAAACCAATAAGTGTAATAGTTGTTTCGTCACAAATTATCAAATATATTTCAAGTCAACCACTGCTGTTTGGCCGGTCGATGGTTAATAGCGTCTACAAACAAACTTTCCTCGCTAAAATTGACTAATTGGCACGCACATGTCGCAAGCATGGCTAAGCACACTAACGTGGTAGGGGCCCTCTTTGGTGGGGTGCTCTGGCTCCGGGCCCTTTTGGTCCCCCCCTAAATTCGGCGCTGGTCAATATATCATTATATACTGTAAATTAATGTTACATCGAAGCAACTTCATTGTGATTTTGATATTGTTTGTTTCAAGAAATGGATGTTCATTCCAGTCTCGGAAGCTCTCCTTTTCTCATTCAATATTTGGGTTTTTATTTGCACGATCGATTTGCTGGCGTCGTTATGGAGTATGCGCCGTGTGGAAACTTGCATGAATTCCTTCACAACACCTATGAACCGGGTCACCGGAATAGAGTCGCTGTTGGAACAAGCCTAAGAAATCGGTATTTTTTTACAAGCCTGTTTACGATCAAGCAGTAAATAAATTCCCAATCTTTGCAAAATAGAGTAGCGATTTTATTTAAAAAAATGCAAAACACTTATGAAGTTGAGATAGTTGAAATCTTTTTAGATGTTTTTAATAATACTCGACTATGTTTAATGGTTTCAAACGCAAATGACTTTACTGAAACATAAAAAACATTCATCACATCTGCCTAGCAGCTGGTTTACAAATTACGTAAACCTACATAATCCCAATTTCAAAGTTTTGTTTTATCTGCTGAGAAGTAAGTGCTGCAGCCAATTGAACAATTGAGAAGGATATAAATGGCATATTCTTCAGCAATTGACTTTCTCACATTAAGACATATTCTTCCTTGAAAGCAAAGTCACAAGTTCATTACTCGAAGTGGACTAGCGGATTTCAAAGAATTCAACCAAAAATGGTTTGATTGGAATAAGTTTCAAACTAGTTTGCCAAACATGAAAAAACGAACCCTTTAAATGTCACTCGAATAGAAAGCAGTCAAGCTAAAAAATTAGGTTATATTATTTGTTTGCTTCTTAAATTTGTACCAATATTTCTTTCCCTTAGAATGATACACGAAATCATCAGCGGCATTCAATATTTGCATAATATCAGAACCGATCAAAGAGCAATACATGGAGATTTAAAAGTAAGCTGTTTGTTGTATTACCAAATCTATTTTTCATTTTTTCCTATAGCATCTTAAAATGTTTTGCTTTTTTTTCTAAGCAGTCACACTTTGCCAAAGTTTTAAAGTACTAATTGGCATTTGTAGATGGATAAACAGTAAAAAGGCAAAAATATATTCAATATATTTTCAAGAGCATTTTCAACAAAATTATTAGTGCTGGTTTACAACCGCCCAAAGCTCTATTATAGTATAACAAAAATTTAGCTCCATTGGCAAAACCTAATTTGGACTACCAACCCAGCAATAACAAATACAGGGAAATGAGTGAGAAATCTAAGCAGTGCCTTGTTATATAAGCTGACAACAACTTTTGCCAATCAATGTCACAATCTAAACCAAAGCTCACGTTATTTCAGGCCATTTGAATTGCTACAGTTCTCTTTACAGTCTGAAGACTAAGGATGTGTGGTTGGTGGAATGCCTGCTTCACAATGGCTGAGCAAAAATACATACTATGTGGGAAATAGGTTGTGACTCATATTTTCAGATCCCGGGTGGATGAGACGATGATTTTACTGTGGTTATTCTTCATGTTTTGCGCCAAAAACAAAATTCTTGACAAGCATGCAGACCGACGCTGGCTTCATCAGTTAAAAACGATGAACTGCGGTTGTTGAGCAGTTCAACCGAAGCTAACGCGAGCTGCCACGACAAGCAATTGCTTCCTTCGCAGCAACAGTAGACGCTGCGTTCACAAAACGAATAAGTTTTAGCAAAAGAACATAAGCTTCGCTAGTATTCATTGCCAATCAAATGTACTCGACAGCGTAAACATCCGTCCAGCCCAGGCCTGCCTCTTTGCGATCAGTGCGCTGTTCCTGGCAAAGGGTGGGTGACTTTTGCCCCATCCATCCACTAAAACCTGACCCCGCGCTATTTTCTCATCTACAACCTAAACCTTTAGACTAAAGTCAACTGCCGGACAATCATGCAGAGACCATCCGCTCTATGCGTATGCGTGACACACGTTTTTGTAGGAACGTACGATATTGCAGTAACTGTACTCTGGGCAAGACACACCCAGTGTTGCAAAGCACGTGCTCCTTTGCTTTTCTCATTAAATTTTGTCGTTTTCATATTCAGCCATCGAACATACTGCTGTCTGACGAGCTACATGCAAAGTTGGCTGATTTCGGTTGTACGAAGCTTCAAACATTGACTCAGCAACAAACAACCAGTAGATTGCCTGTTGGAGACACCAACGTCATCAGTGTGAGATACACAGCTCCAGAAGTTCTTTCTTACTCCAACAGGAAAAAAAGGGCATCGGTAAGAAACATAAATTAATAAGGATTTTTTATTTTATGTTTATCAAATAGCCTAACTGTTTCAAAACATCCGCGTCTGTTTGTAACTCGCAACTCTCAACGACACATACACCATACACCAGGGGTGTAATGAGGGGGTGCAAGAGGGGCACAACGCCCCAGGCGCCCAATCACTGGAGGCGTCGAAAAGTGCCAACAATGTCGCGAGTACCTTCTTCAATACAGCACATTTACTCCCAAAAGATCTTAGGTACGAACATGGGTGTGCCAAATGTGTTTCGTGGCCCGGGCGCCATCTAACGTCGGCACTGCCACACACACATAAATTGTTGAACGCCATGGAAGAAAGCTATAAATTAATTTTGACATTACAAGATTTTTATTGGTTTCGCATGGTTGGCCGACGAAATGCCCTTGTTTTTGTTGAATTTAGATGAACAGTGATGTGCAGAGAAAGAGATGTAAAAATTAGTTTTGAAAAGGTTTACACGTATTTGGAAGCTTTCAATCAAACACAGCAATTCTTGTGAAGCTTTTTTTTCTTGTTTAAAGCCCCTGAAACAATTTGAAATATCGGGTTGAAAACCCTTACTCAGAAACAACACTTGATGTGTTTGTTTGCTGGTCTTAACTTGCTCGATGCCGACAACAAAAACGTGTGCATTTCATCGTCAGCTTTCTTGTGTTTGCACTGATACGTTTTCGCTTTAAAGCCCCAGCCACCCCTTGAAGATGGCATCTGCCTCTGTCTACAAACATTTGTGTCTGCAATCGCTTTAATAGAGAATTTTTTTGCTTTTTGAAAACCTTTTTTTGCCAAAAGTTCAAGAGTTGTGTTTGCTAATTAAAGCACCAACCTATACCCTATGTGAAACATCACTAAAATGTACGTCAGTTTGATTGTGCCTGTTCATGTTATGCCGTGAACAAAATCTTGAACCGGCTCTGCAGCACTTTTGTGAGACGTTAGATGCCTTAAGCGTCGTAAATGGAACATTTTTGTTACTTGAGCCTCAACAAAAAGTTGGTATCCTTGAGGATTTGCAACAATAGCCAAACCTAAATAAGAACGATTTTTTATCGCGTTATCGCTTTTAGCCTGTGACCGAACTGTGCTTTTGGATCCTGTAGAACACTCATTCATATAAACACCAATACTGCCAGGAATTCAAGTCCAGGGTTGTGCAGTTGTTTGATACAGTGGTATAAGCTGTCAAGAAAAATTGGAGCATTTGGCGGGTTCTGTTTTTTTAGCTTCTCGCCATTGGAAAGGATGATATGAGCCACAATTTAAAATTACACTTATGCACAATATTCGTTTTTGTGACAAGATGCGGATAAACGTTATCACATATGCAAGTCAGAAAAAAAAA
>JGI24158J21664_10012650_pt1 | contig 11174 bp, 4 predicted proteins | sample Ectturendosymbi3_FD_21664 | JGI IMG/M metagenome (IMG submission 21664)
TTTTTTAACATTTATCATTCGCACTCCGATTTTATGGTCCACCACCACAGATTTAGGGATTTTTTGGTACTGTTCTAGGGATTTTTGGAGTTGCATATGTGAAAGCCCCGGTGGTGGGCAAGTGAACATTTTCCAATGTTACCGTCGTGCTTGGAGACGAATAATTCAGTCTAGCAGCACTTCTAAATAGATAAAACAACGCTCGCACAGCTAGTCACAACTGAAACGTGTTTTTTATCACCTCAAATCTGTTGACTGCGAAAGATCAGATCTGTGGAAAGTTTTGATTTGGTTGTCAATGAAAGAGAATGAGTAGCTTGATTTTCTGCTTGTCAGACTTGTCTTCAGACATTATGAGTAGGGCAAGTTTTTCAACCTTTTTTACAGCTTCTGAAATACCCAAAATTTATGTAGTAGGATGAGCTGGTTGCAGGAATTTTATATTGCAACTTTTTCCTTTTTCACATGCAACTTTTATCAAGTAGGCCTATTGCGTAAAATGTGCAAGTGTGATTTAAAAAAGATGCTTGAGAACTATTTCAGTATAGTTCTGTTCTGTTTGGTAACCGATTCGAACTGAATAATGACCTAAAGCAATTGTAGAAATGACCCGGCCAAACAAACATCAGTCCAGAACTGTAGGCCAAATTGTTAAATTGCCAAGCAACTTCATGCACTGTGGAGCGAAGTTTTGACATGCTAAACAAACTGTTGGCAAATTATCGCCATTTCTCGCCAGATAATGTTTGGAAATATTTAGCATTATATGTAAATAAATCGCTTGAACTGTCTTTTAAAATGCTTGTGCATGAATGCAACTTTTGTTAAAAATAAATGCATATTTCTCACGATTTTACTGCAACAAAAATTTGCCCTAGTTATGAGTTTTTTGTAGTTTTCGGACAAGTGCGGGTTTGAGACCGAAAAAGTGCGGGGCGGGCGCGGGTTAGGGTGGTCTGTGGGGCGGGTGCGGGCAAAATTTCTCAAACTCCTGCGGGTGCGAGGCGGGTTTAAATTTTACGGGTGCGGGGCGGGTGCGGACACAAAATTTCAACCCGCGCAGGACTCTGCTAGGTGGCTTGTTATCTATGCGAGCTAGTTGGTAAACGTTATCGTTAAGGTTTAGTTCTGACTTCTGAGTGAGCAAGTGCAAAGCTGTATTTGCTGTGGCAAATTTTGTAATTCATCTGCTCAATTTTTGTAAGCCTTCGTGGTGTTCTAACTTTAGTAAGTTGTCCGATAGTAGTTTTCAACTTAGGTCTACTTCTCATTGCTTGAAACAGTTTTGCGAGAGTGTCTAACTTTCCTGCTTTTTCACCGCTAATGTTGGTGTGGCTGTTGATCATTCTTAAATTATGACTTACTTGTCGAAAGTACTCGCAAAAATGGATATTAGGCAGTTTATCAAAAGAAAAAGCATTTTTGATAGCACAGACTAATGAGAGCACCACAAACGTAGTTGTGTTTGTGGATAATTCAAGCCAAGTTTAGACTCAGTTGTCTGCAGTTCACAATAATAACGACATTGGATTATACGCCAATTCAGCAAAAGCTGTAAAGGATAGTAGACCCTTTTGACAAACTCATATGCACCTCCACCTGAATACGATTTCAAGGATGTGAATGGAGTTCGTGCTGGGGAATTTTCTTTGCTGTGTAGAAAGGGAAAAGTGCTATTTTAAACCCCCACTTGCATTGCATCGCCAGCAACCTGAAAACGATAAGCAAAATGTCGACGTCGCCCCCCTTGGAAAAAATTTTCCGGACGTCCATGATGGGAAGCACTGGAAATGACGAAGACCTGGAGCAGTGAGGCACAGGTGATTATGGAACCGGAGTGCCGGAATGGACTCCGGCAGGAGTCTACGTTTTTTGTCGGAAGCGGAGTGGGACCCGGAGTCGGAATTATGAATAGGGGTGGAATATCCGGATATCGGTTAACCGGTTAACCAAGGCATTTCCAGCTATCCGCTATCCGGATATCATTTTGTCGGTTAACCGAATAATAAGGGAGTAACATTATTACTGCTTTTTTATGTTTGTATGACGTTAAGCAACTTGGAATTGCCTTGTTCTCAACTACGGGCGGTCTAACATCCCACAGTTATCTTGCAGTAATACGCTGACCTCAAAACCTTTATTTACTCTTCATATATTCTCTAGAATGTCGGGGAAAATTTGTTCTATTACGTTACAAAGTAACTGATATGCGACAGTAAAATTTTAAACCTCACGGCATTAACAAAGAGATTCAGTCGAAACGCTTCGAGTCGAGTGTGTGGCCTATGCTTTTCTACTGTCTAAATAAAAAAAAACAACATTGAAATGGAATTCAAACGTTTCAAAAGTGAAAACCCTGTGTGGGGCTACTTCCAACGTTCAACAAATGGCGATAGGGCAAAGTGTGAAACCTGTGGAACCAGTGGCGTACGCAGAATATTTCCGAGTGGGGGGCCAAGTTTCGTCACAATCATGTGACGTCACACATCAACTTTAGGGGAAGTGCCGAAGACACGACCATCCTAGGGGCGTCCGGGGGCATGCCCCCGGAAAAATTTTGCAAAATTACACATAAAAATACGCATTTTCGTGCATTCTGGAAGCAAGTTTAAGACAATACTGTTTATACATTTTTTTATTTTTAGGGTCTGAGGGGGTGGCGATGGCACAGTGGCCTCCCCCCTCCGTACGCTAGTGTGTGGAACTAATATTTCTTGCAAGGGAGGGTCAACAGGCGCTATGAGAAACCACTTGCATTTGAAACACAAGATTCAGGTTGATGCAAAAAATACAAAAGCGCACGTTCCTTTGACAGTCAGTTCTACAGGTAAAAGCAGGATTGACAACTTTTTAGACAGTCAATGACTCGGAGAGAATTGCTGTAGAGCTGGAAGCTGTTGACAGAATTTCTCTTAACACAATTGCTACCAGCAGGCAAATGAGGCATGCTTTTCTAGCAAGAGGATGCAAGTTGCCAGAGACAGCGCGAAATGTTAGAAACCTTGTCATGACATTCTTCTTTCAGCTGAAAAGCAATATGAAAGAAAAGATCAAAATGGAAAAAGGGGCTGGAAAATTCTGCTCTATTACGCTTCACGAGTATACAAGCACAAGAAACAGAAGATAAGTGAATCTATACCTTCACTGCGATGAAGAGCACATTAAGGAAAAATAAACGTTACAAATTTGTGTTTTTTCGTTGTACTGCATAAAGTCAGCTAAAGTGCAAAAGTATCAGGTCCTTGTATTTTGACTTCTAAATGGATTATATGACTCTGAGTCAATACTTTAATCATCATTAAAACTTTAACAACGTGTTATTTCTTCCTTTGAATATCCGGTTAACCTGATAGAGCAAAGACCAAATATCCGGATATATCCGTTATCCGGTTAACAAGTTTTTATAACTATACGTCTAACCCTAATTATGAATAAACACCGGAGATGGAGCAGGATTGAAACTTTCAGTTTTTATTGTAGCCGGATAATAGCTTTTATTAAATTTAAATTTTCTCTAGCAGGCTAATTGTAAGACTGGTGCCGTGGCTCTTTGCTTTTAATTAAATTGGAAGGTGAACCAGGCCCGTAGCCACGGGGGGACATTAAGGGGCAATGACCCCCCAATTTTTTCTCTGATCCCCAAATTTTGTGCCCAGAAAATATTGTTTTAAAAACATATAATGAAAACAAAGATCTTGCCCCTAACATGCGTATTTTAACCCCTCAAACCATAAAATCTGGCTACGGACTTCGTGGAAACCAGATAGCTAAACGCCGTTGAAAGGTTGAGATCCAAAATATACTCAAGATGTCGCTGTGGTGATACCGGTAATATTACGCCGAGGGATACAGAGACTAGTAACAAGAGTAGGCTTTAGAATTCAATGATCCCCTCTTATTTTTGAAACCTCAAGGAAATGGATAGTCTTTAGCAGTGAATGTTTAGTTTGCGGTTGTATTAATGTTTTCAGTTCAAGTTTGATTTTGGACTTTATTCCGTAACTGCGCTGTGGCAGAAAGTGCTTACAGGGCATCGCTTACTATGAATGGCTAAAAAAGGTCATTTTTTTCCAGGGAACACAGAGTCGCAAAAGAACCGCTTGCTATGGGAGCAGTAGTTCCCTGGACGCACGATTTCTACTGATCTTGGCCGTACCACTAAAAAAGAGCTTGCCCCGGCTCTGAAAAACTATTTCAACTGGTTTGATTACATGTTTTGATTATGTAGCATGCATCAGCGGACTACACCTGCTGTTTATAACGATAAAATTCTGATAATATAGCTTCATATCCATGATAAGGTAAAATGTGAATCGTGCTCTAGCAGAAAATAGAGATCATAGAGAACTTAAATTTTTCAAAGATATCTTCTAACTGAAACGACGCTGCAGTGATTTCTGTCCATTGTACAGCCCGGTCGTGTTCGGCATATTTTCAACACACTAGCTGCAATCAACGACAATGCAACGTTATATTGTCGTAGACAAATTTGTTTCACCTGGGTCTTATTCTCGCTCGCGCTCCTTTCTGCTCCGAATTTGCTTTGGTCTGTGTGAATCCTGGAAATTATTTCTATAGACCAGTGGTTTTCAACCTTTTTGTACCGCGATCCAGGCCCGAAGTCACCGGGGCATTGCTTACCAAATTTTATGCTCAGAAAAATTTGTTTTAAACATAAATTGAATACAAAAATCTTGCCCCCTAAAACTGTGTTTTTCGCCCCAAACCTTGAAACCTGGTTACGGCCATGCAGTGAAAGATTCACTGTAGACCAGTGGTTCTTAACATGGGGGTAAATTTCGTCTTCCAAGGGGGTAAATTTACTGAAACATAAATTGTAGCCTATTTAAATTTTTATAAATCATTCTAAACTGTAAGAGTTTGCTCATTTCGTATTTTCAACAAAAAGCACCATTGTGTGTATTGGGGGTAAATCTGGTAATCTTGTTTGATAAAAGAGTAAGGTATGTAAAAACGGTTAAGAACCACTGCTGTAGACTGTTGAGGGAAGGTGGCAGACTGGCGNGTTCTGTTCTGTCTGACGCATAACTAATGCTCAACTGCTGTATCGCAGGAAGATTTTTTTTAACTTTGCAGTTATGTTCAGTNACTAGAAGTTTTACCTCTGCTCTGTATCTTTTTAGGGGTATTCACAATTTGTTATTGTTAGTGAAATGTACAAGACAACAGATCTTTAAATGCAGCAGTGCGGTTTCAGCCAAGCCAGCAGAAATACAGTGCAGGCAATCCCTAAACCTGCCATTAATATCTTCAAGTTTACAATATAAGGGAGATGATTTAATTGTGTGAATAAAGTTGTATGAAGTGTTTTCAATGTAGCCTATGGAACTTTGTTTGTGCAGGCTAAAAAGTGAAATGATAACGATAGTTGTTTCGTTGTCATTGTGCCTGAAGCACTGTGGTGAAAGAGTTAACGATATTTGGTTCAGGTGAGAACAACGTATGATACTATTTCTTGGTTTCAAGTTTTCGGAGTGTAAACAGTGGTCGGAGTGTAAATTTTCAACTAGCCCAGGAGCTTGGCCCTTGCAGTTCCAAAACACGTGACTCCGATCACCTCTGCAGTTAGGCTCACAGCGCCTGTATCGCCATAGAAAAGCATAGGAAGGGTTGTAGCCTATCAATCAAGCACAGCCATCTTGGAAGTGTGAGCTTGGAGCTGTGGTTTTCGTGTAGTGTCGGGCTGGCAAGTACGGAAGCAGTATTGTTCGTTTCGTCGTCAAGCGACAGGCAGCAGTGTCGTTGTGTTCATTCTAGTACTGGTAAGAGGTAGGGTATCTAAATTGCAGACTGTAAAGCTTTACAAAGCATAGTGATATGACACATTGTGTACTTGTAGGGAGTCTTACTTGTAGTTATTACATTTGGTGTGCGTTTTTATTTTAGACAGCGGAAAGTTAAAGTGAAAAATATGAACGAAACAGATATGGCGTAGTACCTGCAGCTTGCGCAAGATTTTTTGAGGTTTAGTGATTCGCAAAAGCTAATATTATCTATGCGGCTAAAGAATACGATGTAAACGACATTTTTGCAGACATTTCGGTAACTCCTGCTACCATCATCAGTGCATTTGCGATTGAACTGCAGTGATCTTGCTGCAAGTTCTCATGGCAGCGTGGTCCAACTACAGACCAGCGAGTTTTCTCAGTATTGAGTGCTGTGTGTATGTTAAAGTACGCAATTTTAATCAGAACAAGCATAACATCTGTTAATAATAACGTACAAAATTAAGGCGTTAGACTATACTGTAGAGAGCTTCTAGAAATTAGTTAGCAAACAAAGGTTTCCCAAACTGAAAGATTTCGCACGAAAAATGCACTCGATGTTCGGAAGCACATGCATTTTCTACCATGAAGCAAGTCAAATCTAAAAACAGAAATCGAATGGCAGACGAAACACCCGGCCATTATCTCCGACTAGCTACCACTAACATATGATATCGTTAAAGGAACGATATAGTCAGAGAAGTCTCAACCACAGGCATCGCACTGATAGAGATTTGTAATAAATTGTTTATTGCTATTGTGTAATAATTTCCATGACACTCTCACTCAGGCCCGTAACTAGCTTGGGACACCAGGGGGGGCGTAGAGTTTTCTGAGAGTGGCGCAAATTTTTCAAACTATGTCCAATACTTTCAAATAATGTCCAGCATATTTTTCCAGGGGGGCAAAAATTTTTCTAGGGGGGGGTTTACCCCCTTGGTTACGGGCCTGCTCTCATTTAGCTAACCTATTTTCCCTTTTCAATTTCAAATCTTGTGCATCTGTTGTTTTATACATCATTTTTTTGGATGTGGCTCGCGACTTGTCACGTTTTTGTAAAATGGCCCGTATCCCAAAAGTAGTTTGGAACGCGCTCTCTTGTGATCAGTCAGGAGAAAAGCGCTGTGTAAAATGAAATACGCGAAAAGCTGTAACGGTAGTGATGTAGTGGCGCGGAGTACAGGTAGTCACGAGATTCGACTGGATCAAGGCCTCCTAAATATACACTATTTAGGAGGCCTTGGCTAGATACGTGACGATGGTGATAGCGCTTGACGTCATGGGTGAGGCATGAACCTCTGTCACAAGTTATAAATGCATAGAGGCATCAATGGGATGTTTGCATTCAGCTCTGGTTTGTGTTCTTGAATCAATTAAGATTCAAGAATCTGCAGCCGCCGCCAGTTGTCCCTGCCAATGAGCTCGGGGTTGAGAAAGTCAACCCAATGATCTGGGATAGCTTGTAAGAGCCTGCAGACTGACGAGCTTACAGCTTAGTGACGTTCGATTCTCTTCTATACGATTTATTAAATTGCGTTGCGTTTGCCCGACGTAGGAGGTACCGCATGATCACGTAGCCTGCAAACAACGTTATAACGGTTGAGTAAAGCTTGCCGGTCCTTAACCGAGAACTAGCTTTGAAGCTATCGGGTATTTTGAAAAAAAATACCCGAAAGCTTTGTTTCAAAATACCAATGGGCGGTCCGGGCTCAAAAAATCTTGGACCGTGCCATCTCTACATTCCACACACATAATCATCTCCAAAGTTGTTGCGTCTACCTGGGAAATATAACTTTGATTATTTAAAAAGCAAACGCCAATTTACGCGAACGAAACCTATTTCCGTCATTAAACCTCAATCACAAATTTCTCAATGTAGCGCGCACGCCTCCGTTGGTATTCTGTGCAGCAAACAAGATCTTAATTTGTGATTCAGGTATGTGATTTTCAGCGACTCGAGTGTGTGATGGAAGTTATTTGCTGGTGTGACATCTCAGTAATGAGAATAAATCGAGAAAAAATAACCTAATTTGGTAAATCCGTATAGCTAATATTTATGAATGTTGAGGAAACAAAAACTCCCGGAATAAAGCGCAATCCAACATAGAGATTTGGTTTTTCCGCGTATAGAAAGTCGTTACGCAAAATTCTGATTATATTATCAATTAACTGTTAATTTCTATAGTCGGAAACTCTGGCGGGGTTTAAACATGTGAGCTGGTGTAACCGTCAGGCCAGCATTAACTAGGCCGGGGGTTGACCTACTAATTTTGCTGTGTCACTAAGATCACTTCCAAATAAGTTCACTAGGCCGTCTCCTCGACCTAGTAAAGCGGCCATGGAAACGAAAGGCAGTAACTTTGTTGAAAGGCACACTTGCCCCGCTTTTAACGTTCAGCGTATTTTGCTACGTGCGTTTAGTTTGACCTATTTTGTGAAACGTGTCGGCGCATTATACACCAATCCCTGTACCAGCCTTCTATTGAACAACCACAGTGCAAAGATCTCTGGTGCACGGACCCGGCCTTGGCACAAGTTGCGGTTACTCATTGACCGTGTGGAATAAGCCTATAACCACAAAAATGTATAAGCAGAGTAAGTTCGTTTTAAAGCAAGCTGCAAGACATTCGCTGAAAACGCAGAACTGTATTGGGCTACATACCGCATTGCGTGTTGGCCCTTTTCAGCGAAAGTGCTGGCTGTTGTAGGCATGCTCAAATCAGACTTAAACAACTAGATAATTTCCAGTTGTCCAATTAGACGAATTGGAATGAAATACCGGTAATTCTAATCTAATTTGTGAAAAGCTTCTGCTTGCTCTAATTTAACTTCTAATCTTATTGCCGGTTTTACCGAAAATGCTACTTCGTACAACAGCGTTTTTCAGCAAGCGATACAAGAATGTACGTCGTGCAACGAAAAGATGAAAGTGCACATCGCTTCAACCGGCAGGCATTGTGACGAAGAGTAACTAGTCGGAATGAATATTCAGCTACCCAAGTCCATCGCGCCAATCTTGTCGTACGAATCTTTACCATTCTCATAATTATGCGAATGAATGCAGATTTGGTATGAATTGAACTTCATTTGGCAGAACATAATTCTGGTTCGGAGTTTAGCTTCATGCATAGTTCACGTGAATTCCATCATTCTAATTTCGGGAAACTGAATAGCTCTAACTTTAGTGTAATTTGGAAAAACTGAAAAAAACTCTAGTTGTTCAAGTGTGGCCCAAATGTAAGCTATTATTTGGCCCTTCATGGCAGGAAAAAAGATATTCGCGTACCTCACCAACTTCAGATTGCTAGCGAGAATGGTCTCGAAAAAGCATTATTAGCCATCAGATGATTGCAAACAAACTGAAGGGGCAAGGGTTGTCGAAAGCAGATTGTAATGGGGCAAAGGAACACAAAATTATGCAATACGCGGCGCTGTTAGATACGAGTTTGACTCAAACTTCCGTCAAAGAATCTTCGTGGTCACAAGGTTATCCAGAGAAAGAGAGAACTGCACGTCTACTTGCGGGAAATCGAAAACGGAATGAGCATTCGTAAAGTAGCAAAAATAGGTGAAAAAAGGATAGAAAAATCAAGTAGCATTACATCCCACTTTTATTATTTATCATTTCGCAAGGTCGGGCCAACTTTCTCATGACGTTTAGAATTTACTGTTCCGTGTGCTTCGCTGTTTTCTGCAAATCTTAGCAATAACTTAAGTCGTGAGCGAGATAAAACGCTCGACGCTGACACACTGCGAAAGCAAAACTGATGTACTTTGATTGATATGGTTCCTAGCAGACATGTTACTGTCAGGCGTGCTGGTGAGGCAACTCAGAAAAAACTTGAGAAAAAATCTATCTACATCACTGCTGGTTCCGCCGCCATTCCGGACGTTTGGCACGTCCCACACACCGCACTGGGCATCAGTCTCGTCGGGCACCCGAGTCAAGCGTGGTGTATCATGGTGTAGTCTCGTCCAAAAGTTATGCTTCGACTGCATGTCAGTGGAGGTCAGCAACAGGTAAAGCGCGTGGGAAACAGTGCTTGTCGCCGGTAGGACTCGTAGGAGTTACCATTGCATGTTTCGGTTCGTAGTGCTGAGTTACCGAATTTTAGTTAGCGATAAAATCAGCTTGAATGTCAGATTACCGTGCGTTAGAAGTAAAAGTTGCGTTCAGTTAGACTTGGAGAAAGGCTTGTTTAGTAACATGAAATTACGATACAGCAAATCGGATTTGTTCGAAAAAAAAGCTCTCCACTCAGCTCGAGCTAAAACATGCGCGAACAGAAACTCTACTGACCAGCGCGTTTGTTTAATTTGCTTCAGCTCCGGGCAAACTTATATCTCTACGGGCCACATTTTCAGGTGCCATTGGCAGGCGCGCCACGAGTTTACTTATGTAAGATAAAGTAACATTGCTCCACCCGCTATGCTTAATCAGTAATAATGGTAATTATAGTTCAGCGGTTGGAGGTCAAAGTTAAAATAATATAGTACACAATATATAAATTATTTAATGCAAAGGAATGCAGGTGTTCTCACTTAGACAGCTCCAAGAGAAAAGCAAAACGTTGAGCAATCCCGTCCGCTGTTTTCGGTTTTCATGGACCTGACCAAAGCCTTTAATGCGGTGAGCCGCTCTGGCTGGTGTGGCATACTCGAACTGTGACTTCCCGTTCTTGTAGCGTTCCACGAGAACATGAAGGCAACAGCCACGTTTGACGGTTCCACGTTTGAAACTTTTCCAATTTGCAGAGGGGTCTAACAGTGGTGTATGGTGGCCCATGCGTGCCACCCTAAAATTTTCTTCTTTCCGGCATTTTTTTTAACAACAAAAAAAATACAAAAATTTTTCAAATTTCAGATGATTTATGAATAAAAACAGTTTCGTTTTGAAAACAATTTATTTTCGTTTTAAAAACATTTTCGCTTTGCAAATGATTTATAAATGAAAACGTTTTCGTTTCAAAAAGAATTTTACTTTCCTTTCAAAAACACTTTCGCTTTGCAAATGATTTATAAATGAAAACGTTTTCGTTTTGAAAAAACATTTTTTTCGTTTCGGAAACACTTTCACTTTTTTTTCGAAAACTTTTTCATTTTGCAAAAAAAATAAATCAAAAGCATTTCGAAAACAAATCGCATCAGATTTTCTGGTCGTGGCCCATGCGTGCCACCCTGCGTTGAGGGCCAGTGTTTTCACTTGAGAAGGCTTGCTTTGCAGATTCTCTTATGTCGATGTCTGGCTCCAGCAGGCAGCTCGCGATCGCATTGCAAGTACGTGTAAACTTGTCGTAAGTCTTTCGTTGTTGTCGTAACCTATCCTTGGGGAAATGTCTTTGAGGAATTTATGACATAAGACGTATAACTTGTGTCTTAGAGTAAGTG
>JGI24158J21664_10012651_pt1 | contig 11174 bp, 10 predicted proteins | sample Ectturendosymbi3_FD_21664 | JGI IMG/M metagenome (IMG submission 21664)
CAACCGAGTATTTTATTTGAAACAAATAAATTTCATCACGGGGGGCCCCCTTGCAGCGGGGGGCCCGGGGCAATTGCCCCCGTTGCCACCCCCTTAATCCGGCCCTGTTCGCAATACTCAGAAAAAGTGAAGAAATGATAATGAAGCTGGATGTGGGTGTTTATCAGACGACTCCTGACAATAATGGCATATTGCTTAAGCTTAATTGACCAGCGGTTCCAAAACTTTTTCGAGCGTGACTGAAATCTGAGTTTGGTGAACATCTTGCGACCCAAGTCTCAAACAGCGTATGCTAACATGACAAAAATGTTGATTGTGTGGATGATTTTTGGCAGTAGGTTGCTAAGTTCGTTTTCAATGTCAGCATTCTACTCTTTTCACAAGTGCCTTCGCTACACTGCAAACAGACACAGACAAGTCTGAAAAAGTACAGCTCAAGTGTAGGTTTTTGATCGCCTCGGCGCAACCTATTTTCTGACCCCTTGCAAAATCGCAACCCTTGTTTAGGCCGCGACCCATACTAAGAGCTTATCGCATACTTCACTTCAAGGGGGTGTAAAGTTTGCTGCGCAGACGAAAGCCGCGGTACCCGCTGGGGTGGCCAGAAAAAAACGAAGTTATCACCTTCAGCCAATGTGCTAAAATCAACACCGCTGGTTCAACTTCCAGCGGTGAATTGCAGACAGCTTTCTTAAATGGCTTTCAAAAACAATAAAGAGAGTTGTAGTGTCACTACACAACTTTTTCTGTGTTCTAATCTCAAGGTCACTACCTAATCTCAAGGAAAAGTACATGACAGCTTTCAGTCATAATCTTATTCACAACTCCATCACACAGTCCAAAGTAAATGGAAGTATTAGGCCGCAAATGACGGCAATGTTCCACACCTACGGGCGATTGTTACATCACATACAGTATATGCACATCCAAGATGATGGATTTTACAATACACGCCGCTGCACTGCAACAACTTTGAATTTACGATTCATTTGATGATTGTTGGGTTGCTAAGCACCGCACTATTTCAGTATTTAAAATGTCAAGGCCAACAGATTTCCAAAAATTGTAGAAGCACTTTCATATTCTGCAGCTCATGAAATCTCTGAGGGGGCCTATCTTTTAAATTTAGCTTGCCAGGGGGGGCGACGCGCACCCCTACCCCCGTCAGTTACATCACTGCATACCACATCAGATATTAGCAACTCTCAGCGAAAACGCTACAACAGCATTTCACTAAAAACGCCCATACAGTTGCCCATCTGAACTCACAGTGACCTATAACAACTCGTTCATGAAACCACCAAAGCGTTGGTAAATCCTCTAGTCTAAAGATTTTTTCCTATAGCACCAGACACACCAAACAAGAAAAAGGCATGAGCAACTCTCAGCGAAAACGTTGCAACAGCAATCCAGCAAACATGCTCTTCCAGTTCCCAAGCTGTACTCACGGTAACCTATAACAGCTCATGCATGAAACCCCCAAAGAGCTCCAAAGAGCAAAGAGAACCTCTACCGATCAGCACCAGACATAGCAAACGAAAAATACATTGTTCTCTCACTGCCTGCTTCTCTCGTGCACATTTCACACCTGTTTGGACGAGGTATGGCAGCTGAAACATTAAATGCACATCACACGTGTCGTTGGACGAGTTTGCATAAATTTATAAATGCACATGTCTCGTGCACGGGGCTCCAAATGATTTTAGGAATTTAAGAATGTTGCTATAGTGTGGTATACAAGTTGTATGGCACTAGGCCCGTAGCCACGTAGGGCAATCGGGGCAGTGACCCTCCCAATTTTTTGTGCTCCCCTAACTTTTGTTGTGTCCAGAAAAAATTGTTTGTTCATAATAAAAACAAATATATTTCCCCTCTAAAAATGTATTTTCACCCCCAAATCTTGAAACCTGTCTGCAGGCCTGTATGGTACTCCACATACCTACATATCTATGCAACTTTAATACTACACTGTTGCATGGGTTTTCGTTGTCAGTTTGTGGTTTTCAGTTTGGTTTTTCATCAACTGCAACTCTACAGCATTTTGTTTATTTATTTCATGTAATTATTGAGTAGGCTTTGTATTTTCGCATCTCTACCCATACTAATTTCTGTTTGTTGCTATACTACAGTAATAGTATTGTACATCCACCATCGACTTATTCAAAACAATAGGTGGGTGATCTGCTTGTTTCGATATTTGGACGGATCTGTTTGCGGTGATGGCAGACAAGGTTAAATGTAAATCGCGTATCACACACTCGCATTGCTACTGTGAGAATGCGGTGACTGAACCTTTTATAATTTCAGTTAACAATGGAAAATTTCATCTGTAGGGTCATGTTCTCTGCTACTGCAACAAAGTTAATTCATTTTGCACTAACAATAGCGGAGGCAAAGGCAGAACCGTCGCCAGAAAATCTTCAACACGTTTGTGCAGGGGGCTTGACATACGTTTGTGCAGGGGGGCTTGACATCCTAAACTTTGACAAAAACTCTTGATTTATAGTGTTTCTTATTTCAATTGGGTGGGCTTGAAGTTTTGTTTGGGGGCGTTTAGCCCAGCAAAGCCTCTCCGTGGCGACGGGACTGGGCAAAGGGTGTCTGCATCACTACAAACTTTGTATAATGTCTGTTTTTTTTTTCAGAAAAATTAGTAACTCGTTCAAAACGTTTGATGAAAAGTCGTTCGTAACTAATTTTTTCTTGAGAAATCAAACAAACTTAGATTAGCGGTATTGTAGCTGTTCGAAAATAAAGACGCTGCTTTAGTGTAGATACAAAGGAATTATATTAAAAAGTAACAAGCGTAGGCCACATAATATTTCAAAACTCAAAAGAAAAATTAGTTGCCATCACACCACGGATTGAGTACAAAGCATATGCAAGCTTTAGTTGGACATGAAGTGGAATTTCTCGTATCTCATACTTTAATCCCAAAGGTTTAAAAAATGTGGCTGAACCGCAGCGATTGAAACTGTTTGTGATCACAAACTACCATTTCAACGCAGATTAATCGGTCTACTAGAAATTGCTCCTACAAACTGCAGCATCAATAAGGAAGTCAAGGTGTCACGCGTTTTACTTCCTGTTCTCATGCATACCGGTGCAATATCTCGCCCACGCAGTTGCTGGTCCAGCATGTGAGCATTATTTAGTGCTAAAACCCCTGTTTGTGGTTGAGATTGCTTTGTCATGACAGTAATGTCGGTGCACATATTTAATAGAGCCAGGGGTTTGACCAGCGGTATGAACAAGGTTTTGCGGTGACACGCAAAACCTTGTACGGTAAGTTCTATATATTGCAGCAGGCAGGGGTGGAGGAACCGGGGGCCCACACGGGCCTATAGTCACCCACTTTTAAAATTTGTATTTTGCTGAAATACTTTAAGCAGCACAATTACTATTGGGTCCATTGCTTGGGTCCATTGTTAAAATCGTTTAATGGAAAAATTTGGCAATACTATTTGCATTATATTTTTTGTAATTTAGCAGTAAATTTGCCAGAATTTTGTAAATGTTTGCCAGAATAAACCGTACACAAAATCTGGACAAGACTAAGAACAACTAATTACATTTATGTGCTCAAGTCAACGTAGCGTAGATAGATGGAGTATAGTGTAGGTAGGCTAGGGGTTGTTATGGGCTTATGAAAGATTGCATAAAATTGCTTAAACATGCTGACAAAAGTTAATTATGTCATATTTAATGCTTGTTACGTCACAGTTGACAAGTCAAACTACAAAAATTTCTACAGTTTTTTGACGTGCACTTGTGCGCCCCCACTTTGAAAAAGGTTCTTCCACCAGTAGCAGCAGGTCCAGACGTTCAAGTACAGTACTTCGGCGTGGTATTCACGATTGACAGAAGGCAGAATAGGAGCATTGATTTACGCATTAGTAAAGCAAATACAGTACCATAATACGTGAGCTTTACCACTCCGTTGTCACAAAACGGGAGCTTCCAAGCACCGCAAAGCTTTCAGTTTTCAAACCGGTATTTGTTCCGATAGTCACGGGCGTGAACTTTCCATAATGGAAGAAGGGGTGCTGTCTCAAGTGCAAGCCGCAGAGATGGTATGTTTGCGAAGAGTACATGACATGACGCTTTCGCAACAATGCGCAGGTGTTAATTTTATAAAATCCTGAATGCCGAACCACTTGTTTGAATTGAGAGATCCCAGCTACGATGATTTGGCCATGTGACCAGAATGTCCCAAGAAAGATTGGTGAGGCAAGTCCTTCTGGATTCACACACGGGAAAGCGACCCGGAGTTCGTCCAGGATCGGATACATCTCTGACCTTATTTGGTCCCGTTTTGATGCAAAGGCAGCGGAACCATCAGGGTTGCTGCAAACTGTGAAGCATTTCGACAACTCCTAGCCCATGGGCGTCCGCAAGCAAGCCCGTGGCCACGGGGGCATTTGGTGGGAAGTGCCCCCTAAATTGTGTTGTGCCCAGAAAAATTTGTTTTAAACATATAATAGAAACAAAAATCTTTCCCCTTAAAAATGTATAGTGCACACCCAAATCTTAAAACCCTGCTACAAGCCTATCCGCAGGGGAGGCAAAACGGGCATTTGGCCCCTTGGAAACTTGGACTAAGAACCAAAAACTTCTACAAAAACTGAAATCAACAGCTTAATTCCAATTAATTGATTTAATTTTTGCTATGGCAGTTTATTCGCCGGTATGAAAACTGCACAAGAGCCAGGTTCTATTCAGGTGTCATGCATGATGAGCTTGCGGTTCACACAAATCTGCTCCTTTGGCTGCAGAGGTACGTTGCAAAACTTTCGAGAGGATTGTTCTAATGTTGGTCTTAACTGCGTAACAATAACTTGGCAACACATCTGCAAAGGTTCACTTCAGCTTACGGTAGTAGGCATTTTGCCGCATGTGACTGATGGAAACAGACATCTTGGCAGGTAACGCAGTAAGACAGGGACTACTGGGTGATTATAGCGGTAAGCAGTGTTGCCACTGGGGTCAGTCTCGCTAACACCAGATTGTTACGTTTTACAACATCAGATAACATTAGATTTGTATGTTACAGTTTAAATACAGTTTCAAGTTAAATGCTTCTGTTACAAAAACCTAACAAAGCGCGATAACCCTCTTTGAATCCGGAATAAAGCGACGAATCGTCATCAAAGGGAGAAGTCGGTCATGCGCAGGCCCGTCACCAGCTTGGGAAACCATGAGGGGCAAAGTGTTTTCTGAGAGGAGCCAAATTTTTTTGAACCATGTCCAATATTTTTAAACAAAATCCAACACATTTTTCCAAGGGGGGCGACGAATTTTCTAGGGGGGCTTCGCCTTCCCTTCCCCTGGTTACGGGCCTGCTTATGCTTACCGTAAAACGTTAATTCCAACGCAGCGAAGGGAGCTTTAGTTTGGAACAATAACCAAACACACATGAGGGTGAAAGACTGATGAAAGAAAATTACAAATTATGATCTAACTTATTTTTATCCTAAAAGTAGAGGAAATGCGGGAAACAAAAGCAACAGCCCGGTCAACATCAGGTTTGTCGCCGAACTATCAGACATCAGAAATATCTCTGAAAAGATCAGTCAGATATGATGTTAAAACATTAGAAAGGGCAACATTGGCGGTACGCCACATAATTTTATATTTTATGAAAAGAAGTATGAGAGAATCTGTAGCAATGCTTCCACAAGCGTTTGAGAAATCCATTGTTAGTTTTAGACAGAACGTTTGTTCGATTTTTGTGTGTTGAGCGTTCACCGTGAAAAAATTAGCAAAGACAAGCAAGGTTTCATTGAAAGGATGACTGACCCAGGCTCCACGGTGCGCCGCACCGGGGCCCATGAATGTCAAAGTTCAGAATTGAAATGGGTAATTACGCACACAATTTTCATTGTTATGTACTTTATACAATATTGTGCAAATTATTGACTAACGTTGTTGTTTAGTCGATATCGCGATTTCTTTTGGTGTGCATCTGGGAAATCTCAATTGCTTCTGTTTCATTGTAAGCACAATGCAATAAGTACTGCGTGACGTGACGGAACAATTCAAAAATATGTTTTACGACGTTGCATATGACTTTAACCAGTTCAGCAGTGTTATAGGATGAACTTAGTTCCTTCTTTTGTATGTAGATGAGAGCAGAGGTGAATATCAGTGGAGGCGAACTAGGTTGTCGCCTCGGTCCCCCCTTTTTCCAGAGATGACGGGGGCCCTTCTTTGAAAGTTTGTCACTTCGATTTTGCATTGTTTTTTAAAAAACTGATGAACTATTCTAGAGTCACATTTAATAAGCTCTGAAGCAAGTCATATGTATTTCACAACAAAGCAAAAAGTATGTGCAAATGTGCCAAAGGAGGGCTGTCAATAACTTTAATGTGTATGCAAAGAACAATGTAAAATCAAACGATTTCAAACAATTTTCAATGTGATATAGACTTCCACGCAGAAGCAAATACCCAGACAAAATAAAAAATTCAATTTACCTTAGCAAATAAAATTTCTGTATAACTTGTGCAAATATAGGTGCCCCTTTTTGATAAAACGTGAACAAATATAGAGGCCAGGGGTTCCCATTTTAAGACCACAAATTGTACACATGAAATATCACAAATTGTGCGCTGTTTTGGGGCAGCTATCTGAGATTTTGTCTCGGGCCCCTTAATCCTGATACCCATCCTGGTTGAGATTCGTTCTAGGAAGTGGAGTCGCATTGTTACGATTTTCGCAATTGAAACTGTACCCAAACAGCCACTGAAAACTGCAAAAGGTATGCAAAAAGAAGATATAGAGAAAGATATGATGCATGCTGGAGTTCAGATAAGCGCATGTACAGCGTGACGCCGCCTAGTGGAGGCTGACAGAAAGGTGCAAAAAAACGCTAAAAAGCAGCTTCTTACTCAAAACATGAAAGGAAAAAAATTAAATGAGCAAAAAATGAATATTAGACTGCAAAAGACCGGAAAAAACGTGCTGTTTTCAGAAGAAAGTCATAGTTTATTCAAGGGAATCACAGCAGATTTGTCAGGGTCAGGAAGGGTGAGCAGTTAAGTCCTGTTTATTTCAATGAGGTAGTAATTAAGCACCACCAAAATAAGATGCTCTGGGGAAGTTTTAGCTTTTCTGGAGTAAGTTCACTTATGCTAAATGAGGGTATGATGAATTTCTAAAAATACATTAATGTAATTGAAAGAAAAGCCATTCCAGATATGAGAAGGGTGCATTTCCTGATAGAAGAAAATTGTAATAGGGTCTTGCCCCGTGTCTTTCACCTGAAAAAGTGAAAACGATTTTCCGGAAACAAAATTAAACGTGCTAGATTGGCCTGGAAATTCGCGAAATCTTAACCCCATTGAGAATTTATGATCAATAACAAAATCTCGACTACAAAATTCGATTGCACAACCACCATGACCATGACCAAGCTAATGGAAGCCATCATTCAAGTATGGTATCGAGACAGTAAATCAAAGATAACTGCCAAATGCTTTTACAATCCATGCCAAAGCGACTAAATAAATTCTTGTCCTTCTATTATGCTGTTAGGTTTATGGAATTATTAAATTTGCTTTGCTGGTGAGAATTAGCAAAACAGCAAAGTCACAGCAGTGACCACACATCAAGCGAATCAGTCGCAATTTATTTTCACCAGGAAACTAGTTTCGTGTTAACCACATCTTCAGTCCTTATTTAAATAGAGGCTAATATTAAATTTGATGTACAGTTGTTAAATTCGCAAAGTAATTGTGCCATGTACATTAGGGTGCATCTGGAGCCCTCGAATTTTTTCAAACAACTTCTACCTAGTTTTAAAGTGTTGCATTTTGGTAAAAAATGAGACCTTTACAATTTTTCACAATTGGTTGATGTTTAGGGTGCGTCGGGTCTCCCAAAATTTGACCCGGGGTGGCGAAACTTGCAAATAATGAAATTTGGCCATAACTTAGTAACTACTTGGAGTAGGAACATGAGTTTGGTGTCTAACCCTACCAAAATACATGCTAGCTATTCATTAAAGCTATCATAAAGACCTGAAAGGTTAACACATTTCCATTTGCATTGATTTTTGTTAGAATAGATCAAAATTGTGTGCTTTTCACAAAAATGTTCAAAATTTGGCATGTATTCTTCTTCTTGAACAAGTCTTAACCCCTGGTGGTGCTGCCAGCGATGAGTTGGAATCATATTTGTCGAGTCACAAGCCCTTCGAGTCGGTAGTGCCCAATGTTGTTTCAGCACTTTTGTTATCAGGTTACTTAGATCTAAGTGTATATTTGGCGAAAGCAGTTTTTTAGCTTTCATTTTAGTTCTCTTCTTCACTCTCATTCAATTCCAAACTCTAGCCTAACTCTGCTGCAAAAAATACAACCTGTCTCCTTCTATGTCACATGCACAGCAAAAGACTCAAAGTAAAAGTATGAGGCTGACTGCCATGATCGTGATATATGTAAATACTTCATTAAACCACGATGTATTGTACAATACGTTGTGAGCTGTTGGCTCCTCAGTGAAAAGCTGAGACTCAACTCTAACTCAATGTTAGGTGGAACACTTATCCAGAAAGTCTAGCATAACACCTGCTAGGAGGTACAGTCAAAACAGAAAATTGACTCCAGTCATGATATCACTGGATACCGCTACTATACAATTGCCATTACTGCATTTCTTCTGTGTCACAATACACAGGAAAAAGACACAAAATTTCTAAATTTGTTGTGTGTTCACAAGACACAGCAAAAAGTTCTAAATTCTTTGTTTCTTATGACACAAGCTTGGATGTTTTCCTGTTTCGTTCCACCACTTGTACGAAATTATGTTGTAAGAACCTTGTAACAGACTTTTCACACGGTTGCCAGATTGACACTTTTGGAGCCAAAAACCAGAAACGTGGCTCTTTTGAGAAGCAGTTGACTCCAAAAATTTTATTTGGCTATTTGGCTACTTTTTGGCTCTTTTGCAACTTTTTCATTCCACAAATTTTTCTTGGAGAAGAGTTGCGAGTGGTGCGTGTAGCTTATCCCTGCTACCATAAAAGGAGAACTGGACCACATTTAAGCACCCAAATATATCTGAAAAGAGACAAAGAAGATGTCCAAGTGGAACGCGCAACTTGTCTCATGCAGTACCCTCTGAATCTGTTCCTGCTGTGCACTGCATTGTTTTAAGTTTCAATGTTTGAACCAGACACGAAGTCCATAGAGCACAAGCACACACTGTCTCCACAACGCAGATTGATAATCACAGACACAGAGGGTTTTGTAATGACGTTGGGATAGGACCACAAGATTACAGACACAGTTGTTCGCTAACTCGTAACACTTGGTACAACGCAACATCCAGAGTAGTGTACTCCAAGAGCAGGGTTAAGATTTGCTTTTTTGAAGATATTGAAATTTGGCTGTTTTCGCACTGGGATTTTTACAGATTTCAAAATTCTGGATGTTTTTTAACGCACTGGGCTTTTTCAAATCGAAAAAACAGACATAATTTGGCTTCTTTATGTCGGAAAAGCTTGACCCAGAAAATTCATATGAGCCGCATATTGACATTCATTGCAAATCTTTGCTCTTCTGACGAGGGTCTGTAACCATTAAGGTTACGAAGTTCCACCCGCTCGTAAACACTTTGGTTCCAAATTCCTGTCTAAAACTTATCTCAATTTTATACAAAAGCCAAAACAGGGAAACCAATGAAGGCGGTGAGCACTGTGCAGATACTGAGGGAATAGATGTAAAGCCGGGGTCTGCAAATTCTTTTGGCTGTCGAACCCTTGGTAAAATCCCAGACGTCTCACCGAGCCTCGAACGAGTTGAACTTCTAAGATCTCACTACCTCACAAATACGGGGGCATTTGGAGTAACACCAACTATTGATATTACATCTGTCTAACTGTAATTGAAAGCCAATGAACAAGAAACACTATTATTAATACAAGCGCAAAAGGAAAATGGCAAACTTTTCATTACAATTTGAGACCCATCAGTAGGAAGGATGTTTCCTGTGGGAAGGATTATTTCCATCAGCAGGAAGGTTCCTGAAACAGCAAGAGCATTTTTATCTAGCTGGAGGTTGGTGTGTTTAGCAACAAGCATGGGCGAAATTTGGTGGGGGACACGGGGGACGAGTCCCCCCACTTTTTTTGACGGGGGGGACATAATATGCCATGTCCTCCTATTTGTTTCTCTTAGGGTTTGTATTTGGAGAGGTTTCAAAACTAAATGTGACGTTTATCACGTTTTGTGTAAAGACTTTTTCATGTTAGATGTTACAAATCGCCATGTTGATGTTGAAACAGAGTTTGGTGTGGTATCACTGATTCTGATATTTTTATACATTTTTACTTCAAAAAGGATTTTTAGCATTTTGCAATTTTCTAGAGATCGCAAAAGATTGTTAACTGCCTCTGTCCGACATTTATCCAGTGTGGTTTACTCAGGCCCGTCGCCAGGATATAGCAGCAGGAGGGGCCAAAAAACAGAAGGAGGGGCCAAAAACCTGAAGGGGGGCACATTTTAAAAATACTGCATTAGATGTATGCAGCAACCAGGGGGTCATACGTGAAATGGGGGGCACAGATTCCAAATGGGAGGCCGGGCACCACTGCCCCCCCCGCTGGCGACGACCCTGGGTTTATTGTAAAAAAGGTCACTGCCTTGAAGCAGTGAAATTTTACGGCTGCACACGTGAGAGACCACAGTACAGCCGTGTTTGTTTCGTGCAAAAACGTTGGCTAACTGGCTTTACTGTAACGTTGGTTGCCACGTATTCAGAAACAGGCAGCGTAAAATTTAAAGATGCACGTGTGTAATGTTAGAAAGTTACATTTTCAGGCAAACCTCTGCAAAGTTTTTGCCGAGGACAAACAACAGCACTATTGTGGAGACTTAGCTTAAGGGTGGGCAGTTTTGTAAAAGACTGTCTTCAACAATTAGTGAACAGAATTTCCATCAAAACTTTAGAGAGGTATTGACCTAGCTATATATTGTCCTATAGCTCAAAACTTAATGACTTGACTAAGAATAAAAGATAGCATATACTTTTAGCCTTATTTCTTGTATGTCACAACAAGGGTGACCAGCAAATTCTCAAGATATTTATACCCACAATGCAGCAATGTTTTCATCCAAGTGCGAAACATTTGCTTTACATGTAGCCTACGCATGGGTGGCGGAACTATTTTCAAA